>CXWF01063311.1_pt1 | contig 23810 bp, 23 predicted proteins | sample 468421 | NCBI WGS metagenome assembly CXWF01 (sample SAMEA2620812, study PRJEB7988) | marine metagenome | biome: marine biome (ENVO:00000447); feature: surface water layer (ENVO:00002042); material: "saline water (ENVO:00002010), including plankton (ENVO:xxxxxxxx)" | depth 5 m
CCGCACTCGAAGCGGCCAGTGTCGGGCAGGACATTCGCCCGTTTGCTAGGTTCATTGGGGGGCTTGTACGAAGCACCCGCGAACCAAGCCCGCAGGCCACCCCTACAAATGATCCGCCCGCGTGATACGGTCTCATATGAAAGAATAAGATACGAAAGTCGAAGACATGCCGAACAAAATTCTAGCCATCATGATCGGAGGTACGATTGCTCAGAAGGGCGACGCCTCAGGACGCATGGCAATTTCCGTCAGCCTGAACGAACTTCTTTCATCCGTTCGCACTGAATCGGAGATAGAGCAGGTCGAACTGGATCGCCGCTCTGGTGCCGATCTCGACTTTCCCATTCTCGCCTCAATTGCAGGTCGCATCAGAAAGAGTGTTGATGAGTTCGATGGCTTCATGGTCATCGCAGGCACCGACAGCATGGAGGAGTTGGCTTTTTATCTCGATCAAACTATCGAGACGGAAAAACCTATTGTCGTCACGGGCTCTCTCAAGCCCGCAGATGTTTCCAGTTACGATGGCTTCGCGAATCTCGAAGACGCAATTCGAGTCCTGCAAACACCCGCATCTTCCGGCAAGGGTGTACTCGTGGTCATGAATGAAAACATTCATGCCGCTCGATACGTTCGCAAGCAGGACTCCCAACTTCTCGGGTCATTCGTCTCCCACCCCGGGCCTATTGGCCAGATACGGCGCGGCATCGCGAGATACTACTTCGACGCAATGCCGAAAATGCACCGCTATGGCAACATCGACCTAGATCGCATCAATGCTCGCGTACCGCTCATCACCATGTGCATAGGTCTGACAATCCCCGATGCTTTGCTTGAGAACGTCGACGGGTTGGTTGTCGCGGGCATGGGCACCGGCTCCATATCAAAAGAGATGGTTGAGCACCTCTCTCCATCATGGACAAGCCGTATACCGATTGTTCTTTCGTCACGATGCCCCATCGGAGAAAACTTCGACGACAGTACCTATCGAGGCAGCCTCTCCAAATATGAAGATCGGGGCTTCGTTATAAGAGGATATGAGGGCCTCAACCCCCTACAAGCCCGATTGAAGCTTCTCTTTGAGATCGCGAGCCGTTAAAACAAAAAGAAGGACACACCTATCTCACGGGGGAGAGATAGCATGGACTTCTCATGGGCTGATTGGATTCAAAAATCCATAGAAGCCGCCAGCGACCTAGGCGGCGTCATCTCACTTCTCATTATCGCTTACGGTACGTTCGCGAGTTTCTTTCTGTGGAGAAACAGGAAGAGAGAACACAAGTACACGCGCGTGTACTTCCCTACCAGCAACGAAGATTTTTACCGCTATTACACTGAGGTCATCGGCAAGGCCAAGAAAGCCGTGTACCTAACGAGCGACGGATTCAATATGAAGAATCCAAATAGTCGCCGCGCCGCTGAGAAAATGAACAAGGCGCAAGAGAAAGCTATCGAGCGCGGTGCGAAAGTCTATCGGTACCAACTTCTCGAAACCATGCACCTAAATTGGATTGATGAAATATGTCGCATGAAGGAAAAGCATGGCGATCACTATATTACGGTCTGCAACCCCTACTTTGAATCCGTCGGCAACTTCTGCGTGATCGACCCAGACACACGCAACACCGTGTTTGAATTTATGCTTCCGGCTGTCGGCGGTTTTGGGCAGGCAACTCAAGCCGGGGATTTTGGCTTTATACACGGCCACCAGAGAAAATCAGCACGCGCGAAGGATACGTTTCAGGAAATTCTCGACCATCCAAGAACAGTAGAAATCACCGCGGACACTGCCGAAGGTATCCGCAAAGAGCTTTGGGACAAACGTGTGCGGCGACAAGAGGAAGACCAGGACTACACTCCTCCAGACGAAGAGATCATTCAGATGCTTCGACGTGCTGCGGGAACATCGGTCCCATACACCCCTGAAGCCTTTGCATCCGTCACCGCAAAGCCATAGAGCAACCGTCGTCCGGCTGTGAGCCGCTCGGCGTGTCTTAGGATTAGCGTTTTCAGATGACGACGATCATCGACATGGCGATGATGGTATCGTCGTCATCATGGTGATGATGATCGTCATCGCCAACTCATTTGCGATAGCAAAAGCAAGGCGGCTTCGGATGGAAGCCGCCTCGATTCGTTAGGCATTTTCAGTCAGTACCACGGCACGCAGGTCATGCTGCTCGCCTTCGCACGGGCCGTTGTTTGGTAGCTCGCCACTGGCAAACATCTCCACTGCGGCAGCTTCGGCGCTTTGAGCGTCCGGCGCTTTGATGCGGTACTGGTAGACCACCAGTTCCTCCACGGCGACGGTGAACGTCGGTTCGTTCTGATTATCCATGACAGAAGTCCTTTCTCTCTGTTGAGGGACAACCGCCGCCCGGCGGTGAACCGGGCGGCGTGTCGCGAGGGTTAGCGTTTCCAGGTGAGGACAAACTTGTCGTCTTCGCCTTCGAAGAGGCTGGCGTAGATCGGAGCTGCGAAGCTCGGGTCATCCAGCTTGAGGCTGATGAAGGGCTTGTCCTTCTTCGAGGTGCGGTTCCACGCCGCGCCTAGTTCCGCGTCCCCAGCCATGATCCGAAAATCAGGCGCACCTGCCTTGTCGCTGTTGATCGGGACAAGTGTGACCTCGGCCTTGATTGTCAGCGTCTTGATTTCGCCGGTGTAGCCGTTGTCGGTTTTTGTGAATGTTCCGATGATAGTCATGTTTCAATTCTCCTTTGTCTGTTTCCGGGGCCGCCCCATGCGGCCTTTCCGATGGCCGACCGAGAGCACGCGGATTGAGGCGGTGGAGACACCCGAAGGGCGAAGCGCAGCGGCAGACCGGCAGCCGCCTGCTTTTTGGAGCGCAGCGACCGCGAGGAAAGCGCCGCGCCGCCAAAGGCGGGGCAAGCTGGGGAAAAAGCTTGCGGATGCCGGTTGGCTCCACCGCCGCCGCGTGCAGGGATGCCATCAAAAGGAAAGGCGCCTGGGAGCGGGCCTGTCAGCCAAAGGACGAAACAGGTGCGGCCACTCGGGTCATGAATCTGACGGCGGCGGAAACCTGCTCCGGCTCAAACGCTAATACGGACAATCAGGAGAGGGCTTCTCAACACCATCGACAGTGATAAGCCCCTGCGCCACCTCTTCGCCCCGCTGGGTGAGCGTGAACGGCCAAGCATCGTGGTCGTCCTTCAACACAACAAGCCCGGCAGACGCCAACATACAGATGTCCGCACGCAGCTCGTCGGTCGCAACCGCTAGCCCCAGCTCCGGCAGCCAGTTCCGCAACACAAATAGATTAGCTGATCCGCTCGTCTCTCCCGCCAGCGCCCGCAAGATCGCCAACCGGCGGTGACGGGTCTTCACCTCTTCAATCGGGAGCGGGGCATTTTGCATTGCTCAATCCTTCGCCATGAAAAATCCCGCCTCTCTGAGGCGGGAATCGCTAAATGCGTGAGGCGACAGAAGTCGCCACTGCACCGAAAATCTCTGGCGATGTTGGCACTAGCCGTTGGTTCATCGCTCGGACTATTCGCGTGGCTTCGACAGTTGCTGCCATAGAAGATTAGACAGATACGCGCACGCGACTAACGCGACCCAGAAGGTCATTGATGAATGGTCGGCCACGCCGAGATTCATTGCCATCAAAAAAGCCGCTACGCCGGGTGGGATAGTCATAACGATATCGCAACGCCGGACCACCCAACTATCGGGAAATCTAAGCTGACAATACCATGTCACCAGACAGCCCAAGATGCCCAGAATAGCTAAGCCGAGCACAACGTGCCTCGCATCCGGACCAAACATCCACCCAAGAAAATAAGCAGAGACGATCACGCTAGCCAGCGCAAAAGCCCGCAGAAACGGCCTAATATACATTTAGACCTCCGAGTAAAATTTCGGATTGAAAAGGGATAGAAAGAAATGGAGTTAGCAAACTTTAGCAGCGTACGAATTTATTTACAATAAAAAGGTGTTATTTCATGTTCACATTTCAGCGCGCTCGAGAGCATTTATCTGTTTACGGATCAATTGAGCAGATCATGCTGACCAGCAGCTACAAGGAAAAATCACGGGAGTACGCAAATCTTCTCAAGCTTCAATGTGAGAGACTGATCGCGCTACTCAACGACACCCTTTTTACCGACGGTTTGGATTCGCTGATCAAACAAGCAGAATCTCCCGACGCGGCGTACGAAATACAAGCCATCATGCTCGACCTTAAGCGCTTCCTTGACTACATACCGGAAGAGAAAAAAATTCTGATGGAAGCAGGGCTTTCCGAACCGTTGGCTGAAGCTATCACGTACCGACAATACCTAACTCGCCAGATACACCTGCAACAGATCGCGATGGATTCCGCGATGACCGTTCGACTTCCCAGCCTTCAGGATATCCCCCGAAACTTAGAAAGCGTTCGTCAGTCAGTTTGCTCAACAGCACACGTAATGGACGAGCACGCCGACTACATTCAAAGCAGAAGCCGCTCCGATTGGACAGAACTAGTCTGGCTTGGACATGCTACCACCATCGCAAATGTGGCAGCTATGAGCTACGGCCTGAACGTCGCAGCAGTTTCGCTAGTATTCGGCCAAATGTTCTTCAACCAAGCTAACAACATAAGACCGTAGGCAAGGCGCTAGTTAAGCGCACCGTACTCATCTCGGGGAAATCCACACCCAAATCGCACAAACCAAACGCAATGTCCGGCTCTTCCGGATCAAGCTCAGTCAGCAGCCAGGTGCCACCACCCCACGGGCAGAACAGCTTCACGACGGGGAGAAAGTCATACGTCTCCCCGTCACTATCCGGCTCCGCCAACCGGGCAGCGTTAGCGGCCCCGTTCTTGAGTAGTCTTTCTCTTTGCTCCTTTGTCAGAAGTTTCATGGTCAATCGCTCCTTGTAGAGATTTCCCGCAGGGGCCCTTCCCCCGCGCGTTACCTCCTGCCCAGCGGCGAGCGATCAACCTTGTATAATTGAAAGGCTCATATGCGCTCGCGCCGGAGCCCGACGGCAACCGGAAGCCGCCCGCAAGGGGCGTGAAAGCGCGGCGGCACAACACGGGAGCAAAGCGAACGGAGCGGGCCGTGCCGCCCGGCGACCTTGGGCGGCCGTCGGCCTCCGGCATAAGCTGAACTGAAGAGGTCAACGCGCCGCAAAGCAGGCGCGCCAAACAAAACGCCGGTCACTCGTGACCGACACTCACCGGGGCGTTGCGGGGTGCCCCCGCTCGAAGGGGTGACGGAAAACGCTGCAAGCGGGGGAAGGCTAAGCCCTAAGCCACGCGAGGGATCGAAGCCGCATGGCCGAGACCGCCCCCTAGGCGGGCTCGGTTCACGAGAGCCCGGCCCGCAGGGCGCGCCAACCACGCGTTAAATCATCAACCAACAGTTATTTGATTTGGTATGCCAACCGCCTTTGAACGAAGGCCGGTCTAGAACCTTCGAGAATTCGGACGATAACCTCATTCGTTCTCGGATTCTCTATGGCACCGGTCTCATAGGAAAATTCGTAATCGGCGTGCTTCTTCAAAGTTACAAAGAGAATCTGTTCTGCGTCCGCACCAATCGCCAAGTTGGGATTGTGTGTGACGAGGATAACCTGCCGCGTTTTCTTCGCCTCGCGTATGCATAAGGCCAGAACAGAGAAGATACTCTCGTTGTCCAGGTTATCCTCCGGCTGATCAATTATCAGTGGTGTCTTTTCCTTATCAAGGTGCAAATAGAAGACTAGAAGCAGCAAGCCTTTCTCGCCGGGAGAAAGCTGGTTGAGGTTCTTTTTTCCCAGTCGCAACTCGTATCTCGCGTCAAAATATTCGAACGAGAATAGGTAGTCGTACAGCTCCTTTATGTCTTTTACCTGTGGCTCTACCGGAGCTTCCTTGATTTTCCGTATCAGACTCTCAGCAAAGGCCGACACACTGTCGAAGTCGTCCCACGTCACATCGGCGGCCATGCTTTGGAATTTAGCACTGCCGTCATCCGATCCGCGAAATTCGCCGCGCACTTTCTGATTGATGTGCCCCAAGAAGTCTTCTTCAAGAGAAAGACTGGGCACGAAAGACGCATCGATCGTCACAGCAAATTCAGAGGAACTGACGTCTGCCAAACGCTCCTCAACGCTCGCTTTGAGAGCTTCGTAAAACTGCCTGACCTTCTTCTTGCTCTCGAATATGGACTTGGCAATCTTTTGCCGCTCTTCATACTTCTGCGTAAGTTGTTCGGGCAGCACCGTATCTATATGCCCTATCCGCTTCTCAAGAGCGCGGATAGTGCCGGGTTTCGGGTCTTCCTCATCGCCAAGAATATCCCGTTCCCTCTCATCGATCTCTTTATTCGCTTGCAAGAAGCCCTGATATCGCCGTTGCGGCGCAGACAGGGTTTCTCGAAGCGTCTGAATCTTACCCGCAACAAACGTGTATGCGCCACGAAGGTCGGGCACGCTTTTGATCTCCTTGAGGTCGATATCGTCCGAAAATTCAGTGACCGTCGCGACCTCAAGGGAGGTTATATCCGCGCCAACAGTTCTAATTTTCTGGTCTACAGTCGAGAGGTCGGTTTGATGGGTGACAATCTCCTCGACATTCAGCCCCAGTTCATCGCATTTGGCTTTCAGCGCTTCTTTTTCAACACGCACCCGCTCACCCAGAGAAAGAACCGAATCTTTCAGAGATGTGAGCTTGTGTTGCGTTTCCTTCAGGCTTGAGAGCCTCTCGACCGCGACTTTCCCACGTTCGCTCAAATCACTTAGAAGCGCGCTAGCTTCAGCAATTTCAGAAGCAACCTTCTGCTGCTCCTCAGATTCGCTTGGAGGCTCGGCGACCGGCTGGGGACGCGAAGCGTTGAGAACCCGGCGCTCTTCCTTCTTCGCATTAAGCTGCTCTTCAAGAGTCTTCTTGAACGCGGGATCAGCCTGCTTTTCGAGAGATACGATTTCGATATTCAACTCGCGAAGTCGCGTTTTGAACGAGCTGATGTCGCTCTTACTCTGAGCAGTTTTCAGGTCTTGAAGTTCGTCAAAATTCGAGGTTCCCATGCGCTCGGCTTCGTCGACATGAGAAAAAACGACTTCTTCGATTTCCCTGCGGAGCGCCTTAACCTCAATCTCGTTGGTTAGACTTTCAAAATAGTTCTGCGGGAGATACTTCACATACTCGGGCTTTGAGTGGTCAACGGGGTCATTCAGGGTCTTCTTTGTAGGCTCGCCACCGCTTTTCCACTGCAATGTCGCTTCAAAATTTTCTGCATATCCTGGACGCAGGAACTTCCGGTTTTTCGAAACATCGCTAAGGAAGGAAAAGTGTTCATGTTGTCTGGACTCACCCAACAGCCCTAGAATATCTGCTATCGCGCTCTTTCCGCTTCCCTTGTTCCCGATAATTGCGGTCAATTCCGGATTGAACGGAATGACAACGTTTTTGAACCACTTGCCGTTTCGTTCATCGTATCCTTGTTTCTGGTCTACCCTTAACTCCGCGATAAAGCGCGTACCCTCCCGCTCTTGCCGAACCAGGACGGATGGCTTTTCGCCAATGTAGACCCGGCCTGCCGGCTCAAAGAGAGTCTGGCGCAACCCGCTGAAGGTAGGGTCGGCCTTGATCCAAGTCGGCTCGAAATTGGGCTCGTCACCGGACAGGCGCTTCAGGTCGTCCGGCGAATGCACGTCGCTTCCTGAGAAGACAGGCTTGGGCCTTGACTCGACGCCCCCTTCATATCGTTCCTTGCCAAGAAACCATTCGACGTTCTTAGCGCTGCCGAAGAAAGCGTGGCTGGCTTTATCGAGTTCATCAGATATGGAGATACTGCGCGGTGATTTGGTGTTCACACCTCGGAGACCGTCGTTATTCGCGGCCGTCACGAGTATGTAGGGCTGGTCGTCGCCAAACGTCTCTCGAAGCGCCTTTGTGAGTGCCTTGATACTCACAGTCGCAGACTCGTAATCCTTTTCGGTGAGTTCAGAACAGCGGACGCTTGCTCCCGCATCACCTGTCTTGTGCGTTTCAAGGTCTGAAAAGAATCGCCTTAGCTTCTCTTTCGAGCACTTGGAAAGATCATTGTCGAAAATCACATGGGTATGCACATGCTTCCCGGTCTTACCAATTGTTTCGGTAAGCCTGAATTCGACATTGGGAAAAAACACTTTTGTGCCGTCCGGATAGGCGGCACGATACTTCTCGACGAGCAGGAAGTAGTTGTCATATGAGAAATAGTCGGTAATGCCGAAAACCTGCACATCCGATTTTTCGAGCGCCGCAAGATAGGCGCCCCACACGGCATCGGTAGGCTCACCAAATCCGCTAGAAAGCTTCGTTCCCGGTGTGTGCAGATGAAGGTCCCAGCGCGTCCATATAGAACCCTCTTTTCTATGTTTTTCGCTCATCCGGATAGAGCCCCAAGAATTCAAATCTATAAAATATGCTTTGGACACGTACGCAAGCACGGACATGCGACGTTCCAAAGAGCAAGTCTGACACATTCAATCTTGGTACAGAACTTATATTTGACTTTTGATCAAACCTCTAACGGCTCGTCTCCATTGTTTGAGACTTGCTCCACCTCTTCCCGTTGTTAGGCGCGTGCTTCTACGGTCTATCAAAGGACAGAAGAAGTGCTTGCTGTGATACGTCAAGAGGGGAAACGCTTGATAAATCTACATCAAACCGGACATTGTCGATTGGGTCAGTGGGCATAACCTGCGGGACCGGGATATCCGACGCCCGGTAAAGTGAAAGCGATTTCTGGTTGGGAAGAACGCCTAACCTCAGATTGCTTCTGTATATATCTGATCCACCCTTCGCGATGCATTGAGTGACGAACACGTTGCGTAGCTCTCGATCAGGAATCTGCTGGCAAAGAGTGTCCAAAAGCACCGAGACCGTCCGCCCCGAGTGACTGTCTATGAGGTTGAGCGAGGCGACGTAAACATCGAAATCGCTGCCAGGCCGCAACTGCTCCATTGAAAACCGGTGTTTGCGCTTGGCTGCGAGGGTAGACTTAACTTCCAAAGCAAATCGTTCACTGACGAAGTCATACTTGGCATTCTTATGCCGACACCAGCACTTCACAGCAGCGGCCACGTTCGTAGCACTTTCGATGACGTATAATTCTCCCCACAGGCCAATTACATCACCGATAGAATCGCTAATCTTGCTGAACATGTCCGCCAGTTCGAGAATCTTTTCGCCAATCTCTTTGTTCGCATACCGACGTTCGGTCTCGTAGAAGGCCTCTTCTAGCAACCGAAGAAAAGTCCGGATTACGTCGGGATCGCCATTGTCGAGGCGAATGATTGTGTAACACCCTGCGGAAGTGTTCGCCTCATCCAGCGCAATCTCGCACTGTCGAGAAAACTCGACCGCAACTGATCTCAATTCGATATCGCTGCTTTGTTTATCAGGCCCGGCCTGAAACAAAAGATATGGGCGAGCATGCTCGTCAACGGATAGCCAAAGATTACCATTGGGCGCTAGTGCGCGCCCGTACAGGTAGCCACAGTTCGCGGGAAACTTCTGAACGAGCTGAGTATAAACTTCATAAAGCATGCACTACCGCTCCACCCAGACGCGTTCCATCAGGGGGTCTGGAACATGGGTGGCAAGGATAGGGACATCGTGAAGTGAGCGCTTTTTATCAACCGTCTGAATGTCATACCGATGGACATGAAACGTTATCGTTTCCGCTGACACTAACGCGCGAGCCCCTGGATAATTGGTCTTGGCGTTAGAGCCTTGAAAAAGATTTTTGACCTTTGGGGGAACTTTGTCGTTCAGAGTACGCATAGCGTCGACCCCCGACCGCGGGCCGGACAAAGCATAAAAACTGCACATCATGTCAGGGCTCTCGCCGACGAGCATCTCCAGCCTGAGCAACAAAGCTGAGTGCTGAAGGCTGTCATCCGGCCACTTATAACGAAGCTGACCGATCAACGGAATGAGTTCCGCCAAACCGATCGCGTTGCTGAATGCAGGCACTACTTGCTTGTCGTTCCACCCCGCTTCCTTGTATTCGGAGAAGTGGAAATTTCTGAGAATCTCATCGACAACGCCACGGTTGTCCGAAACGATTTCCGAGTCCTCGAACGGGTGGTCAGGGATGATCCAGCCTCCACGCCCTTTTGACTGATACATCTCAAGGAGAATGACGGAGCTGCGCGTCGGCTTCAGGCTTTGGTCAAGGCGGTAAGTTCTGGTCCATTCCTTGAGGGTCTTACCCTCTTGTAAGTGCCTGCGAATTGAACCGCGAATTGACTCTTCGTGCTTCACATAGTCTGTAAACGCATCAATGTTTTCAGAGGTGAGATATATTCGGCATAAACCGAGATATCCCATCTTGTATCCAAAAAACCGCGCACGTTGCTGAATATTGTCCGCGTTTCCAACGCCCGTGGATCGAGGCATATAACTCACCGTCAAACCCTCAACGGTAAAGCCGCGGTCAAGACCAATGCCGCCAACGAGTATCCAGCTATACTCCCCTTTCCAATTGATATTTTGAATCCGGTTCTTTTCGCGGGTGTTTAGTTCGACGATTGCCGTTTCCTCAACGGCATCGAACAACATCCCCGCAACCGATTCAAAGCTGAGATCGGATTGGTGTGTTTTTAAAATCCTCTCATATGCCTCCCGAAATTCCGCAAGCAAAGCGGAATAGTCAGGATGACTTTCGTCCTGGAGGATTGCAGCCCAATTTTCCTTTGTCTGCCGAACCCAACGGGCAAACATCAGATGATCATCCTTTGGCACAGCCGGATGAATCATCATTGATCTGTTGCGTCCTTTTTGATCCTCCTCTTCGATGAGGCCGATAGCAACGCCCACAAAATAGTCTCGCAGAGCTGAAAGCAGACTCTTAGGTGGCGCAGCGGGAGGATCGGTCCGATCCGGAACGTCAGCCGATGGAATCAGTTCGACATACTTATCAGCGCCGTCGATAAAGAATTCTTGGCCTCCTACATAGTTGTCGCCGGGCGTTAGAACGCGACCAAAATCAGGAGAGAGCGTGTCAATTCTGCTGATCAAGAGCGGAGCTTGGGGCGTCGCCGTATAGAGCAGATAACTGTGACGAGGAAAAAGACGGCGCAGTTCGATGATGCGCGAGTAAGTCGTGCTCTCTTCTTCTTGTTTTGCTCTTGTGTTGATACCGGCCTGATCTCCTTCGTCGTCAATGATCAGCGTTGGTACATCCGACAGGTCTGAATCCGAGAGGAGCTTGGCCAGATTGTCGAGATGCTGGTGCTGCTTCATCGACACGATTAGGATAGTGCGCGCTCGCCGGTTGCCTCTACGCCACCGCGCCAATTCCATATTAACGCGGTCAAGCTCTTCTTGTTGAAACCCTTTCTGCTGCGTAGAGAATAGCTTCCACTCCCGGTTCTCATCGATATCAAGGTCTTCTTTCAGCCGGTCGTATGACTGCTCAACAAGGTTGTTGGTTGTGCCTGCCAGAAGGATCACCAGCCTATACTGATTGTCACGTGCTAGCGCTGCGAGACTCGTAAACGAAAGAGTCTTTCCACTCTGGACGTAGCCGATGACGAGTCCGGTATTAGCAACATCAGCCTCCAATGTGGGGTCAATACATTCACCGAGAATGGAGAGGCTCTCCTCCTCCAAGCGCTTCTTCTCTTCTTCCGAGAGAGAAGTGTTGGCCCTTAGAAGTTCGGCGAAAGCAGCACCGCGAACAGGCCTCCACTTCCCACCGTGTTCGGACGGAGAAGAAGTAACTCGGATTGTTGTATCGCCGTTAGTCATCCATCACCCGCCTCGACATTTGTTTTCTGAGTATCTCATTTGTATAGCGGCGCACTGCTGACGGGTTTCTGTCAGCCAATTCACCCGCAGCTACTTCAGCAAGGGCCATCGCTGCGGCGATGTTGAGCAACGCCGTGAAACTCTCCGAATCCAATGTCGGAAACTGGGCCATGAATGGATGAAGCATGGCTATTCGAATAGTAATTCGGCGCGGTTCAGGATCGGTGATTGAAGGCCTGTCGCGAATTGTGAGCCATTCCGAACAGTCGTCGTTATATGAAAGTTCAATCGCAACGCGCCATGCTTCGCTTCTGAATCTCAAAGACAACTCAGCGTGTTCGGCATCGGAATCATCAAGTTCGGGAAGCTCCTCGTCGTCCTCGCGCGGAACTGCTTCGGTCTGCGACCCCTCCTGAACAACAGACGAAGAAGCCAAGTGACCATTGCCCAAGCTAGCCTCGCTCAGATTTGCCGCAGTCGTCAGCAACGCAGCTGCAGCTTCTTTACGAGTTGCTTTAGCGCTTGCCTTCGTACGATGCTCCCGCGCCTGCTGCAAAAGAGGGAAGCTGTCAGCAGAAAGCTCTTTACGAAGTTGTCGTAGAAATTCGTCTTCGTTTTCTTCCCACTTCACGCCATCCTTAGTGTGACTGACGAAAAATCCCTTCAGATGGATTTCTCCAAAAATGCGCTGGTAAGGGTAGGTATTCGAACTTCCAAAGATATCCTCCGGCCGATATGTCTCATCAGCACTTCCGAGTATCAGTCGTTTGCGCCGAAAAAGAGCTAACCCGGCAAGCTTCGTACTTGCAGTTTCACGTATCGCAACAAAACCCGTGGCCGACTTACCGTCGCCAAGGTCGATATTGATTTCCTTCTTCCATTTGACTGGCTCTTCCTCCGGCGAATTGTATTGCGGTGCTACTAGTATCGCTGGATCGTTGTACTCAAGTTTCTGACCATCAACATAGAGCGCAAGATGTCCTTCCCGTAGGTACACGCGATATATGCTAGCAAGGTGCTCCTTTATCTTCTGAATTGTTTTCCCGCGAGGGAAGCGGCGAATGTCTTGTAAACGGATTTCCGTGTAGTGCTTCGATTCGGCCATACCCATTGTCACGACAGTGAGTTCTTCGGTACTGTCAGTGACAATTTGATCTATGTCGAACAGAACGGTCCGCTCGACATTCTCCCCCAGCGCGCTTGATCGCACACTCCAATTTGGCGCGAACCAGCAAGCGGCACTTTTCATGCCCATTCCAAATTCCGAGAGACCGGTTGCGTTCGGTGGAATTTCCGCCGGACGAAAGGCCCTCTGGTAGTCGGACGAAGAAATCCCTGCTGCGTTGTCTTTGATGACTATCGCGCTGTCTGGTGCGTCAAAGTCTATATCCACGCGAAGCGCGTAGTCGGCACCATCAGAGGCAGTTAGAGCCTTTCTATTGTCAATACTGCTCTGTATCGAGTTGTCTACAAATTCCGCAAGCGCAAACCAAGGTTTGTAGTTCAGGTGAGGGAGAACCGAAAGAACGTTGACGCCCGGCCGAATGTTTACGGAATCTATCTGCATCACTATTCCGCCGCCAATGCTGCATTCACCACCGGCTTGCCCTTTGGACGGTGAGTCAGGGCACTAAAAATGTGGCGAACGACATCAACATTCACAGCGTTGCCGAACGCTTTGTAAGCGCCATTTTTTGAGTCCGGCAAGTGTGCGAGCCCCCCCATGCTTTGAAGACGACTGCACTCACGCGGAGTCATATATCGCTTTTGCCAAGCAACGATGGGCACTTGACTGGTCGTCATGGCGATAAGAGAAGGCGCTGCATCGTCCTTCTTGACGCGAATGCCGCTAGCACGAAACTGGAGAAGATGCTTCCAGATATTCCGCTCCGCCCCCTTACAGTTCCACTCAAGCTTCTGGAAGCTCGGCGGAAAGTCTTTGATTTTCCCCTTCCACTCATCAATCAGGGCTTTGTGATCGCGGTAGAAATCACGGTTCTTCTGAATGAAGTCGATCTTCCAGTCTGGAAATGCATCAAGATTCGTTCGGGCATAACCCGGAAGTGCAGCCTCGACAGCAGACGGCGGCAAGCCTGCCAGCGGCTGACCGAAAGCTCCTTTGAAGCGCCCCAATCCTTTAAAGCCGCGCTTGTAAGGCGTTGCCCCATCCAACGGGTAGTCGGCGCCGAACTCCATCGCCCAGATCGGGAATGAAGGGAGTTCCTTGTTTTTAGGAAATGCCGATATGAACGCTTGCCACGTCTTGAGATAGGCAAGATGATTTTTGTTGAGGGTAAGTGCGTCTTCCGGACTTTCGTCCAAGATCGATCTGATTGAGGTTTGCTCAACCTTTTGAGGCGCAGGCCATGAAAACCCCTCAAGCCCCTTCAAATCTCCAACAATGAAGGCGCGTTCCCGCTTTTGCGGTATGCCAAACATGTGGGGTGAAAGCTTTCTAAAGTCGATTTTGTAGCCGAGATCCGTCAGCCTAGTGCAGATAAGATCCCACGTATGGCCGTCCTTATGCCTGATAAGATTGGGAACATTCTCGATGATGAAATAGCGTGGCTTTTTCAGGTCGAGTATTTCGACAACATAGTCGAACAGGTTCCCCCATTGAGGACACTCGAGACCTTTTTGTTCTCCGGCTTTAGAAAATGGCTGGCATGGAAATCCCGCACACAGAATATCGTGGTCAGGGATGGTCGCCAGATTTACCGCACGAATGTCTCCGTGCGGCCTTATGCCAAAATTCTTTTCGTAAAGATCAGCCAACTGCTCATCAAGCTCGGAAGCGAAAACGCACTTCGCGCCGCATTCATTTAGTGCTTGATGGAAGCCTCCCAGGCCCGCAAAGAGATCAATGAATTTCATTTGCCCCAGTATTCTCTGTTTTATTTACTAATTTACATGCCTCGAGTGCTAATTTCAATAGATATCAACAATACGGCATATCGTCGTCAAATTCAGAAGAGGCCGCCTAAGCGGCGGCCTCTGTTTCGCAACGTCGGAGGTTACTGAGGTAGTCAGCCGCCTTAGCGGCTTGGCTGGCGGCGGTGAAGATGGCCTTCTTGTCGGCCTTCATGACTTTCAGCCAGTGGCCCAGGTACGCGGCGTGGTCAGCGCACGGCTCCAGCGAGATGCCAAGCTCGGCGCACAGGAACGCAGCGCCCAACTCAGCCACAAGCTCTTCCATCGCATAGGCATTGTCGCCGAACCGCTTGCCGAACTGCCGGTCGCAGCGGTTGGTCGCACCCGTCCAGTGGGTCAGCTCGTGGAGCAGCGTTGCGTAGTAGCTCTCGGTGGGCGAACTGGTCTGGGTGCCCACAAAGCGGCCCCGCTCCGGCACCTGTATGGCGTCCACCACGCGGTCATAATAGGCCCGCTCGCCACCATGCTTGATGACAGCGCCAGTCGCCCGGATATAGGCATCGGCATGGGCGATTGCTTCTGCGGGATTGGCAGGTGCCGGTACTGCCGGCAGCGTATAGCCGTCCACCTGATCGGCGTTGAAGACGTAGCTCGCCTTTGCGACGAAGCGCTTGCGGCCGTTCTCGCCATCATCATTGGCGTCGGGCGTATCGTCGTTCTGAAGCTCCTTGTAGAAGACCACCAGACTGGACTTCTCGCCCTTGCGAACCTGCGCTCCGAGGGATTGCCACTGGCGGTATGTGCCCCAAAGGCCGGATGAGAAGCCGGTCAATTCAGCGCAAGCCCAGAGGCTAATCACATTCACGCCCCTGTAGTGCGCGCCGGTGGCAACATTCTGCGGCCGGTGGGACGCGAAGCTGCTGCGATGCCAAGGCATCTGGAATGTCCCCTGCCCGGCTTCGATTGCGGCGACGATGCGGTCGGTGACCTGGCTGTAAACGTCTACCCGTTGGTTACTCTTATATGTCATGTGTCGATCCTCCTTTTGCGGTTGCGAGCCGCGCGCTTCGCGGCCTTGTGAGGCCAAAGCGCAGCGGAGGACCGGAGGCGGCATTCCGCAGGAACCGAAACACAGTGGAGGACGGCAAGGACGGCGCTTTTTGCACCGCGAGGAATGGCGCACACCGTGCGACAGGGGAAAAAGCAACGTGCCTCGCCGTTGCCCATACGGGACCCGATGCGATGGTCCGAACAGATAAGGCCGTGAATGCGTGGCTCCCGCTCTAACCGCCAGAGGACGACACGACATATGCACCAACGGCGCAGCTACAGCCTGAACCACCAATCGGACTCAAAGCCTAGAGGATCGGGGGGTTTCAACGCCGGTGCGGAGTGAAGCTCCGCTATTTCCGGACGCATATGCTGACCGCGCACTATCCGTGGGCAGAGCAGCGGGCATAAACAGGTGACATGACTTGCGGACTCGGCCTAGGGTTTCAGCATCACACAAGTCAAGTGAACAGCGCGGGAGGGGGCGATGGTCTTTGGTCTGTTTGGTAAGAAGAAAGCGAAGCCACGCGACGATGAGCATTGGCGCGATCGGATCGACCCCGCACACAAGGAAGCGCTGGAGATTCTTGAAGCGTCGGGAGAAGTCGAGAAGCTTTGGCTCATGGAGTACCACGTTGCTCTTCGCTTCGGAAAAATAGACGAGGCCCTCGAAATTCTGCGCGGGCGTATCGTTCCGAAATTGTCGAAAGAGACCTATGAGCGCCTGCTGGGTGCCGGTGGCAGCAATTGCTGGGCGAGTGCTTTTGATCTCATCAACAGCGGCTATGTGCAGCATACGGACGAAGCGTCGCTCGACCGGATGGTCATCGGACGGATACCCCACCCCAGCAAGCCGAACGTCTTTGGCGAGATTGTATTTAGCGGAGATGGCCACCTGCTGACCGTCGCACCCACCGGCGCAGGTAAAAGCCAACGCTTTATCCTGCCGACGGCCTTGGACTACAACGGCCCGATCCTCATCCTCGACCCCAAGGGCGAGGTATACAAAGAGACCGCGTGGCGACGCTCCTGGCATGGGCCGGTGTTCAAGTTCGCGCCTTTTGACGACAACGGCGACAGCGACCATTTCAACCCGCTGGACTTTGTAGCCGACTGGGACGATGCGCGGGTGCTTGCCGACTTGCTTCTCAATGTTCCGGAGAAGCAAGACTTCTGGGACAGCTCAGCGCGCGATCTTGTACGTGCGCTCATTATATATGTGGTGAAAGTCCGCCCTGGCGGACAAGCCAACATACGCGAGGTGCTGCGCGCCCTCTCCCCCAGCGTCGAAGAATTCGAGGACATGCTCGATGCTATGCGGACGACGCAGGAAGAGCCGCTAGTAGAGATGGCGAATGCCCTTGAGCAAATGTCCGAGAAGATGCGCACGTCCATCTATCAGGTTGCACGTACGCAGCTGGACGTGTGGCGCTCACAAGCCATTGAGCGCGTGACCAGCGACACCACCGAGGGCTGGTCGCCGGAGTTCATCCCTACGAGCGCATATTTCAATGAGCAACTGGTCAATCATGGTTTTCCGCTTGGAGGTAAATTTGTCGAAAGTGATCTTATCCGGGGTGATACACCGTCGGTCTATCTCATCGTTCCGCCGGATAAAATTTCCAGCTACCGGAGTATCCTCCGGGTCATGCTGGGCATGCACTTGAATGGTGCGATCAAGGCGAAGCAAGGTGAACAGGACCCCAAGCCGCTTCGCCCTTACCTCTTCATCTTCGATGAGTTGCCACAACTCGGCTATATGGAGCTGATTGAGAAGGCCGTCGCCATCGCCCGCAGTGCCAATGTTCGGCTCTGGTTCTTTGTGCAGGACTTGGCGCAACTGCGGGAGACGTTCTCAAAGTGGGAGAGCCTTCTTGCAAACTGCAAGGCGCAGATATACTTCCGGCCCGGCGATCTGGGCACGGCTGAATATCTCAGCCGCCTGCTCGGCCGCCGCAAGGACGTGCTGGGATCGGACAGAGAGCTTGCGACACCGCAAGAGTTGATGGGCCCGGATTTCGACGGCAAGGCCATCTTGCGGCTGGCGGGCCAAAAGCCCGTCAAGGCAACGCTGCCGGAAGCATTCTATGAGGATGAGGACACACAGGACTACATCTCGACCCAAAAGGTTGGAATCTACGGTGTTCCGCAACGCGAACGCGGGGAGGAAAACTGAGGTCCGCTCGCGCTTTTCGCAACTCTCCTCGCCGTGTCCGTCACGCATCAAATCCGATGCGATTTCAGCCAATCGATAAAGGCCTGGCGGTCGATATAGACGCGCCCGCCAACCCTAAGCAGGCATTCCCGGAAGCCATTGCGCTCCGCATTGAAAATCCACCAGCGCACAGTGGCCTCGGGGAATGCCGGATACTCTTCGACCAACTGATTGACTGTCAGAACATCTGAACCATCAATCGTTCCATCCTCCTATTATTACACTTCATAGTTGTAATATGGGGATTGCGATGACCACTTTACACCCCAGTAGCGGCAGATTTCTGCCGTTCGTGTGCGGATGAATGTTGTGGGTTGTGAATGGCACTGGGAGCTGCTGTCGGTGATAGGGCGCTATAGCCGATAGCTTCACGATGGCTATCGCATGTCCGCTCAAATGTCCGCTTCTACAGCCGTGCCAAGCGCAAGCGAATGAGCACGTTTCCAGTCCCTATAGGGGGAAAACAGCCCCGAAAATGTCCGCTTAAATGTCCCCCAAGCGGGGTCAGCCCCATGGTCGGGATACAGCATGCATTTAGCTGGTGAAGCGGCCACTTGTAACTTTCACGTATTTGAGATGCGGGAAAGTTACAATCTCGACGGCGCCGCTTCAGCGCGCGCCATCCTCTCTATTTCGAAGCCTACCTAGTCACGCTAACGCCTGTGCTCATGTTGACCGATGATGTGAGCGGTTGGCGAGCTTCAACACTTACTGTGCCAAATTTGTGCCAAATGCAAAAAAGAAGGGCTTAGCATTTCTGCTAAGCCCTTGATTTTGTTGGTTGCGGGGGCAGGATTTGAACCTGCGACCTTCAGGTTATGAGACGGATGCGCTTGTCATAATATATTGATTTCACAGCGTGAAATCAGCCGTCTGAAATTTTGTGTGCAATTTTGTGTGAGTCTACGGAAAATCTCTTTCGATTTTCATAATCGGGGCGACCGACTGCATAACATATTGATTCTTATATATGTTTTTGACATCGCACACAAGGATTTACGTTTTCTGGGCGCGACAACCGATCTGAACCGCATATAGAGCCTCAGTTTCCCTCTTTTGGGCATGCGAAGCCGGCTGGCGCCAGCACGATGCCGCCCAATCAAGGCAAGCGGAGCTTGGCGTCCTCGCCTTCAGCGAAGGCCCCTGTCTGCTCCAGCACGCGGCGCGCGCCGTCAAGGTCGCGCCAGTCGATCGCATAGGTGTATTGCTGCGCATAGTCCAGCATCCGGATCAGCGGCGTGGTGTGGCCGTTATTGGATAGCGCCTTCAGCGCTCCGAGATAATCCGTTCGGTACGATGTCGGGATGATGATGCGCTCCTGCCCGCCTGCGACCAGCTCGGCGTTCATCATGATCCGCGCCGCGCGTCCGTTACCATCGGCAAAGGGATGCACCTCGCTGACCAGCAGCATCATGAAGACGGCTCTCTGGAACGGCTGCCCCAGCCCTTGCAGGAATGCGAAGCCCTTTTCCAGTGTACCGGTCACAAGATCGGGCGCGACGAAGACCGTGTTCCCGGCCCGGTTCGTCATGGTCTTGAACACACCCGGATTCTTGTCCGGGCGGGCTTCCATGATCGCCGCATGGCGGCGGCGCAGCAGGGTCAGGAATTCATCGACATCCGAAGGCAGCTTACGCATCTTCGCCTGGTCGGAGACGATACGATAAGTGCCCAGAACGTCGTGGGCGTCATCCGGGCGCTCCTGCGGGATTACGCCGTTGAAGACGATATCCTCGGCCTCCTCGACGCTGAACTCCGTGCCTTCGATGAAGTTGGAGAAATACGCCTCGAAGAAGGAGAGATTGGCATTGGCTTCCCCTGTCCGCTTCGGGGCCGGTCGATCAGTGGGGATGGTCTCGCGCAGCGCCGCAAAGAGCGCTTCGAACAGGCGGATACGTTCGGGATCGAAAGGCTGACCGGCGGCGCGCGCCTTGCCGACGGCGCTTTTGACGTCGGCATCACGCGTGCCAAGCAAGGCACCGACCAACTCGTTGAAGGCGTCAAACTCGTCCTCCAGACCAAGCTGCGGCGCAATCTCGCGCGCCTCGTCGCGAAGACGGTTCAGGGCAGCTTCGCCTTGCCGACGCAACAGCGCATCAAGGCGGTCTTCGATTTCCTCGCGTGACAATGTCCGCGCTACGCGTTGGCCGCGCGCGCGCGACGGACGCATATTTTCGAGCCAGGCGCGCGCCGGTGACGCCAGCCGCGCGCCGCCGATAAACGGCTTGTCGCTCTCAAGCGGCCCCGGCCCTTTTCGCGGACGAAAGACGAGCCCCGGCAAGGCAACATCGCGTTTCTTGTCCGATATCAGACAGACCGAACCATCCGGGGCCGGCTGGTTCTCAAGGGCCGTCCGGTCCGTGATCAGGGCATCCGGATAATAGGATGTGATGAGGTAGTACCAGTTACGCCGGACCAGCCGTTCCGGCTCTTCATCCAGATTGCGGGTGTAGAGCCGCGAGGCGAGCTTCCTGAGCTGCCCGCGCGCCACGGCGGCGGACACGGCCTTGGAAATCGCCGTCTCCGATACAAACACCTCGGGCATGGCATCGATGGAAAATTCGGGCATTAAGCGCACCTCCATCCAGCACAATATAGAGTTTTCGGGGGTTAAGGAAGCCAAAAACGGAAAAAACGGGATTTAAGGAGCGGTCCGCCGGAATTTCAGGGCGTTCCATCGCCCCGCTCCGGCGCATGACGAATTTTCGGGGTATAAGAGGCCATTTTCGGGAATAAACGGGATTTAACCTCTGACCATGCGGCCGTGCCACTGCTCAGGGCCTGGTTGCTGCATCTTCCGGCCGGTCACCGGCCTTCCCTCTCCTGCTCTCAAGGCTCGCGTTCCGCGCGGGCCTTTTTTCCTGCGTTCTGGCGCACCGCCCTGGATGCGCCGCAACTGGCTGCCGCGTATGCGGCTGGGGCCAGTCCTTCTCTTTCGTTCCGGTCCTGACGGATGCGGCTCCGGGCGGAGCGCTTCTTCCGGGCGTCATCAAGGCCGCGACGGGCGCGGCCCGAGAGACGAGAAGGAGAAGACCAATGACCTACCGGATGAGCTGCGAACAACTCCACGGCCTGACGATCAGGGAACTGAGCGCAATGTTCAAAACGGCGCGCAAGGCAGTGATCACAACCCGGCCCTGCACCGCCGAACACGCCGAAGCCGTCGCGGCCATGCGCCGGATCGCCAAGGTGATCGCATACAAGGATGCGCAGATGCGCGCCTTCGTCCCGGCACCGCGCCGGATCAGGGCGCCCCGGATCAGGCCGCCAAAACCGGGGCTGTAAGCCCCGGCATTTGGCCTCACAGGGGGCCAAACAGGTTGCTAACGCGGTTACGAAGTCGCGTACCGTCCGTTATGCTGGCGGAAAGCCTCGGATGAAGGGCACCTGAATCAGGACAAGACAGGTGACGGAAAACGCGGATCAGCTCGGGACAAGACTGCGAAAGGCCGTAAAGGAAGGCGACCTGCAAAGGTGCCGCGCGCTCATCCTCGCCGGGGCCGATATGACCGCAACCGACGTGGCGGGCCGGACGCTGCTTCATGCGGCGGCCGACCTCACAGAGGATTGTCCGGAGATCGTGCGCCTGCTTATCGAAGCCGGAGCGCCGGTGAACGCAGGCTACGGTGAAGGGCAAACGACAGCACTGCACCTGGCAGCCCATCACGGCCATACAGAAACGGTCCGGGCACTTCTGGAAGCCGGGGCGGATGTCAACGCACGGGCCGGCTACGGCAGAACACCATTACATATGGCGGCCCTGATGAACCGCCTGGGCCAGACGATCGCTGTCCTGATGACGCACGGGGCTGACGCCCAAGCGCGTGACGATGATGACAGGACAGCGGCGGAGCTGGCGAACCACGAAGGCCATACCGGCGTCGAGGTTCAGATTATGGGGCTCGAAGCGGGCGTGCGCAGCGGCTGGATCAAGTCGGAAACGGGCAGCGCAGAGGATGGGTAAAGAACGGGACAGGCTGATCCGCCGCTATGGCGGCGTGCCAATCTCTGAAGAACAGCCATCGGATGGCGAGTTGATGCGCCGCTACATGGAAAGCTACGCGCGCGAAGGCCGCCTCCCGCCGGACATCGCGGCGCTGCGTCGAGAAAGGAATCGGAACTGAGAATCCCCGGAACACATGGTCAAACGCTCCTGCACATCGCGGCCCGGCGAAATCTCGCCGGAATATGTCGCTGGCTGTTGCGCCTCGGCGCGAATGTGAACCGGACAGATATCCTCGACAGAACGGCACTTCACGATGCGGTCCGGCATAACGCAGCCGACGTTACCCGGCTGCTGATCGCGCACGGCGCCGATCTCGATGCAAAGGATTGGCAGGGGCACACGCCGCTCGACCTGGCCGACGCCGGTGATGGCGCGGCGCTCGCGCAGGCGATCCGCGAGGAAATCAGCGCGCGCCATGCGCGGAAGGTGAAAACGGTGCACCTTGCGCAGACCGGAAAGCCGACCGATGCCGGATGACAAGGCAGGGCTGAACCACGGCCTGTTCGAGGCCGCCGGCGAAAGCGATGCCGAGACCGTCGGCAACCTGCTCGAACAAGGTGCCGAGGTCGATGCGCGGGATAGCGGCGGCTGGGCGGCGCTGCATTTTGCGGCCCAGCACGACAACCCGGGAACGGCGTTCGTACTGATCCGATACGGGGCAGCTATCGACATTCGGGAAGAAGGTGTGGGCGACACGCCGCTGCACCACGCGGCCATGCGGGGAAAGCAGGCGGTCGCGCAAGCACTGATCGATCACGGCGCGGATGTGAACGCGGTCAACGCCTTCAGCGCGACGCCGCTGTATGAGGCGGCGGTCGGGGGACATGTGGATTTGGTCAAGACGCTGATTGCGCGGGGCGCAGACGTAGACGTGAAGGACGGACAGGGACGCACGCCGCTGGAACGGGTCGGGGAACAGGAGAAAAGCGAAGCCGCCGAAGTGATCCGCGAAGAAATCAGCACCCGGCACGCGGAGCGGACGAAGCGCCTCAAGGTGCTACGCGACCACAAGCGCGGAACTCCGTCATAGGGCGCTTTCTCAAGCAACTATTCAACAGACACCTCAAGGCTACGCTGGAACTCGTCGAAAACGGCGAGTAGCGTATCGAGGTTGTATTCAACGGTGTTGTCGATCTCCTTTATGACGGCTGCATCGGCGTCACCGCTTCACGCGACCAAACAACTCCACCAGTTCATTAAACTTCTTTCTTTGCTCCTGGGCTTTGCCGCTGCGTATCGCATCCTCGACGCAGGTCGCGGCGTGGGCCTTGAGCACCTCGTTTTGAACCTTCCCGAGGGCCGCCTTGATCGCGCTGATCTGGTGCAGGATATCCACGCAATAGCGTTCCTGCTCGACCATTGAAGTGACGCCGCGCACCTGACCCTCGATCCGTTTCAGGCGTTTGACGATGGACTGGTCCGCCGGTCCCATTGATCTATACTCCATAGGGGTATATAGTATTCAATAAGGTGGAACTCTAACCGACAAAGTTTTTATGAACAAGCATCCGGCCGCCAACCTGCTCGTCATTGTGCTGGCCATCCTGATCGGGATGGGGCCGGCTTGGTGCGGCTGCCTCGACTCCGCCTCTCATAAACAGACATCCGAAACCGCGAGCAGCCTGGCGCACGAACATTGCGTCCCTTCAGCCGCGCATGACACGGGGCAACGCGATGTTTTCGATGAATGCGAAATCGCCTGCCCCGAATGCGCGGGTGCTACGACTGTAGATGACGCGGTCGTCGCGGCGAAGGCCGAATTACCGTCGGCAGACTATCACTTCGTTGCCACAGTCACCGATACTGTCCGTAGCAGCATAGTTGGCATTACCGCCCTCTCACGAATCGGCCAGCGGGACCCGCCACCGCTAATGCCGACCACCCTTTTCGCCCTGCGGACACTACTGCTGAATTGAGTTCGTCCTTTCGTTAAAGGCCCGCCC
>CXWF01051746.1_pt1 | contig 23781 bp, 17 predicted proteins | sample 468421 | NCBI WGS metagenome assembly CXWF01 (sample SAMEA2620812, study PRJEB7988) | marine metagenome | biome: marine biome (ENVO:00000447); feature: surface water layer (ENVO:00002042); material: "saline water (ENVO:00002010), including plankton (ENVO:xxxxxxxx)" | depth 5 m
ACATGCTGTCGGGCGCGGCCGTGATGAAGGCATTCATGCCGATCAGCAGCAGCGGCGCCGTTTCGCCGAGAGCCTGGGCCAGACCGATGATCGTCCCCGTCATGATACCCGGCATGGCGAGAGGCAGAACGTGATGGCCAACGGTCTGCATTCTCGATGCGCCGACACCGATGGCTGCCTCGCGGATCGACGGCGGCACAGCCTTCAGGGCGGCGCGCGTCGCGATGATAATGGTCGGCAGCGTCATCAGGGAGAGGACGAGACCGCCAACAATGGGAGCCGAGCGCGGCATACCGAAGAAATTGAGGAAGACGGCAAGACCGAGCAGGCCAAACACGATCGAAGGCACAGCGGCCAGATTGTTGATGTTGACCTCGATGAGGTCGGTCAGCCTGTTTTTGGGCGCGAACTCCTCCAGATAGACCGCAGCCGAGATGCCGACGGGGAAGCTCACGAAAAAACAGATAAGGAGCGCGTAGAAGGAGCCGACGAGCGCGCCCCATAATCCGGCAAGTTCGGGGAAACGGCTATCGGCGTTGAAGATCATGCCCCAGTTGAGCGGTGCGGAAATGCGGCCCTGTTCGACGAGACGATCGTACCAGCCGATCTGCATATCGCTGACGCGGCGATAGTCCGGAGGCAAATTACGATCGATGACGCCCTTGTGAAGCTGATCGCCAATATCGGCCAGCGGAAAGGTCACATCGAATGTCCGCCCTATGAGCGAGGGATCGTCGACCACCTTGTCGCGCAACGCATATTGACCGCCATTACTGAAGAGTTTGCGCAGTTCTCTTTTCTCGCGCGGCGTATCGACCTCGGGGAAGATGCGCATGATCGAGTCGTTCAGGATTCTCTGGTAGCTGCCGCCGCGCGGGTCCGACGGGTCGACGGCGCCTTCCGGTACCTCGACCTCGAGCGTCACCATCGTTTGCGTCACGGCAGGAGCGGCCGTGATAGCAATCGTTCCGACAAGCGTCGCCAGCATGCTCAGTGCAAAGATGATTGCCGCAATGCCATAGGCACGCAAGCGCTTGTCGGCAGAATGCCTGCGGCTCAGCTTTGCGTCAGGCTCATACCAGGCCCGGACCTTCGCTTTTCCGGATTGTGAGGTCGTATCACTCATAACGTTCCCGATAGCGCTTGACGACCTGGAGCGCGACGATATTGAGCGCCAGCGTCGAGATGAAAAGAACAAGTCCAAGTCCGAAGGCAGCCAGCGTTTTCGGGCTGTCGAATTCCGTATCGCCGATGAGAAGCGTCACGATCTGCACAGTGACGGTCGTAACCCCTTCGAGCGGATTGGCCGTCAAAGTGGCGGTAAGGCCGGCGGCCATGACCACGATCATCGTTTCGCCTATGGCGCGGCTCACCGCGAGCAGGACGCCACCTACGATACCCGGCAATGCCGCAGGCAGCAGCACCTGGCGGATGGTTTCCGCCCTGGTGGCGCCGAGCGCATAGGCACCGTCTCGCAATGACTGCGGCACGGCAGAAATGGCGTCGTCAGCGAATGAAGAAATGAAAGGGATCAACATGATGCCCATGACACCGCCGGCTGCGAGCGCACTGTTCGACGCGACATCGAGGCCGAGCGACGTACCGAACTCGCGGATGAAAGGTGCCACCGTCAAGATAGCGAAGAAGCCGTAGACGATAGTCGGGATGCCGGCGAGAATTTCGAGAAGCGGCTTCACCACCGAGCGGATGCGCTTGTTGGAATATTCGACGAGGTAGATCGCCGAAAAAAGCCCCGTGGGAAGAGCCACGAACATCGCAATCGCGCTGATGAAGATGGTGCCCCAGAAAACCGGCACCGCACCGAAGGCGCCAGCGGCGGCTACCTGATCCGCGCGGATTGGTGTCTGCGGGCTCCATGTCATGCCGAAGAGGAAGTCGAAGACCGGCACCCGGCTGAAGAAGGCAAAGCTTTCAATGACGAGCGACAGGATAATGCCAAGCGTCGTCATGATGGCGAGAATGGAGCAGACGATCAGCAACCAGCGAAGAATGCCATCCACGCGATTGCGGGCACGAAACTCAAGCGACAGGCGTGACCGCGCGTAAACCATGCCGGCAATGGCAATAGCAAGCGTTGAGACGACCATCGCGAGGGACGCAATATCCTGAAGGGCGCTGTAACGCTCCGCCGCATCGAGCAGTGCCTGATCGGGCGTTCCGAAGATGCGCCCTGCGGCGATGCTTTTGATTTCACTGAGAATCAGCGACATGCGCGAGGCTTCGACGCCATCCGTTATGTAGGAGGGCAAGTCTGCAACGATGATGGCGTCTATTACCGTGCTCTGCGCCGCGAGCCACACCAGCACGAGGAGAAAGGCAGGAAGGCCACAAGCGAGCGCAACGAAATAGCCGTGATAGGCCGGGACTGAATGCATGGCCTTGCCGGTCTGCTTGATCGCGCCTGCATTGGCGCGACCCCAAAGATACCCGGCGAGGGCGAGGATCAGGACTATCGCGAGGAGAGTGGTGGCGGACATCGGCAGTCCTGACGAAGAAATGTTGCGAAGCGATCGGATGAACAAAATAGACCACCCGGCGTCCGCAGACGCCGGGTGGATAGTCGATTACTTGGGAGCGGGCATATTGACCCCATCCTTCACGGTCTTCTGCACTTCCGCGCGGCGTGCATCGGAGAGAACGATCAAACCGCGTTCGGAGAGATAACCGCCGGCACCCATCGCGTCATCGCTCGTGTATTCGGCGATGAATTCGTTGAGGCCCGGGATCACACCACGATGCGCGTTCTTGATGTAGAAGAAGATCGGACGCGAGATGCCATAGGAGCCGTCGGCGATCGTGTGTTCTTCCGGCAGCACACCTTCGATCTTCACAGCCTGCAGCTTGTCCTGGTTCTCATAGAGGAACGAGTAGCCGAAGATACCGTATGCGTTCGGGTCGGACTCGAGGCGCTGAACGATCAGGTTGTCGTTCTCGCCGGCTTCGATGAAAGGTCCATCTGTGCGCATGCGCTGACAGACTTCTTTCTTGGCGTCCTTTTCGAGGGCGTCGATGGCAGCAAACTCTTCACAGCCTTCTTCCATCACGAGTTCGACCCACGCATCGCGCGTACCGGACGTGGGGGGCGGGCCCATCACGGTGATTTCGGTGTCGGGAAGCGAGCTGTCGATTTCGCTCCACTTCTCATAGGGATTATCGACGATCTTGCCGTCAACTTCGACCTTCGCAGCCAGCGCCTGGAAGAGCTGGGCCTTCGTGAGGTCGAGCTGCTTGCCGCTGCGCGAAACGGCCATCGAGAGACCGTCATAGCCGAGAAGCACCTCTGTGATATCCGTCACGCCATTCGACGCGCAGAGTTCATATTCGGACTTCTTCATGGCGCGGGAGGCGCCCGTCACGTCCGGGTGGCCGGTGCCAACACCACCGCAGAAAATCTTCATACCGCCGCCAGTGCCGGTCGATTCGACAACCGGGGCCGCAGCGCCCGTCTCATTCGCGTACTGCTCAGCGGCAGCCTGCGAATACGGGAAAACGGTCGAGGAACCGACAACTTGAATCTGATCGCGGGCGTGCGCAACGCCAGCCACCGAAAGAGCAGCGACGGCAACTGTCGCGGCCATCGTCAGGGATTTGAGTTTCACGTTCATTCTCCAGTCATGTGATGCCGGGCACCGGGCAACCACAGTCAGCCCCCCTGTGCGCCCGAGCCTTATGTGAATTCGCCAAGTGAATTCCAGTGGCTGTTAACCCTCAGGCCGGCGCACGCTATCGAGCCGTCGTAAAAGGTTTACGACGGTTCCGTGACACTTTTACGAATGCCGGAAAATTTAAGTTTTACTATTGGGGCGCGACCGGCAGCAGCACAGAGAAGGCGGCCCCATTCCCGAGCTCGCTCTCAATGGAGAGTGTGCCTTCATGGCGGTTCACGATGTGCTTGACGATGGCAAGGCCAAGGCCGGTACCGCCGCGCGCGCGGCTGGCGGCCGCGTCGACACGATAGAAGCGCTCGGTGAGCCGCGGGATGTGCTCTTTCGGGATGCCCGGCCCATGGTCACGCACGGTGAGGCGGACGACCGGCTTGCCACCTTTTTCGTCAGGGCTCAACGAGATATCGATACGCTTTCCTGCGCGGCCATAGCGCAGTGCATTGTCGGCAAGGTTCTGCACAACCTGAGCGAGCTCGTCGCGGTCGCCGAGCACCTCTGGAAGCGAGGCCGGCGCCGCAACTGCGATCGTCACATCATACTGGTCCGCAAGCGGCTCCAGCCCATCGGCAATGTCGTTCGCAACCCCGACGAGATCGACCGCATCGGATGGCCGCACATGTTCGCGCAGTTCTATGCGCGACAGGGAGAGCAAGTCCTCGATCAGACGGCGCATGCGCGTTGCCTGATCCGCCATGATGGCGAGAAACTTGTCGCGCGCCTCCGGATCGTCTTTCGCGTGGCCGCGCAACGTATCAATAAAACCGGAGAGCGAAGCGAGGGGCGTTTTCAGCTCATGGCTTGCAAAAGCCACGAAGTCCGCACGCATGGCCTCGATCCGTCGTGACTCCGTGACATCGCGGAGCAGCACAAGAATATATTTCGAGGCGGGACCGACACCCTGAACGGAGGAAACGAAGGCGCTGTAATTGCGCTGAACAGGAACGGGCACCGTATATTCGATAGTCCGCGTTTCATCATCCCCAATGACAGCATTGATCGCCTCGACAAGCGGAGCACTGCGCAGAACGGTCACGACATGACGGCCGAACGCGCCCTTGCCAACCAGCATTTCTCCGGCACCATTCACATAGACGACACGCCCCGAACCGTTCACAACGAGAACGGGGTCGGGCAAACGATCGAGAAGCGCAACAGCCGCACCGCCACTCAACGCAGCCGCGCTTTCATCGTTGCGCGAGCGTCCAATGCGGATTGGCGCCGTCTCACCCACGGCCATGAACCGCGCGCCCGAAATGCCTGCCAGGAAAAAGAAACTCAAAATGGCGGCGATGGGATGTAGCGCCCCCGTTACCGCCAGAAAAAGAAGGAGGATGGCAGATGAAGCGACGAAAGTGCGCGTACCCGTCCAGCGGGCCGCGAAATCCCTCAGATGCGCCCTGCCCCGCGCGAACCTCGACCCATCTTCTTCCGTCGCCGTCATTCTCTAATACCGTCAGACCTTGAAGCCCCAACTCATATCATCGTGGTAGCACTTGAGCACGGATTTCGCGACGACAATGCGGTGAACCGCTTGCAAAGCCTGGAAAGGGCCAGCGAACGACAAAACAATGCGTGCGCGACGTGACATTCATATGAATTTGCCTAGGCTGTCGACAGATCGAACAGCGCAAGGACGGGGGCGGCAATGACGGTGATCGGCGGCAAACTGGCGGTGGTGACTGGTGCGGCAAGCGGCATCGGGCGGGGCACGGCAATCGAACTCGCGAGACGGGGCGCGCGGCTGGCGATCTCCGATCTCGACCGGGCCGGCCTTGCCGAAACGGCAAAGCGGATCGAGGCCGCCGGCGGCACGGTCACGACCTATCTCGTGGACGTGGCGGACCGCGATGCCGTTTATGCTTTTGCACAGGAAGTGGAGTCCCTGGGGGGCGCGGACATCGTCGTCAACAATGCCGGCGTGGCGCAGATCGCGCGCGTGGACGAGCTCTCCTATGAAGACTTCGAATGGGTGATGAATATCGACTTCTGGGGCATGGTCTATGGCACCAAGGCCTTCCTGCCTCAACTCCAGAAGAAGGACGAAGGACACATCGTCAATGTGTCGAGCATTTTCGGCATCGTGTCCGTGCCGAGCCAGGCTGCCTACAATTCCGCGAAGTTTGCCATACGCGGCTTCACGGAAGCGCTACGGCATGAAATGAAGGGTACAAGGATCAAAATTTCCTGCGTACATCCCGGCGGCATCAAAACGAACATCGTGCGCAATGCACGCTTCCTGCAAAGCACGCAAGCGACGGCGCGCGAAGAAGCGGTATCGGGCTTCGACAAGCTTGCGATGACGACGCCGGAGAAAGCCGGGCAGATAATCGTCAACGGCATCGCGAAGAACAAGCCCCGTATCCTCATCGGTATCGATGCGAAAATCATCGACCTGCTGCAACGGCTGCTGCCGGCTTCCTACGGAAAGATCATGTTCCGGCGCGAGGGCGGAGCGCTTTCCGGTATGGCGGAAACGGACCCGGCAGAGGCCTGATTTAATATCATCTGCCTACGGATCAAGAAGCCCAGATTGCACCCGCCTGCGGGGACAAGAGAGGCCCACCGTCACCGAAACGTCATCGAACCGTCACATAGACCGTGTTAGTCCCCGGACCCGGGGACAAAGCGCAGACAAGAAGGATGCGCACCCTCACCCGGACATTTCGCGCGCGAGAACGCCGACATGCTGGCGCTCGCGCTGCTGGGGCTGTGGCGCCACTTCGTGAAACTTTCGCGACACCGGGCCTAGCGGCTTGAAATCAACGGCACCCTCCTCCATATCGTCTGGAGACGCGGAGGTTCGCCACAGACGGACCTCAAGGGCACAGGAGCCGGATGTACGTTCCTGTTGCCCGATCCGCGTCGCCCTCCTCGCTTTTTCTACCCGCTTCTTCCCCAAGAGCGCGTAACGCCTCCCGCCAGCGGGGGGTGTTTTCGTTTGTGTGCAGACTTGTTCTTGAACGACGGCTTGTCACGCCCCGGCCTGTCCGGACCATGGCGGGTGCCGGGCGACAAATTTGGCGCGGGCGGCCCCGTTTGGTGCGCGGCGCGGTTCACGGTAATCTGGGCCCCAGGCGACGGAACGAAGAAGGACACTCCACATAATGACTGACAGCGCCAGCTCGCAGATCGGCCCGGCCTCGCATAACTACTTCTCGCAGCGGCTGCGGCTTCACTATGTGGATTGGGGCAATGAGAGCAAGCCGCCCATGCTGATGATCCATGGCGGGCGCGACCATTGCCGGAACTGGGACTGGACGGCGGAGGCGCTTCGCGACCGCTATCACATCATCGCGCCGGACCTGCGCGGGCATGGCGACAGCGAATGGATGATCGGCAGTGCCTATGAGATCAATGATTATGTCTATGACATTGCGCAGCTCATCCACCAGAAGGGGCTGGCGCCGCTGACCATCGTGGCGCACTCGATGGGAGGCGCCATCGCGCTTCGCTATACGGGACTTTACCCGGAGAATGTGAAAAAGCTCGTCGTGATCGAGGGGCTGGGGCCCTCGCCCAAGATGCTCGCCGACCGCGAGCAGGTGAGCGACGAGCAGCGCATCCGCAACTGGATCGACGAAGTGCGCCGCCTCTCCTCGCGCCAGCCGCGCCGCTATGACAGCATCGAGGAAGCCTATAAGCGCATGCAGGGCGAGAACCCGCACCTCTCGCCGGAACGCGCGCGCCACCTCACCGTGCATGGCGTGAACCAGAACGAGGACGGCACCTATAGCTGGAAGTTCGACAATTATGTGCGCGCCTTTCCGCCGGGCGGCTTCGACCAGGAGCTGACGACAGAACTGTGGAGCCGCATCACCTGCCCGACGCTGCTCATTCGCGGCACGGAAAGCTGGGCGAGCGACCCTGTGGAAGACGGTCGGGCCAGACATTTCCAGAATGCGAAGGTGGTGAATGTCGAGGGCGCAGGACACTGGGTGCAGCATGACAAGCTGGACGAGTTCCTTGGCCTGCTGGACGAGTTCCTGGCGGAGTGAGAAGCACTCAAGAGATAAAGGAAAACAGATGACCGGCACCGTCCATCGCGGCTCATGCAATTGCGGGACGGTGCGGCTCGAAATCGAAGGGCCATGCCTTCTGGGGCGAGCGGGCGGACTAGTATGACGATCCCGGCATCATGCCCACCTATGAGGAATGGGCGCCGGTACTGAAGGACAAGGTGGAGAAATAGGTGGCGTCAGTTCCGCGAGGTGGCCCGGAGCGCGGCAAGGGTTTCCTGCGAGACAGGCGCGGCGAGCGCACCGGCAACCGCATCGAACAGGCTTTCGACGAAGAAGCGCCGCGCGGGCTCGTTCACCATAGCGTCGGGACGGCGCGTCCACAGCGCGAGCGAGGTCAGCACCATTTCGACCATCAGGCGCTGGCGCTGGACCGCGACCTCGGGCACGAGATCGCCAAGGGCGGCGACGATGAGCGCATTGGCGCGAGAAATACCCTCGAAGCCGCTTTTGAGCGCGAGCGTCGGCAGGTCGAAATCGGGATCGTTCAGCACCTGCGAGGAGAAGCGGACGAAGCGGACACCCTCCTCCGTATCGAGAAGGTCGGTCAGGGGCTCGAAGGTCGCGCGGATGATGGCTTTGAGGTCATGCGTGCCGCGCGCGGCGACCAGCGCCTCGACACGGTCCATGCGGACGCGGTCCACGGCGGCGACGCGATGCTCAAGGATCGCCTGGACGAGGCGCTGCTTGGAGCCGAAGTGATAATGGAGCGCGGATTCATTGCGCTGACCGGCGGCGGCGTTGATTTCCTTCAGGGTCACGGCATGGAGGCCGCGCTCGCCGAAGAGACGCTCGGCCGCCTGCATCAGGCGGAGGCGCGTGTCGCCGCGCTTGCCGGTCGGAGCCGGTGCTGCAAGGTCAGTCATAACGCCAGCGTAATGAAGCGCATTATGGAGGGCAAGGGAAAGGCGCTAAGATTTCAAAGCCGCTGATTTAGAACAGGTGAGAAAATATGACTCTCGTGTGCCCTCAGTGCTTCCATGATCCCGGCCTAGCACGCCGCATTAAAGAAATCCGAAGCCAGTTTCCAAATTCCAAATGCACATTTCACCCCCGTTTCAAGGGAGTGCCCATAGGCGAAGTTGCTGCAATCGTGGATCAGGTCTTCAGGAGCAACTACAGAATAGGTCAGCATTCCCCCCACTTAGGTGACCAAGAGGGCGATGAACTTGCTTTTGCCGTCGAGGACCTCGTCAGGGCAGACAAAGAAGAGATACGCGACGCTTTGTTGAAACAACTTATTGAACAGGATGACTATTGGCCCCCAGATGGGGGAGAGGCATTTTATGATGAGACTGAATGCTATTTACGCAGCGAACTAGGCAACTACCATCACAGCGAACTGTGGCGTAGTTTCTGCGAAAGCATTTTGCACCGGCAACGGTTCTTTAATTCGGAAGCAATTGAGCTTCTCTCGGAGATATTCCGTGAGATTCACCTCCAAAGAGACAACGCTTCCGAGTGCCCCGTTTATGAGCTTGTGCCAAGAGGACCGGATTCGATCTTTACGCGCGCTCGTATAGCAACTAGTGAGCAAGAAGCTCTCAACATCCGTCGAAATCCAAGCAGAGAACTAAGCTCACCACCCGCCAGAAAGAGACGACCCGGCAGGATGAACTCCGCTGGCATTGCAACTTTCTATGCAGCATTCGGAGCTGACACATGTGTTGCAGAACTTCGACCGGCCGTCGGAGCTTCTGTCGTTACTGCAGAGTTTGAACTCACTCGCCCCATTTACGTCCTCGACACCACACGTTTCCAGCGTCCAATTAAAACAATGAGTCTGTTTGCCAAAGACTATATTCGTCGAGTTCAGCAATGGCTATTCATGCAGAACTTCATGCGAGAAATATCTCAGCCAGTTTCTCCGGCAGACGAGTACCTCGACTACATCCCTACACAAGCAGTTGCTGAGTACTTTCGCTATCATCATGAGTTCAAGAAGGGCGACGGAGTAGCCCGTATCGAAGCAATCATCTACCAGTCAGCTCAAATTGACGGAGGTCGTAACATAGTGCTGCTTGGAGACGCCGCTGAGGTGCGGCCCACCAACCCATCCCCTGAAAGAAAAAGTCGTCATGCTGGCGTCGACGATCTTCTTCCAACCTCAATGGCAAACTTCTTACAAGATAGGTGGAGCGCGCCAAACGCAGGCCTTCAGATTATTGAGGATTCACTCAAGGCTTACTCCGTCGGCAGTGCAAGGTATGCAATAATTGAGCAGGTAGATGCGGATTCGTTAGATTTTTGAAACTGCTAATAACGAACTCTTTTCTGCGCTACCCAATCTAGAAAAGTTGTGAGGGGCATTTCACCCAAACAACAACCTTCTAGGCCTCACATGGGAAATGAGAGAACGACGTGCCCCCATTCGTCCAAAGGCACTAAGTCTCTTGCAGCCGACGGACAGGCGAAAACAACGGAAAGCGTAACCAGTGCAACCTGATCAGCTTAGCTTTTCTTGTCGGTCGCCTGCACCACGATCATCTGCACTCCAAACTTGTACATCGCCTTGTCGCTGATTTCGCGCAACATTTTGCGCTCAGGATCAAGCGGCTTCGCGCTCCGAATTTCAACAGAGCCTCTGCGGATAAATCTGCGTTGAATCCGACGTCGGAAAGCACCTTCTGGAGCTTGCTCGAAAGCGACTGTAGCCTGACGCGCTTCTGGTTGGGGTATCCCTGTAGCGCCAGTCACTCTCCCATCAGCGCCTGTTTTAAGCTTTTCAAACAGTGCTCTTCTACCAAGCGCTGCGCGATCAATACTTCTCAGCCAATCAGGTAGCTGCTCACGCATTGGCCGCGCGTCTTCTGCTAGCGCTCCCTCAAGCTTCTCGCGCAAATCTTCTGCACGTAGAGCAGCTATGTTCCTAGGCTCAGAGCAGAAATACGTCTTTAGTTCATCAAATGATACCCAGTGCCGTTCGTTGTCATTGATCAAACCAATCTCGTTCGGGCTAACGAATATCGAGCGTTCCACCACCCTTTGAGATGCCCATGCGCTGTTGATTTCATCCAACGTGTGGAACATTGGAGCTGCGTAGAAAACCAGATTCCCCTCAGCCTCCAAAGAGATCAAAGAAATGTGCTGAAAGGACCGGTTTCGCTCCGTTATCGCGAAACGGTAGAATGGCACATCGAGATCCAACCTATACTTATGGATTTCGCGCGCGCCTCTTGTCTTCATATAGTCAGATCGCTTGAATTGCAGAAGAAGAGGAACGCCAGGTCGATCCAACTTGACGTCATATCCTCTTCCCACCTTTCCTTCTTCAATCAAACTCGGAAAAATGGGAGCGGCATGTAGGGCCGTCCAACCGACAAGTTCATTCACAAGCGCAAATCCGTAGCTGAATTCAGATATCTCCGGAATCATTATTGTCAGCCCTCAGAGTTAATTCTTCAACATCATTGAGCTAACGTTTTCTGTTGGTCAACATCTCTCAGCCCTGCAACCTCACCCCAGCCGCACCCGCCTGAGCCGGAGCGCATTGGCGATGACGGAGACGGAAGAGAGCGACATGGCCGCCGCGGCGAAGACGGGGCTCAAGAGCAGACCGAAGACGGGATAGAGGATGCCCGCCGCGATGGGCACGCCCGCCGCGTTATAAACAAAGGCGAAGAAGAGGTTCTGGCGGATATTGCGCATGGTGGCGCGGGAGAGCTCGCGGGCGCGCAGGATGCCTAAGAGGTCGCCTTTCACCAGCGTGACGCCTGCGGATTCCATCGCGACATCGGTGCCAGAGCCCATGGCGATGCCGACATCGGCGCTCGCGAGCGCAGGCGCATCGTTCACGCCATCGCCCGCCATCGCGACGATGCGGCCTTCGCGTTGCAGGCGCTTCACGACTTCCGCCTTGTCTTCCGGCAGGACTTCCGCCTCGACTTCATCTATGCCGAGATCCCTCGCGACGGCTTCAGCCGTGGCGCGGCCATCGCCTGTGAGCATGACGATGCGAAGCCCTTCCTTGTGGAGAAGGCGAAGCGCCTCGGCAGTGGTTTTCTTTACCGGATCGGCGACGGCGATGAGGCCCGCCAGTTTGCCCCCGATGCCGACAAAGACGGTGGTGGCGCCCTCCCCGCGCAGCGCATTTGAGCGCGCTTCGAGGGGCGAGACGTCGATGCCGAGCCCGTCGAACAAGGCGCGGTTGCCGAGCGCCACGCTTTTGCTGCCAACGCGGCCCGTGACACCCTTGCCGGAGGGGGCGTCGAAATCCTCCGTATCCTGAAGGCTCAGGCCCTCCGCCTGCGCGCCCGCGACGATGGCGGCGGCCAGCGGATGCTCGCTGCCATTTTCGAGGCTGGCGGCCCGCGCAAGCAGTTCCTCGCGCGAGATGCCTTCAACGGGCACGACCTCGCGGAGCGCCGGCTTGCCCTCGGTGAGGGTGCCGGTCTTGTCGATCACCAGCGTGTCGACCTTCTCGAAACGCTCCAGCGCCTCCGCATTGCGGATGAGGACGCCGAGGCCCGCGCCCCGGCCCGTGGCGACCATGATGGACATGGGCGTGGCGAGGCCAAGCGCGCAAGGACAGGCGACGATGAGGACGGAGACGGCGGCGATGAGCGCATGGGCGAAGGCGGGGTCCGGGCCGAAGACGGTCCACACGGCAAAGGCCGTGACGGCGACGGCAAGGACGGCGGGAATGAAAATGCCCGCGACCTTGTCGGCCAGGCCCTGAATGGGCGCGCGGGAGCGGCCAGCCTCCGCCACCAGCGCGACGATGCGGGCAAGGACCGTATCCTCGCCAATGCCCTCGGCGCGCATGACGAAAGAGCCCTGCCCGTTCAACGTGCCACCGATGGCGCGGGCGCCCGGCGCCTTTTCGACGGGCACGCTTTCGCCGGTGACCATGGATTCGTCGACCGCGCTGCGGCCTTCCACGATCTCGCCATCGACGGGAATGCGCTCGCCGGGACGGACGCGGAGGCGGTCGCCTTTCGCGACCTCCTCCAGCGGCACTTCCTCGTCGCCACTGCCGGTCACGCGGCGGGCCGTGCGCGGGGCGAGGTCGAGCAGCGCGCGGAGCGCATCGCCGGTGCGCTCGCGGGCGCGAAGCTCCAGCACCTGACCGAGCAGCACGAGCACGGTAATGACGGCGGCAGCCTCGAAATAAAGCGGCACGGAACCGTCCGCCATACGGAAGGCGGCGGGGAAAAGGCCGGGCGCGAGGGCGGCGACCAGCGAATAGGCGTAAGCCGCGCCCGTGCCGATGGCGATGAGGGTGAACATGTTGAGGTTCATGGAACGCAGGGAAGCCCAACCGCGCTGGAAGAAAGGCGCACCCGCCCAGAGGACGACGGGGCTGGCGAGGGCCAGTTGCAGGAAGGCGGCGGCGCGGGGCCCAAGCGGCAGGTCGAGGCCGAAAAGATGACCACCCATCTCCATGAGGAAAAGAGGAAGCGCGAAGACGAGCCCCACAAGGAAGCGGCGCGTCATATCCTTCAGTTCCTCGTTTTCCGGCTTTTCGCGCGAAACGCTCATCGGCTCCAGCGCCATGCCGCAGACCGGGCAGGCGCCGGGGCCGTCCTGCACCACTTCCGGGTGCATGGGGCAGGTATATTTGCTGCCTGGCGCGGCGGGGGCAGCAGGCGTGGAGGGCGCGGCGTGGCCGGAACAGCAGCTTGCCGGCTCATTTTCACGTTCATTTCGGGGGCCGCTCATGACTTCGTCTCTCTCCGCTCTAGATCGCTGGACTGGAGGCGAATATGGGGCTTCCATCGACTGGAAGGTCAAGACCCGGCAGCATGCTTGACGCTGGCGGGAGAGGCTGGCACTTGGAATGATCCCCGGTTGGGGCCGCCCGCCGCCTTGCTGCGTTTTCGGGTCGCGTTTTCGGGGCTTATTTGAGGTTTTACGTTTTTGTCCGCCGCGCTGAAACAACTGGCCCTTCTGATGGCGCTCACGCTGGCGGCGGCTACCGCCGCACATGCGGAGGAAGAAACGCAGAAGAGCGAGGCGGAAGACGGCTATTCCTGGGAGCGCGCCGAGGACGGCATCGAGTTCTCGACGCGGATCGCGGGGCGGCGCATTCCCGATTATGTGCGCGCGCTTATGGAGAACGCGCAAGGGCTGACCCCGGACGCGAAAGACGGCGTACCGCCGCCCGCCACGCTGGCGCAGCTTCGCCGCCGGGCGGAAGAAGACGCGGAAGCCATGAAAGAGGTGCTGCGCTCCGAGGCCTATTACAATGGCAGCGTGAGTTCCTCCGTGCGGCAGCGCGAAGGCGGCGGCTTCGAGGTCGTCTATCTCGTGGTGATGGGGCCGCGCACCATGATCCGCAACTTCACGATGCAATATAGCGGGCACAGGCAAGGCGGGCCGGGGCTTGTGGAAAGCGCAAGCGAACTCGGCCTGAAGCCCGGACGCGCGGCAACGGCGCAGCGCGTCATCGACTTCACGCAGAAGGCGATCACGCATCTTCACAATAATGGCTACCCGAATGCGAAGCTCGACCGGCGGCGCGTGATCGTGGACCTCTCGGCGAACCTTGCCGACATCACGCTCTACATCACGGCACACGAACGCTATGTGTTCGGCCCTGTGCTTGTGAGCAATGAAGGCGGCCGGACGGACCCTGACTATGTGCGCGGGCTGACGGCGTTCAAGGCGGGCGAGGTCTATGACCGCTCGAAGGTGGATGCGACGAGCGAGGCGCTGCGCAAGACGAACCTCTTTTCCGCTATCGGCATTTCTTCCGCCGAGCCGGAAGACGGCGCGCTGCCGCAACAGATCGAGCTGACCGAGCGCGAGGCGCGGACCGTGCGGCTTGGCGTCAAATGGTCGTCGAGCGAAGGTGCGGGCGTGACCGGGAGCTGGGAACACCGCAATCTTTTCGGCCGGGCGGAAAAGCTGATGCTCGCGCTGGAGATCGCGCAGATCGAACAATCGGCGACGGCGGATTTCCGCAAGCCGCGTTTTCTGCGAGAAGACCAGAGCCTGCTTGCGAGCTTCGAAATCGCGCGTGAGGACAGCGACGCCTACAAGGAAGACCGCATCAAGACGGGCGTGTCGCTCGAACGGGTGCTGACGCCGGAATGGACCGGCTCGCTCGGCCTCACCTTCCAGCTTTCCGAAACGGAAGATTCCAACGGGCGCATCAGCTACCAGCTGTTCGGCGTACCCGTGACGCTGAAATATGACACGGCGGATGACCTGCTCGATCCGAAGCAAGGCATTCGCGCGACGCTTCAGGGTACGCCCTATTTCGGCGCCAGCGACGAGGAGCCGACAACCTTCACCAAGCTCGAAGCGACGGGATCGACCTATGTGACGCCGCTGGAAGAGCTGACCTTCGCCTTTCGCGGGCGCTATGGAATGATCGCGGCGGGAGAGACGACGGATGTGCCGGGCTCGACGCGCTTCTATGCAGGCGGCGGCGGCTCCGTGCGCGGCTATGGCTACCAGATGGCGGGGCCGCTCGATGCCAGTAACGATCCGACAGGCGGGCGCTCCGTGCTCGAAGCCAATGTGGAAGTGCGCTACCGCGCCTTCGAGGATATCGGCATCGTCGCCTTCGTGGATGGCGGCCAGGCCTATGACGACCCCACACCTTCCTTCGGCGATCCGCTGCTCTGGGGTGCAGGGCTTGGGCTGCGCTACTACACGCCTATCGGCCCCGTCCGTCTCGATGTGGCCGTGCCGCTGAACCGGCGCGACAATGTGGACGATGCCTTCCAGATCTATGTTTCGCTGGGGCAGGCTTTCTGATGGCGGAGACACAGACATATCTGCAGCGGAAAGGGAGCGCCCGGCGGATCGCGGGCGGGCTCATGGCCGTGGTGCTGGGGCTTGCGGGCGTGCTGCTCGCCCTGATCGCCATTGGCACCGGACTTCTCAATATCGCGCCGCTGCGCCACGCGCTGCTGCACTATGCGCTCGAGGCGGCCAATACCGGCGAGACCGTCATTGCGGCCGAGGATATTGGCGGAAGCTGGCCCGCGCGGCTGCATCTCGAAGGGCTGACGGCGGGCGATGGCGAGGGCACATGGCTGACGCTCGACGAAGCGGTGCTCGAGTGGCGGCCGCTCGCGCTCTGGCAGGGCCAGATCCATGTGACGGGGCTCGACGTGCGGGGGCTCGATGTGGCGCGGCTGCCCGCAGGCGGCGAGACGGCCGAGAGCGATGACGGCTTCTCCCTCCCCTCGCTGCCGGTAGAAATCCGCATCGACCGTTTCGAGACGAGCGGGATCACGCTGGGCGAGCCGGTGATCGGCGAGGCCGTGGCGTTCGACGCGGCGGGCGACCTTGCGTTGACGCGTGGCGGCAGCCAGCTTGCGCTGCGCGCGGAACGCACAGACGCAACGCCCGGACGGATCGATGCGGAGGTGAGCTATGTGAACGGGCCGGAGCGCGGCAAGCTGAAGCTCGATCTTGCCGATGGCGGCGCAGGCAAGCCGGGCATCGTGGCGGCGCTTACGGGCATGAGCGAATTCAACCGGGTGACACTTACGGCGGAAGGGCAAAGCCTTGCGGGGCTGATGACCGGAGGGGTGACGCTCGACGCGGGGTCCGCACTCACGCTCGCCGCGAGCGCGCATGGCGGCATGGCGGAAAACACGAACTTCACTTTCTCGGCGGATGCGGAAGGAAGCCTCGTCGCGGAGAATCTTTCCTTTGCCGATGCGCGCGCGGCCCATATCGAGGGCAAGATCGCGGCAGAGGACTCCGACAGCTACCGCCTCGACATGCTGCGCGTGGAGGCAGGCGGCCTGACCGTCAATGGTACAGGCCAGGCGGACGCACTGACCGGCGGCCGCTGGGGCATCGAGGCGGAAGGCACGGCAACGGGCCTTGGCGAGATTACGGGACTCGATAATGAGCGCCTTCTCGAAACGGTGGGCTGGCGCCTCACGGGCGATACCGATACCGGCTTCACGCAGATCGCGATTGCCGATGCGCGGGCGGTGACGGAAGCGGGAACAGCGAGCTTCAGCGGCGATGTGACGATTGGCGAGGACGGCTTCGGCATCAGCGGCGAAGGCCATGCCGATATCACCGACCTCCGCCCCCTCGGCGAGATCGCCGGACAAAGGATGGAAGGCACGGGCACGCTCGACATTTCCTCATTCCACTATGGAGATGATGGCGGCGAGGCCAGCTTCACGCTGGAAACGAGCACCATCGAAACGGGCGATGCGAACCTCGACGCGCTTCTCGCCGAGGGTGTGCGCGGCAGTGCGCAATTCGCCTTCGGCGCGGATGGCGGCTTCTCGGCCAGGGGCGTGTCGCTGAAGGCGGCGCAGGGCTTTGCCGCGACGGGCGATTTCTCCCTTGGTGCGGATGGCGCGCTGGCGGGCGATGCAAGGATCGCGGCCAATGAAATCGGCGCCATCGCGGGAGGCGCCGCAACGGGCGCGCTTGAGGCACGTGCGGTGCTTTCGGGCACGATGGATGCGCCGGGGCTTGCGCTTGATGCGCACCTCACCAAAGGCACGCTTGGCGGCATGGATGCGCGCGATGCGAAACTGACAGCCGAGATCGCGCAGGGCACAGGCCCCGTCTCCTTCCGGCTTCAGGGCGCGAACGGCACGGCAACGCTCGCCACACAACTTGCGATGCCCGAAGAAGGCGGCGCGCGCTTCGAGGCCATCGAGGCCAATCTTTTCGGGGCAGAACTCGACGGCAGTCTCGCCATTTCGGATGAGGGGCTCGCCTCCGGCAAACTCGGCGGCAAGCGGGTGGCGCTCAGCCCCATCGGCACGCTTGCCGGCATACCTCTTGAAGGGCGGGCCGATATCGAAATCGAGCTCGACGCGGCAGACGGCAAGCAGAGCATTCATGCCCTGCTCTCCTCGCGCAAGATCGACATGGAACTGACCGACCGCATCACGCTCGACCGCGTGGTGGCGGAAGCGAAAGTGAGCGATGCGCTGGGCGATGGCGCCCTTGAAGCCTATTTTTCCGCAGAAGGCGGCGGCAGCGGCAATACGCGCTTCACGCAGATCGAGGCGAGTGCGAAGGGGCCCTTCGACAAGCTCGCAATATCGGCAGGCATTCATGGCGAACGCCTGACCGTGGAAACGCAGCCCGTAGCGCTCAAGCTGGACGCGCTTTACGAGGCTTCCCGCCTGACGCTTCAGACATTCGACGCGAATGTGGGCGATGCGGAGGCGACACTTGCCGCGCCCGCGACCATCGAGATGACAGGCGGCATGACGCGGCTGAAGTCACTCGACGCCGCTTTCACCGGGCCGCAGGGCGCGGGCCGCCTCGCCGCCTCGATGACGCTGCGCGCGCGCAGCGCCGATATCGACGCGACCATCGAGAAGCTGCCGGTCGAACTCATCGTGCCTTTCCTGCCGATGGACGCGCTGGGCGGCACGATCTCCGGCAAGGCCGATCTCGACACGGCGCGCGAACGGGGCGAGGCCAGGCTCTCCTTTGACGAGGTGGTGCTGACGGAAGCGAGCAGCGACCGGCTTCCCGCCTTCAGCGCAACCCTGGATGCGGGCTGGGCGAAACGGCGGCTCGACATTTCCGCGCAGGCGCAGGGCGTATCCGTGGAACCCTTCATGCTCAAGGGCTCGCTGCCGCTGATCCGCGATCCGCAAGGCGCTTTCCCGGCACTGCCGAAACGCGGCAGCGTGGATGCGCGGCTCGACTGGCACGGGCCGATGGCATCGCTGATGGCGCTGGCGGACCTGAGCGGTCAGCGGCTGACAGGCGACACCGAAATTTCGGTGACGGTGGAAGGCGATATCTCCTCGCCGGTCGTTTCGGGGCGCGCGACGCTGCGCGACGGCACATTCGAGAATTTCGAAACGGGCACAATGATGCGCGATCTCGATATGACCGTGGAAGGCAAACGAAGCGAGCAGCTGCGCTTCACGATGACGGCGCGCGACATCGGACAAGGCCGGATCGAGGCGGAGGGCACAGTTTCTCTGGCGGCAGATGCGAACCCGGCGGTCGACATGCGCGCAACACTCGACAACATGGAGATGGTGCGGCGGAGCGATCTCATTCTCGCCATGGACGGAACGCTGACCCTGATGGGACCGGCGCTGCCTGCAAGCATGGAAGAACCGCTGCGCCTCGAAGGCGAACTCACCACGACAACGGCGCGCTTCAACATTCCCGACCAGATCGGCGGCGGCGTACCGCATATCGACGTGATCGAGATACAGGGGCCGGACGAGGAAATCACGGAGGAAGCGCAGGAAACGCCGCCGCTGCCAATGCTGCTCGACGTGACGCTGAAGATCGGCAATTCGCCTGCGCAGGTTTCGGGGCGTGGCGTCAATTCGCTCTGGACCGGATCGGTGACGGCGACGGGGCTTGCCGAAGACCCGGCGCTCAATGGCGTTCTGGTTGCGCAGCGCGGCACGCTCGACTTCGCGGGCAAGACCTTCACGCTATCGAGCGGGAGCGTGAGCTTTGCGGGCGAGAAGCCCATCGACCCGCTAATCGACATTTCGCTAGACTATTCGCGCAGCGATTTCAGCGCGACGGTCGACATTACCGGGCGCGGCTCGTCGCCGAACATCGAGCTGAGTTCGGTGCCGTCGCGACCGCGCGACGAGATCATCTCGCGCATCCTGTTCGGAAAGAACGTGGGCGAGCTTTCCGCCTTCGAAGCGGCGCAGCTTGCAAACACGGCGGCTGAACTTTCCGGCAGCGGCATTGGCGGCTTCGGCCTGCTCAGCCAGATCCAGAACGAACTGGGGCTCGACGTGCTGCGCGTCGACACCGGCGCGTCCGGCGGCACGACGGTCTCGGCGGGCAAGTATCTCCGCGAGGGGGTTTATGTGGGTGTGGAACAGGGCGCGCTCGCCAGCGACAGCGGCGTGAAGGTCGAGGTGGACGTGACCGACAATATCAGCGTCGAGACGAAGATCGGCAATGACGCGTCGAGCGATGTCGGCGTGAACTGGAAGTGGGACTATTGAGGCCGGGCGAAAGACCTAGCGGCCGAAATCATTCGTCGGCGTGACGCCATCGGTCGTGATCGCGCCGGAGGAGAAGTCCTGGATGCGCTCGAGCTGATCCTTGTTGCGCAGCTTTTCCTCACGCTGCCGGCGCTCATATTCCTCGGCATACATTTCAGCGTCGCGGTTCTGAGGCGTATCAAACTCCTCGTCCGCGCTGGAACGATAGTTCACGGGCGGCGAGTCCACCGGGTCGGCGGTTTCGTAATGGATGTCGCCTGCGGGGGCCGGGGCCGGCTCCTCGGCGAGAGCCGCCGAAATGGCGAACAGGGGCAGGGCCGATGCCAACGCGATACCGAGGAACAAATTCTTTCCGCTCATGCCAATACGCCTTCAAGAGGAGGGCATGTCCGCCCTGCGACTGCTACTTGGCATAGCTTACAACAAATCCCGGTCTCGTGGAGCGGCGGATTTGCCACGATCCGCCGCCAATTTCAGCCGTCCCACGGCGGGACGGAGGCGCCGGAACAACCCTTTTTATTCCGTACACAAACAATATAGCCGCAAGTGGATTTCGCTGTTGCAGCAGGAATCGTGCACCTGCAGCAATGGACAATCTGCCGCAGGGGTCCGGTGACTGATGGACATTCTGTCGCAACGCCAGACGGGTGAAAATAGGTACAATTTTTTTATGGATATTAGATCCGGAAGCAACCGGACCCCGGGAAGCGAGCGACTGAGTACCGAGATGACCAAGATTACCTATATCGAATTCAACGGCACAGAACATGTGGTCGACGTGGCGGAGGGGCTTTCCGTTATGGAGGGCGCAACCCGCTACACCATCCCCGGCATCGAAGGCGACTGCGGTGGGGCCTGCGCCTGCGCCACATGTCATGTCTATGTCGAGGACGGATGGTTCGAAAAGCTGCCGCCAATGGATGAGCTCGAGCGCGACATGCTCGACTTTGCCTTCGACGTCCATCCGAACAGCCGACTCTCATGCCAGATCAAGGTGGATCCGTCGCTCGACGGGCTCGTAGTGCGCACACCCGCCCGCCAGTACTGAGACGCGCGAGAAACCCGGCCGCAAGAAGAACGGCAAGCGGCCCAAATCAGGAGGAAGACCATGAGTGCGAAAGCGAAGGTCGTTAACAAGGGCGACTGGAAAGTGACGATGACGCCGGATGACATCTATCGCAACCCGATGGATATCGCGTGGACGTTCGATTATATGTTCTCGGAAGACAAGGTCGAGGATCTGTACAATCGGGCGAAACAGAACCAGTGGGACTCGGACGACCTGCTGCCTTGGGACACGCAGGTGGACCCGTCCCGTCCGCTGATTGCGAACGACAGCGACATCTATCACAAGATGCCGTTCTTCAAGAAGCTCTCGAAATCGCAGCAGGAAACCTTTACCGCGCATTCGACCGCGCAAATCCTCTCGCAATTCCTGCACGGCGAACAGGGCGCGCTGATGACGGCCGCCTGCGTGACGCATTCCGTGCCGGATGAGGGCGCGAAACTCTATGCGGCGACGCAGACGATGGACGAAGCGCGGCATGTCGAGGTCTATTCGAAGTATTGCGACAAGATCGCGATCATCTATCCGATGTCACCCTGGCTGAAGCAACTCATCGACGTGACGCTTCAGTCCGAACGCTACGAGAAGGTGATGATCGGCATGAACATGATCGTCGAGGGGCTCGCGCTGGGCGCCTTCAACAACATGTACCGCACCACAACCTGCCCGCTGCTGAAGCAGCTCACCTTCAACGTGATGCGCGACGAAAGCCGGCATGTGTCGTTCGGGCATGTGTTCCTCGGCCCTGTCTTCAAGACGATGCACAAGGACGACCTGGAAGAACTCGCCGACTTCGCCTTCGAGGCCGTCAACATCCTCGTGAAGGCGCAGACTTCCGGTACGATCGCGAACCGCGTCGACCCCGGTTTCATGCAGGTGCTGGAGAATAGCGGCATCGACGCCGACGACTTCTTCAAGGGCCTGCAGGAAGCGTCCGATGCGGGCATCACGCAGGAACTGCCGCCGGGCCAGGTGCATGCGCTGAAAGACCTGATGATGCCGGCGCTCGCCCGTGTCGGCCTGCTGACGCCGACCGTGCGCAAAAAGTACGACGAGGCGGGTATTCCCGTGTTCGACGACATTCGTGTGCTGCAGGCGATGGAAGGCGGCCATCCGACGGGCAATACTGCCTGAGGCGAGCGAACGAATATTACCCCGGCGGCGCCGCCGCCGGGGTTCTTCAATTCGACGAGACGGGAGCTACAGAATGAGCATGGACGACAGCGCGACCGTCGGCTTCCACCAGATGCTGGTGGAGGGCGTGCCCGAAGCGATTATCGTTTCGACACCCGAAGGCGAGATCACCTATTTCAATCCGGCTTCCGAACGGCTGCTTGGCTACAGCGCCGCGGAAGTGACTGGACGCAACATCGCAACGCTCGTTCCGCAACAGCCCGGACGACGGGCAGACCCCTTAAAGTGGCTACAGCGCTGGGCCGCGGAGCCCGAACATGAGCAGTCGCGCTATCTCGACCTCATCGCGCGGCGCAAGGACGGCACGGAATTTCCCGCCGATGTGCGCGTGGTGGAGGCGAAGCTCGGCGAGGAACGCCGGTTCCTCATCACGTTCCGGGACAACACGGCGCAGCGGCAGGAACATATCGCCTTCAAGGAGAAGAACCTGCTTTTCTCCCGTATCCTGATGGTGGCGGAAGACGGCATTATCTCGGTCGATGCGGAACAGAAAATTACCTTCTTCAACCTGAAGGCCGAGCAGATGTTCGGCTATCGCGCGGAAGAAGTGCTCGGCAAGCCGCTCGCAATGCTGCTGCCGGAGCGCTACCGCGTTGCCCACAACAAGCAGCTTGTGAATTTCGGCCAGGGCCGCGATGCCTCACGCTGGATGAGCGACCGCGGCCCCGTGACCGGCCTCAGGAAGGACGGCACGGAGTTTCCGGTCGACGCGACCATCACCAAGGTGGAGACGGGCGGCCGCATCACCTATACGGCGCATCTCAGGAGCAATGTTGGCAAGACGCGCCGTATCGAGAGCTAGCGCTTGACGACAAGCTTGCCGATGTTGCCGCCGACATTCTCGAAATTGACGTCGATGCCGTCCGGCGTGGCGGCTTCGAGCTGTTCGCGCCACGATGGACGCGTCCTTTGCCTCGCGGCCGGGATAATGGTGGAAGACGGCATTCTCCACCATAACGTACTCAGCCCGAGAGGCCGGGCATTTCGAAATCGGACATCAGAAAAAGGGTGTCGATATCGCCGCCTGTTCGGCTCAGCGGTGCAAGAAGCATCTCGAAGGAGATGAAGCTTTTGTCTTCGTGAAGCACCTGCCCCGACGCGCGCAGGGGGACGCCCGCCTCGATCATGGCGCGGGCCGCGCCATGCCAGCGTTCGAGAAATTCCGGTGCAAGCACGGTGTGGAGTTCACGCTTGTGTATGGGCCCGAAGACCTCTTCGAATTTCGACCCGGCGAGACGGGGAAAGAGGCTGAATTCGCCGTCTTGCGTTCGCATCTCGAAAAGCGAGAGAAACGGAAGCAGGCGCGCTATTTCCTCCGGCCGGATATCGGAAAGAAGCGGCATTTGCCGCCCAGCCGCCTGCTTTTTCCAATAGGAGAGGCTGTCGGCCAACGCAGCCGAACGGAATTCAAGCTTCGCATCCAGCGAAATGGGCGGCAATTCGATCGGCGCCGGTCTAGTGCCTCCAAAAAATGGCATTCCTGCCCTCCCTTGCTCCATTGGCCGTTCGCAGAGCCTATATGGCGCAGCGATATGGCAAAAGGCGAATTTCAAGGGAAACGCCGGGCGGCGGATCACGCTTGTGCGTCGCGCCAGAGCAGGGCTTCCGTCGCATCTTCGAGACGACGGCAGCCGGTGAGTGCCATGGAAACCTCAAGCTCGGCGCGCAGCATGTGAAGAAGATGGGCGACACCGGGCGCCCCGGCCGCAGCAAGCGCGTGAATGACCGGACGGCCGATCATGACGGCTTTCGCACCGAGGGCGAGCGCCTTCAGAACATCCGTACCGCGGCGGATACCGCCATCCATCAGCACAGGGACGCGGCCAGCAACGGCCCGGACGACAGCGGGCAGCGCCTCGATGGTGGCGGGAAGAGTGTCGAGGGTGCGGCCACCATGATTGGATACGACAATGCCCGCTGCGCCCGCCTCG
>CXWF01062468.1_pt1 | contig 23655 bp, 28 predicted proteins | sample 468421 | NCBI WGS metagenome assembly CXWF01 (sample SAMEA2620812, study PRJEB7988) | marine metagenome | biome: marine biome (ENVO:00000447); feature: surface water layer (ENVO:00002042); material: "saline water (ENVO:00002010), including plankton (ENVO:xxxxxxxx)" | depth 5 m
CCTCCGTTCAAGATCAGCCGCTCGTGTTCCAAATCATTTGACGACCGTCATGTGGCCCTTCCCATTCAGGTCGAAGTTCGCCTTGCCATGCGGTCTCTTAGCATTGCCCTTCTCCTCAATCTGCTTTGCGTGCTGATACTGGCGCAGACCACAGACACCCGACGTTGCGAAGATCTCGATCTCCATCTCATCCGGCGACAATGGGTCTTCCTTCGAACAGGCCACTGTCGGGATCTGGAAGTTGAAGCCCATCGTTTTCAGCTTCTCGAACTTGAACCCACTTGCGTCCCACAGGCTCTCAAGTCCGATTGCGCCCGGAACATCATAGTCATCTCTTTCCCATTCGCCGTCGGTCTTCAGCATCGTCAATTCAATCCGGCTTCGTCTCTTCTCAATCGGCAACAACTTCGCCGTCTCGCCGCACCGCTCATCATGCGTCTTGTCCTGCAGCCTCCACATCACCGGACCATGGTTCTGCCCGACATAAACTGTCGCTTCGACCGGAGCTGAACGGTGGTTGTTCGCGCTGGATGCTGATCGCAGGAAGCCATTCAAATCATGCTTCGACATCAGCGATCTAAACCGCGCATCTCCGTCTCGCTGCTTCGGCCCATAGATCAGGTGTTTCGCCTTCTTGTCGCTGCCCACCCACCGCGGGCGATCAGCATAGTGCTCATTGAACAAATCACTCGGCGCGAAGTGCTTGCACAGATACTCGGACATCTTCAGACGCATGATCGTCAGCTCACGGTCAGTGATCTCTCCGGCTTTGTTCGGATAGACATCCACGGCCACTTCAATCCCAGTCACGCGTGGGGTCTCTGTGTCGACCTCAATCTTCCCGGTCGACATCAACGCCGCGATTACCGCACGGACGAGTTTCGGCGTCGGATCCTGTAGCCGCACCCAGAAGATCCGGCCCGTCGTGCTCCCCTTCGGTGCGCCAGACTTTCTCGACCGCACCTGACCACCGACCCAGATCTTCGGCGAAAAGCCCATTGCGACCAGAGCCTTCTGCAGTAGTGCGTGAACATGACGCGACTGGGTAGTCTCCACCGTTCGGGCTTCGAACTCGACCCAGTCAACCTCCGCGCGGAATCTGTAGTCACCCAGATCCAGCGTTGGTCGCAATTCGAAGCGCTCTGTAGGCTCACCCTTGGTGTTCGTCTGCTTGGATATTTCGTAGTCAAGACACAGCTCATCCGGAACGATACCGGATGCCGTGGTAGCAATGTCAGTAGAGCGGATCGGAAATGAGCGGATCTGCGTCGGGGGCATGGTCCACGTCTCTCATTGAGGCGCGGGACGGCGCGCCTTTGCGTTGCTATCGAACTCCTGATCCCAATGGCCCCGTAGAGCCTTTGAGCGGGCCGCTGGGCGCATGTAGCGCTCTTCGGCGACCAAACACCCCTACTTCGAACGACCCTACGCTCTGCGGGCCGTCTGAGCGCGCACACATTGAGCCGGAGCCATTCGTCTTGGCATGTCGTTGATCCTGCCCCAGCGTTCGGACCGCATTACGGTGTCCGGTCGCCATAGTTCTCCCCGCAGGCTCGCAAGAAATGGGTGCAGCCGGACCGTATTCAAGACGTTTGCTCGGCATTTATTGGTGAGCGATCAAAGCAGATGGGTTGCGAAGACCTCTCCGGTGTTGATGCCGCGTCGGAGAATGCTTTGCCTTCTGTGCCCGGCGCGCTTGCAATACACTCCCGCATCACCCCCTCCTTTACATATCGAGGTTTGGGTCCGGAGTGCGTTGGCCAAAGTTCGCGCGGCCGTTGGTTCAGCTCATTTACCTTCAACATTCAACTCTGCGCCGACGCCACACTCCAGAACCTCGAGAAACGGGCCTTAGAGCGTCGACTCCGCGCAGTGGCTGCGCGGGCAGCTGCGAGCACGAGAAGGCCATCCAGAGGCCCGCTCCGTGGCTCTACGGGGCATCGAGGTGCTTGAGGACGCCCTTTGATGGATCGCGACGCTGGCGATCGGTTCAGCGCTCACATCCACTCGACCTGCGATCGTTCGATGCACGGAAAATCGAAGCTGCTGCCCCGCACCCGGCTCAACATGCCGCCATTTGCCACGGCACTAACAACGTTCCTTCAACGACCGGGTAACCTCGCGCCCCCATTCGTCCACGGGAATGAGGCGCAGGAACCCTGACACTTGTTCGATCATTTCGGCGGTCCGGCCACGGCGCGCGTCAGGATCGGTCGTGACACCCGCATAGACGCCGTAGTCCGCGTGGGCTTGCAGGTCGTGAAACAGCCCGCCGATTGGCAACTCACTATTGAGTCCATCTACTGCTTCCTCGAGCGCCCTACGCCAGCTGAGCTGGTCGAACACTTAACCAAGGCGATCGCGCATCATCGTGCTGTGTCCATCAACCTTGGGCTCTGGGCCAAACAAGATGTCGGTCATGGCTTAGATCACGTGCACGCCATAGATGATGCCGACTTCGACGTGCCAGTCGCCACGGAAGTTCTCACAGAAAACGCCAAACATTTTTCGTCTTGGATCCCCACTGTGCCGCGCTCTCGCTGCATGCTGCTGTTCAGCTTCTGTATTCAGATAAGTGAGCTACCACGGAGAACGGCATGTGTCGGTCGGAACGATTTCGCGTGCCTTCCTCGTCCACCCACCTCATCCAAGTGGATCACAAGATTAGGAAAGGCAGCACATTTACCTACCTGAGTGCGTCGTTCCACGGCGATGCGCCGTGTTTTCAGGCGGTTGCACGAAGTCCTAGATCGGTAGGCCATGATCTTGAGGGGCATCTCGGCAATAATCCCAGCCTGTGACTGGAACCTTGGATGCCCGCCGCCGGTGCAACTACGCACGATCGCTTAACAGCTACATCCGGCATTGGTTGCCCCCGGCGCAATGGCCGCGCTCGTCATCTTTGCCTGAGCCACATGAGGTCGTTCGTAGATGCATCTCCATGAGACCAGACTCGATGCAGCGACTCGTCATCCAGCGGGCGTCTCAGACAGGCAGAATATCAGATGGTCAGGTTATCCTTACGTCAAGCGCCACCTTCCCGCCACATGCGGTAGGGCAATCACCAAACTTGAAGAAACAGCGACCTCCCGTCGCAACAATTGGCCGCTTCCACTCAACAATAACCTAGAATCGACACACACTAGATTCCACATAAGCCATTGTTTTAGTTAATTTCCTTTAGGTCCGGCCCGCTACCCGCAACAGAACCGGGCGAAATCGCCATCTTCCGTTCCCGGCGGCAATTCGTGCCGCAATCATTCCTCAGGAATGGTCGGAGGAGTCCACGCTGCCCTGCGAGGTTAATAATCAACACATCATTAACAGCTGCCAGGTAACCACATGAGCAATGACAACATCATTCCAGCCGAAGACTCTTCCACACCTTCTAACGAGACCCGACAACCAGATGCGCCTGACCAAGTCCGTCGGGCACTCAATGACCCGGCTTGGAACGACGATCTCGAAGAGGCGCGCACGCTCGTCCAGATCCGGTCCTTGGACGGGAACCAGTCCGAGAGAATAACTTCAAGAGCGGGTCGTTCTGACGCCGGTTTGTCTGCCGCAATGATCGCCTCCATCGCCGCCATCTCTGTGATCTTGTCGAGCAGCTTCGACCTTTCGTTTCGTGACGTTGCACTTGTTGTAGGCGGTCTCGCGGCTCTGGTCTTTGTAAGATGTGGCAGGCGTGACTTCTGCTAAGTCATGCCGAATGGACGGGGTCCAGCCTTTTCTCGTCCCTTTGCCGCGTCAAGGTGGCCAGCCCTCATATCCCTGACACCGCCCAGCCACCCGGCATTTAAGGGCTGTGTCGCTAATTGAGATCTGGTCCGGGAGATAGTCACAGCTGCGACCGGGACTCTCACCTTCACCCTGCCCCGAAACATCGCCTGAAAAACTCACGGAGCGGCCCGTAGAGCGCCACTCCGTGATCTTGGTTCAGGGGGGGGGCAAGAACGACTTCAAGGCCATCCAGCGGCCCGCTCCGTGGCGCTACGGGGCATCAAGGGCATCGCATGCCCCCGCTTCGGATAGCGCCGAGAATTGAGAAAGGCTGGACCCAAGTCTGCACCATGAGACAACGTCATGTTTTGTGACCCACATCGGTTGCACGAAGTCCCAGATGTCCAGTTCCCACCTTTGAAATCGCTGATGCTTCGAGGGTCGTTGAACCCGCTTGATGCAGCCAAGCCCCAGGAAGGATCAAGAGCCTAAATATCGACCGCAAATTAACTCTCAACGACTCGTTGAGAGTTTTGGTGCGAGATAGTCATAGTGCAATTTCGCCACGTCTATATAGATCGATCTCATTCGGACCTAGTAGTCGGCAGGTGTATCTCACCAAGCGATGCTTAATACCATTGTAGGTGTCGTATTGTTCGTAAGTGATCAAATCGAACGATGTAAGCTGATACTCATCTTTCTGATACTGAATCAAACGTGGGATTTGCTCGCGGATGATGGCCATTCCGGAGGTTTCCGAGCCATAAGCAGTAGCTCGCAAGCCCATCGCGACGGCGCTCTTGACGCCATCAAACTCAGAGGGAGGCAGGCCGCTAAATGCCCACCCAAAAAGGCTATCGTCTTCATCCCCAAGTTTGGTAGCCTCAGAAACGCAGGCCGCGCCACTCTTCTCAAGGTCCGCTGCGGTAACTGTGGCGAACCATGCCACCCTCGCTTCTTCGTCTGCCTTGCGCTGCGCTGCTTGCACTGCGGCGCTCTTTGCTTCTAGTTTTTGCATCCGAAGGGCCGGTTGAGCGTCACGCTCTTGCTTGTGTTTGTTCTGTTGAAAGCCCAAGGCTATCAGGGCCACGGCCCCAACGATTACTGCAATTCTGGCGCCGCTGTATGATGCCATGTGAGTCTCCAAGATGGTATTGCGAAGCAAGAAACTAAAAACTGAATGCAATCCAAGTGGCCAGCCTCAATGAGGCGTTCCGTATTGAATGCTAGTGCATGACTGGCTTTGCGCCCTTCAGGACTACAGTTCTTCTGTTCACCTTTATTGTTAGACACTCCCTACTGTGCTCGTCTAGGATATTCAATATGCAGAATAATGCTGAGTTGTCCGTATGACTTGCAACTGAACTCTTTTTACAACCGCAAGCGGAGCCCGATTAGTGCTGGCCCGACTTATTCGTCTTAGTCAAACTTCCGCAAGTCTAATAGGACGCATGCATACTTTCTTAGGACACCACCTCGGACAATAACGTATGCCACTCTTGAAGAGAACGGCGTCTGGAAATGTCCACGGTAGCGATAGTCAACGGCAGCTCAGATCCCGTCACATACCAACGCCGCAAGACACCTTCTGGTGCGTTAAGTGCGGTGTCATGAGGATAGAGTAAGACAAGCCTCGGCCTTACGTTTTCGCTTGCGTAACCGTGGCCATAGGCAAGCATCTGATAAACATCAGATTGTGAAACTCCCAGTTTCCTCGGGTCATCCGACCTTAGCTGCTTCCACTTCGTATCGACAATGATTGGCGCGGTCTGATCATCAAAGAGAATATCCGGGATCATTCGAAAGAGGTTGTCGCTCAGTGCATAATTTCGCGAGTGCTGGCAGTGAACAATTCTTCCGCCGAATGTCTGACGAGCTCGGCAAGCCATATACCTTTCAAACAATTTGTTCATGGGGAATAGAAGGGACACGCCAAATGTATTCCCTGATGTCGTATTCTGAAACTCACTCTTTAGCAAAAGTCGCGCCAAAGGAATGATAGTCGAAAAAGCGGCCACACTCCGATCGTTGTAGACGACCTCAGCAAGCGGGTCTTGCGAGTTGTTCACCCTACGGAATGAGTCAAGTATCATTTGAAGCTGCCTTTGCGTTTCAACGCGCCGGCTGACCGACAGCAGATGCAGTGCCGTTGCCTTTAGCAGGCGATTCAAAGGCGTGTTCTCCGAAAGCTCATCGAACCTACAAAACAGTTTCCGGGGGGCCACAGGACGCTTCGACAACTGCTTCCCAATGTCTAGTTTGCCTCGAACAAATGCGACCTCTTCGTCGAAACGGATGTATTTCCGCTGCATTCCTCCCTTCATTGCCTTTGTGAGCCTACGCACGAACAGCATGATCAACAGCTCGAGCAGATCATTTCGTTGTGTCTGAAGCTGCGCCATTTCGCCATCTGAAACGCGAAGATCATTCGCGACCGAAAGCATCCGAATTAACGCAAGCCGGATTTCTTGAGATGTGCCGTTGATTTTCGGCAGTATCTCAAGGGATCGACCACGATAGCTCATGACTCCGCATACCTGGCCCGCCTTTAGACCTCCAACGATGCCGTTGAGAACTGCACCCTGCGGAAGCCTAAGCTCCCTCGCTGAACGCTCTGCGCTTTTTAGGAAGCCTTCGGCTTCACGATCCCCAAGCCCGTTCTCGCCCAATGGGAATACGCCCCATTCAAGTCTCGTCAAGACAGGGTCTTGCTTGCCAGAGCCGGCCATCTGCCCCTAATCCATGCGGGGCTTCAAGGAGCCGATAAGTTCTTCATAAGCCTCACGTCCGTATCCTCGGCGCTCACCATGCTCTCGAAGTTCAAGATAGTTGTCCACATATCTGAAGCGTTCGTCTGCATATTCCGAATCCGTATCGGGGGGCGCCGAGATCTTTTCTTTGCGGAGGAATGCGTTGCCTCCTCCAAGTATGGAACGAACGTGGCCGAGGTCCTCATGGAAGTATTCTCGCAAAAGCGGAATTACTTTGTTTGCCATTACATCATCGAGCTCTTCCAAATCCTCGATCCCATAGAAGTAACCGTGACCGATCAAATGATCTGCGCCGAGATACCACTCCAGTCGCTTGTTGATCGCCTCCAGCACGGCATCCAAGCCAATGCCATCGACGACGAAGCTGCTAAGGAGATCAGGCTGTGGAGGTAACTCTTCGAACCGGAAACGGCGCCTTAGGGCAGTGTCGAGCAACGCGATGGATCGGTCAGCGGTATTCATAGTGCCAACTATGTGCAGATTTCCCGGAAGAGAAAAAGATTCTTGAGAATAGGGCAAAGACACCGTGATTGAGTTTACAGCATCAGAGCGCTTGTCTTCTTCGAGCAGGGTGATCAGTTCACCCAGCACTTTGGAAATATTGGCTCGGTTGATTTCGTCAATGATCAAGACATATTGCGGCTTGGGTTCTCCGGCATGCTGAGCCGCCTTTTCAGCAATGAGCTTTAGCACTCCGGGAACTGCCTCGAGCCGGAAACCTGCAGACACCCCACCAGCATGATCGCGTTCCGTAACGGGGCGTAGACCTTCGACAAATTCCTCGTAACTGTAGCTTTGGTGGAAGGTTACAAAAAAAATCCGCTCGCCGCTGAGTTGCTCGTATCTTTTCATTATGTCCCCGCGCTTGGACGGGGCATGACCGTCACATATGAGCACAGCGCGTTTCGCGGTTTCGTAGGTCTTTCCCGTTCCGGGCGGGCCATAGAGAATCGTGTTCAATGAGCGAAATCTCTGTCCGTTGCAGCCTCCATACTTTTTGTCGTCGACCTTTGCGGTCGGGGTGCGCGGGCTGTCATCATTTGGCGACGACTTCCAGCGTTCGACAATCCCTTCGGCATAAAAGTCGATCGGACCACCCCCTTCAGCTTCAAGCCTCTCTCGAAGGTCTTTGAGATTCTTGTCAATCTTTACGAGGTCCCATTTCTTCACATCATTCAGGGGCACCCGATCAAAAGAAGCAAGAATAGCGTGTTTATCCCGAACTGTGCTGGTTCGTTCGAAGTGATCTGGGAAGATTAGGTGTGTCAGGATGTGGCGAAGTTGTCTGTTGTCGGCGCCTGGTGCTTTGGCGAACCACTCAGCGAAGCCCCAAGGAGATCCGGCAAGCTGCTTCTGCTCCTCGACAACTTTTGATTTGAACTCGCGCATTGCGTTGATCGCGAAAACAAACTCACGCCAGCGCTGTGTGTTAAATGCCGTTCCAGTGTGTCCGATGCCGCTCAGCACGGCATCTGAAAACATTGGGTGATTTTCAGGAAGTGTATCGCCCGACCAAGACCAAATGCGACGGACATCTTGCCGTTTCCTCGGCGTCGAAATCCGTGACGCGAATAGAAGCAGGAGCCAGTCAAGTTCAGCCATGAGCTGTTTGCAGTCCGGCGAGCCGCCCGAAAGCTGAACTTCTAATTTCTGAAAAAAGTCACCATCGCCCGCATCCAAATTCTGCACGAAACGCTCATCAAGCTCGTCGAGGTTCTTTTCGGTCCAAAGGTGCTTTTCGGTAGAAAAAACTGATCCGTCAGTTAGAAGGCACCTATCACGCCATCGCTCGACGGCGTCGTAGACAGGAGACGCATCATAGTCGGGTGTATTATATCTCGCCATCACAATACCTTTCCGCGAATTTTTTTCTCAAAGCTAAGGGAAGCCTGTAGCAGCACGCGACCATGAATGCTCATGATTGACTGGGGATGCTCAATTCGTAAAGACATTCCTGACCTCATCGTTTCGAGGAGGCTTGGGCGAACTCGCCCCCTTAGCACCGAGCCTCGGCTTCATCCTTAGCGCCTCATAAGTGCCACTTCGCCACTCGAAATCTGGTCTGGGGGGGGGTGCGCCCCAACCCCGGTCTTCTGAGCGCCCCGTCCACCACATCCAGTCTTCGCCGCTTTCTTATCCGAACATCTCACGGAGCGGCCCGCAGAACGCCACTTCTTGGTCTTGGCTGTGTGCGCAAGGCAAAGAGCTTAATGCCCTCTGGCGGCCCTCTACGAGGTTCTCAGAGGCTTTTGGGCGCCGCTCGCCCCCTCCTGTAGATAGTTCCGAAAGCCATATGCGAAATCAGGAAAGGCTAGCCACGCGCCGATCAGCGGCAACTTCTTCGCCATAGGGACTAAGCACCGTCCGCACGAAGTCCTAGATGGCCGGCAAACAGTTTAGAGGGTGATCCCGTCAGAAATCACCCGCCGTCGTCGGATCCTTGGATCGCCGATTGATGATCTGCGGCGGCGGGTTCAGGACCGCAGACCGCAAGACCTCACTCATCGTTCCTGGTCTCACAAGCTCCAACTTGCGAAGAACCGAATTGGACCTGTTCGCACCCCTCACTGGCTACCCGCGTGAAGCTCGCGAACGCCTACGCGCTGCCGTCAGTGATGCCAAGGCAAACCCTGAACTGGCGAAGGCACGCAAGCCGCGCACGCCGTGGCAGTGGGTGAGAGGGTCCGCTGCCGAGAAGGCGGCACGCACAGCCTTAGCCAACTAACACATAAACGACAACGTACTGTAGGGCCGCTTAAGGCGGCCCTTCTGTTTGGATCAAGTACAACGACCAAAGTGAAAGGCGGAACACAGATGTTCGCTGCAATTTAAACGAATATTTGCAGCGGGCCAATGCTTTCGGTGAATCAACTGGTCGTAGATTCGTTCCCTACGCCGGAGCCAAAGTCGCTCTTAGATGATATGAGAGTATCAAGATCGCGCCACGAGGCGGTTTTGATACGATTTTGCAACGCTCCCTTCTTCTCTCACTTTGAAGTCTGCCTTCGCGCAAAGCACTGATATCTAGCCACAATGTGGGGGATGTGGAGTCGCATGACCGTGCGCGAGTGACAACTTCCAGAATCTTCGGCCATTCAGTAACCTCAAGCTCTGAATGCAGACGAGGACGCAGGGCCTATGAGTAAGGTAGATATGGTGCGGCGAGCGTTAGAAGCGTCGCACGCAGTGGAATTGGTCCTTTTGGAAGAACGATATGGCTGGCCCTCAATCGTTGGGAATAATGCGATAGACGCAGGTGCCCGATTTGCAATTCATATTGCGCCAGTCGGCGACTTCCATCGCAACCCCAACGAAATGCGTTTCCAAAACCCAGGGTCAAACCGTCCGGTTTCAGACGACGACGGCATTCCAGTTCTTCTTGGAATCGAGGACAGCGAAGAACCTATCCTGTTGGTAGCGGCCGATGCGCAGTCGAGGGTTGGGCGAACAACCCGGTTCTCCGTGCGGATTGAAAAATCAATGATCCCAAAGGCACGACAAGAAGGTGCTGCGGTTTTCACAAACGGCTCTGGAGAAAGGATCACGGCATTTCGTGCTGAGTTCTTGCCAAGCTTTTTGGCGGCAACGGCAGCGGGATACGAGCTGCCGGCCACCCGCCTAAATGAAATATCGGACGCCTCGGGTCTGCGCGACGAAAACACTGATGCAGCAGCAGAACGCGCTCGCCGAGCCGCGTCAATCTTGATCCGTGACCAAACGTTCGGTGCCAAAGTTCGAGATGCTTACGGGCATCGCTGTGCTATGTGTGGCCTTGCCGCCGGTTTGACTGTCGGTGCGCATATCTATCCTGCCTCGGCCCCCGGGTCTCCCTACACTACTGACAATGGGGTATGCTTGTGTGAGAACCACCATCGGGCTTATGACGCTTTCAAGATATGGTTCGATCCGGCGACGTTTGAGATCCGTGTCCACCCTGATGTGATAGCCGAAGCCGGAGGCGACCCATACCTCAAAGCGTTCTTGGATGTGACCTTCGACACGCTCAAAGTGCCCACCGACCCAGCGAAGAAGCCAAGTGCGCAGTATGTTAACCAGCGCAGGCAATACTTCGACAAAGACTACGACTGGCTAGGCAACACTTAGCCACACATCGACGATCCTGCACTACATGTTGGGGTTTCGCTTGAAGCCACACCCTGCTCGTGCGATGGTCTATCAAAACATGAGGGATGTCGCGTTGAGCAGAAGAATCAAAACACTCAGCCTTTTCAGCGGCGCCGGGGGCATGGACATTGGGTTCCACAATGCTGGTGGCTATGACATCGTCGGCTGTGTTGAAATCAGTGCAAAATACGCTGCCACACTGGAAGCAAACACTGGCGCGGAACGCTTCTTCGGCGACGGAACGCAGGTATTTTGTCAAGACGTTGAGGACTTTGACGCAGAGGCGTTCTCCGACAAAGGGGTCGAATGCATCATCGGGGGACCTCCTTGCCAGACGTTTTCGGCGGCGGGGCGTCGCGCTGGGGGTGTGATCGGCACCTCGGATGTCCGGGGACAACTCTTCAAGCGCTATTGTGAAATTGTCGAAATCGTAAGGCCAAAGGTTTTCGTCTTTGAGAATGTTTATGGACTGCCGGGAGCCAATGGCGGTGCACCTTGGCGTAGCATTTTGGAGTCTTTCTCGGCGTTAGGGTATCGGCTGAACTTTGAAGTCGTTGATGCGGCTGACTACGGCGTGCCACAACACCGCGAGCGTCTTTTTTTGATCGGCGCACTCGAAAAGCAATTTGATTTCCCGAAGCCCACTCATGGCCCTGACTCCGACAGCGACCAACCTCTAACAAGCGTTGCGGCCGCAATCGAGGATTTGCAAAACCCAGCAGAGCATCCCTCGAGTGGTCCAGGGGGAATGTATGGGCACCTCCTGCCGCTGGTGCCACCGGGTCTGAACTACTCGTTCTTCACGGCAGAGATGGGGCACCCGAAACCAGTTTTCGCGTGGCGTTCAAAATTCCATGACTTGCTTTACAAGGTCGACCCTTCTTATCCGTGCCGGACATTAAAGGCACAGCCAGGTAAGTTCACTGGACCATTCCATTGGAAGAACCGGCACTTCTCCGTTCCAGAACTCAAACGCTTGCAGACCTTCCCGGATGAGTATCATCTTGAGGGAAATCAAGGCGTAGTTCTGGAGCAAATTGGTAATTCGGTGCCACCTCGCCTTGCTCAAGTGATTGCTATGGCCATTTCCAACCAGTACTTTGGCGGGCAGTTTGAAGACGTCGTTCCACGCCCTCAGCTCTTCAAATCCACATTTCGTACTCGTCAACGAGAACGCTCCAAACTATTCAAAGAGATCGCCCGGAAAGCAATAGAGGATCAGTTAGCGGAAGGAATGATAGACGAAGAGCTACAGCTTTTTGATGAGGAATATTTCCTTCCACTGGGTGAGTTTTTTTCAGTTTCTAAGATGGCAGAACCGACTGCGAAGGGGCGAAGCGCGCAAGTCTCAGTAAAGGACCGTGGCGAGAAGATTGAAGTCAACTTTTCCTCTGCCCCTTCGGATTCTCGATCCAAGGGTAAGATCAAAATCTGCGGCCTTGAAAAGTACTTGCATAGAATAAAGGAAATCGAAATCATCTGCCAACTCGCGGAAACCCGCGACGTGTTTTTTCTTTGGTGGGCAATCCAAGATGTTATGGTTAGCCGCTCGCGCTTTTTCACGCTAATCGACATCTACGGCCACTATGCAAATAGGGGTGACACCGTCAAAGTCACTGGATCCTACGGGCTCAATTCGGCAATGCCGAAGGTCCGCGCGCTCAACTACTTCCTTAACTCTGCGAATTGCGGAGGTTTCTGGGACCGGTCTGCTCTCAGCCCCATCTTAGAGGTTTCGCAGGCAAAACTGGACCGATTGGTAGAAGACCTTCGAGCCATCCGCATGGACATCAGAACCTCGACGTCACATCCAATTATTGGTCCAGATCGAGTGCTTTGCACATACCCATTCCCGTTGCTTTCGCAAAAGGCACTGGTTGTAAGCCGCGTAGAGTTTTTGGAACAAGCAACCAGCTAAATGAGTTTAAGCCGGGGCCGCTCCTGAAGCCCATGTCAACGCGACATCGCCGTTACAGTGGTACCGGAGAAAGCGTCAGAGACGCGAGATCGCAGCCGAGTAATTGTCCTCGATCGTGCGTGACTATCAGCATGTTTAGAAAGTTTCTGAGTGGAGCGAAGGCAACAACCGATCCCGGGAAACTGCTTTGGAAGTCCGACATGCTCAAACCGATACTGCTCTGATCGATGGCACCCAACTGACACCCAGAAACAGTCAAACAAACTGATCAAGTGTTAGACTGCGGTCTATAATGTTGATTTTATTGCTTTAAATGGTGCCCGGGGGCGGAATCGAACCACCGACACGAGGATTTTCAATCCACTGCTCTACCCCTGAGCTACCCGGGCACGGGTGAACGCGTTGCGTTCGGGTCGGCGTTTTCTAGTCGGGGGCGCGGCAGGTGTCCAGAGGGAATCGGGGACTTTTTCAGTGCGGTTTCGGGGACTCTTTAGAGAGCTCGCGCTCCATCTCCTCGATGAGATCCTCGATGTCGTCCGGGTCCTCTGACGCGACACGATAGGAGCCGTTCAGCCACTTGCCCAGGTCCACATCGGCGCAGCGGCGCGAGCAGAAGGGGCGGTATTTCGGATCGCTGTCCTTTGCGCAGATCGGGCAGGTCATCAAAGCTCCACGGGAAGCCGGTCTCTCTTGCGTTGGAGCTCAAAATGCCCAAGCGGGGTCCAACCTGCAAGGGTGGTTTCGATGCCGTCACGACGGAAGGCGGCACGCAGGACCTGCTCAAAGGCCGCGCGGTCCTTCTTCGGCATCGGCGCGAGGTCGAGCGTGACCTGACCACCGAGCCCCCGCAGGCGCAGAAGGCGCGGCAGGTCGCGGGCCAGCGCGATGTTGGCCTTGAGCCCGGCAGCGAGCGACGTGTCGCTCCCCGTGTTCACGTCCACCGCGACAAGCGCACGGGTCGGTTCGACGAAGGCATAGGCACCGCCCGCCAACGCCTGTCGCGACGCGAGCGCGCGGTCGAGCAGGTCGGCGATCCCGTTCGTCTCGAAACTGCCCGGAGCCTCGTCCAGCACATCCGGCACGGGCCAGTCGCGCCAGGCCGAGACATGCGCATCAGGACCGTCGACGAGCAATTCAGGCTCGCGCCCCTGGGCGTCGCCCAGCACGGCTTCGGCCAATGTGCGCATCTCTGCGATATCTTCGGCCACCGCGCCGTCATCGGCGCCTTCGGCCGAGGACCGCACGATCAGGCCATAAGGCGAGCCCTCCATCACCGCGTCAGCGATCTCGAGCAGGCGCACACGCTCCTCCTCGTCGCGCACCTGCCGGGAGAGGTTGAGGCCCGGGGCCTCGGGCGTGACGATGGCATAGCGGGATTTGAAGAGCACTTTGGTGGAGACCGCAGGTGCCTTGCCCGCCTCCGCCCAGCCGCTGACCTGCACGAGGAGCGGTTGACCGGGGGCGAGACCTTTGGCCTGGCGCAGAAACCCACGCGTGCCCCCGAGGTCGAGGAACATGCCCCCCTGCCCCTTCATCGGGCGTTCGCAGATGCCGCGATAGATCGCACCGGGGAGTGGGCCGGGGTGGTCCGCCGGATCGACGAGCAGGTCTTCGAGCGTGCCATCGACGACGAGGGCCGCCGCACGACGCCCGTCGATTTCGTCCAGCGCGATCACCGACCCTTTCATGCCCATCCTCCATAGACCGGATAACCGGCGGCGGTCAGAAGCGCCGCGGTCTCGGCCACGGGAAGGCCCATGACCGCCGTGTAGCTGCCTTGAATCCACGGCACGAAGGCACCGGCCGGTCCCTGAATCGCGTAGGCGCCGGCCTTGCCCTGCCAGTCTCCGCTGGCGAGGTAGGCGTTCACCTCCACATCCGAGAGCCGCTTCAACTTCACCGTGGTGACCACTTCACGCTCCCACACTCGTTCGGGGGTGCGCACCGCCACACAGGTGATGACCTTGTGACGCCGGCCCGACAGCAGATGCAGAAATTGCGCCGCTTCCCCTGCATCCGTAGGCTTGCCCATGATCCTGCGACCCAGCGCGACGGTGGTGTCAGCACAAAGCGCCACCTCGCCCGCACTGACGTCCATCGCCTGGGCCTTGCCACGCGTCACGCGGCGGCAATAGGCGCGTGGATCCTCGCCTTTCAGGGGTGTCTCGTCGATATCGGGGGGCCGCACCTCGTCCGCCTCGATCCCCAGCGTGCCGATCAGTTCGGCGCGCCGTGGCGACCCGGACCCGAGGATGAGCCTCGGCTTACCGGAAGCGGTAATTGATCCGACCCTTCGTCAGATCATAGGGGGTCATCTCGACCTGGACTCGGTCGCCGGTCAGAACGCGGATGCGGTTCTTGCGCAACTTGCCTGCCGTGTGCGCGATGATCTCATGGCCGTTTTCCAGCTCGACCCGAAACGTCGCATTCGGCAGGAGTTCCTTCACGACGCCGGGAAATTCGAGCAGTTCTTCCTTGGCCATGTTCACTCCATAGTTATTCACCCGCTTGCTGCGGGTGCCCTTAAATGGTCCCAAACGCCCGAATTATCAAGGGCGATTCAACGAAGGGATACGAGGGGGATGGGCGGGATGGAAACGGCGTCCGCGCCGAATTGTTCCGGCCAGTCGGTGCGTGTGCGCACACCGCCCGCCGTGCGCACGGTTTGCAGGCGGGCAACGTCCAGCTCGACCCGGGTCCAGCCGGGCGTGTTCATCGCGCCTTGTGCGAGAATCCCGGTTTCGGGCAAGCCGTGGTCGGATGGAACGTAAATGCCTGCGGCACCTGTGTTTTCGTCTACCACCTCCGACCACGCGGCCTGCCCTTGCGTCGGGGCGTGCGCCACCACGCACTGGGCCTCAAGCGCGCGTGCGCGCGCACCTGTGCGGACGCGGGAGAAGCCGGCCATCGCCTCGGTTTGTGAGGGAACGAGGAGCACGTCCAGCCCGGCCTCGGCCATAGCCCGAGTCGCAAGCGGGAATTCACAATCATAACAGATCTGCACGCCAACCCGGCCCAGCGTCGTGTCCATCAAGACAGGCGCACCGCCCGGGGCACAGCCCATCGGGTCGCGCTCCCACGGCGTCCGGACACGCTTGTCATGCGCCTGTCGCTTGCCGGAGGGGGCTAAGAACATGGCGCGGTTGACGGGGGCGTCGCCGTCGAACACGGGGCCGGACGGGGCGAGGATGTGAATGTCGTAACGTGTGGCCAACCTCGCCCAATGATCCCACGCCCGCGGCAAGGCCTCCGACACGGCGCGCATTTCGGCCGAAAGTCCGCGCGCGCCAGTGATCGCGGCCAGTTCCATCGCGCCATATTCGGGAAAGACGGCGATATCGGCCCCGGCATCCGCAACCCATGCCTCGGCCTTGTCCTCCCACCCGGCCCAGGAGTCCGGCCCGTCAACCGGGTAGCACGCGGCAGCGATCTTCACCGAACCCCTCCCGAAGGCTCACAATTCACGCAGCCAGACCTGAAGCGGTTTTGCATCCTCTTCTCCTTTTCCGACATCTTTCCAAGTGAAACGCGCCACCGCGCCCGGAACCTTGTCATATCCACGCTTTCGCCAGAACGGGTCGAGCGGCTGGTAGCCGGCAGGCCGGTCCGGATGATCCTCCGGCCGCACCACTGCGCAGAAGGCTGCATAACGCGCGCCGAGGGCCCGGGCATGCGCCTCGCGCAGGTCGAAAAAGGCATGGCCTGCCCCCTGCCCGCGATAGCGCACGCGCAGAACCGACTCGGCGCAGTAGAACACATCGTCGGTCTCCACGCCCGACCCGGCGAAGGCGTCGCTGAATTCTTCGGCATGGTCGGCAAGCGGCGAACCCGTGGCAGCGCCCACCAGCCTGTCCCCATCGAATGCGCCCACGACAATCGCCCCGGCGCTGTCGCGGTAGCCTTGCAGGTAAGACCGCTCATAAGCCAGATCGCCGTCATAAAGGTAAGGCCAGTCGCGGAACACCTCGATCCGCAAGCGCGCGACATCGTCCAGACGGGTTGCGAGGTCGGACCCCGTCAGCGGCGCAAACCGCAAGGGCATCAGACGGCGCTCATGAAATCTACGAAGGAGATGATGAACCGCACCCGCTCCAGATAGCCATCGCGCCATGTGCCGAAGACGGCCACCGGAATTTCCGCCACCTGTCCTGTCGCCTCCGGCAGCCCGTGGACGGTTTCGAGGTAGGTCAACCTGGCGGTCGCGAGCGTCGCGCTCTCGCACCCCTCCACGGTGTGCTGCCAGCTGAGGAACTTGAAGTCGTAGTGCCTCTCGAAATAGGCGATCACGCCATCGGCCCCGGTCTTGCCTCGCAACTCCCCGAGCGGACCGATGTTGATCACCGTTTCGTGGCTGACGTATCGCAGCGCATTGTCCCAGTCACGGTGATTTGCTGCCGTGAACATGATATCGGCGACAGCGACGATGTCTTCTTCGGTCATCGGCCCTGTGCCTCCGGTGCGGCATCGAACACCCGCATCCAGTCGTCGAGCGAATACACCAAGTGCGTGCGATAGAAGAGGTTGTCGCGGAATGTGATGAACGACGCGAAGGGAACGACGGCAAACTGGCCCCGTGCCTCCGGAAAGCCCGCCTTGGTGGTGTGGTAGGTCAGCCTGAGCCGCGTCTCGACGGCGGCCCGGTCGCCGCTCACGAGCGGATGGTAGTCACGCATGTCGAGCCGGTAGTTCTGGCCGTAGTGCTCAAAAAAGGCCCGGACGCCACCGGGTCCGGCGACCCGCTGCGACGCGCCATAGCGCATGGCGGCATCGGGATGGGACAGCGTCTCCAGCGTGTCCCAGTCGCACTGGCTGATGGCCCGCCACGCGGTATCTATCAAGGCCTTTGCTTGCTGCGGTTCCATCTTCTCCCCTATCGCGGTGCGCCGAAGCGCGAGATCATGCGCTCCCGTATCTGATCGCGGGCCTGACGGTACGCCGCGAGCTTTTCGTCGCGCTTGGTGCCCAGGCCCGTCGGGTCCATCACCGGCCAGTATTCCACCTCCAGATGATGGTAACGTGTAAGGTCAAGCACCTTGCGCTGGCTTGCTGGCGATAGCGCGACGATCAGGTCATAAGATGACAGGTCGTCGCCCCATTCCTGCATCTCGTCGAAGCTGCGGGCACGGTGGTTGGACAGCGCCACCCCGATCTCCTCACAGACCGCGACCGAGAAACCGTCCACGTCCAGCTCGCTCTTCACACCTGCGGACTGAACATAGACCTGATCGCCGTAGTATTTCTTCATCATTCCCTCCGCCATCGGCGAGCGGACCGCGTTGTGGTCGCAGCAGAACAGCACCGATTGAGGGAAGGAGGAGACCACGCGTCAGCCCCAGTGCAACACGCAGATCAGGGTGAACAGGCGCCGCGCCGTGTCGATATCGAGGTCCGCCTTGCCCTCCAGCCGTTCCATGAGAACGCGCGCGCCCTCGTTGTGGATGCCGCGCCGGGCCATGTCGATGGCCTCGATCTGGCCGGGTGGCAACTTCTTCACCGCATCGAAATAGCTTTCGCAAATCTGGAAATAGTCTTTCACCACCTGCCGGAACGGCCCCAGCGAGAGGTGGATTTCCCCCGCCTGCTCACCGCCCTCGGTCGCTATGGCGACGACGAGGCGCTTTTCCCGGATCGACAGGCCCAATTCGTAAGGCCCTTCCGGCACCGCCTGCCCGTCCCGCGGCAGCGGGGTGAAGCTGTTGTCTTCGAGCAGGTCGAAGACCGCGACCTTGCGTTCCTGCTCGATCGCCGGCGTCGGCGCCGCCAGCCCCTTTTCGTCGATATCAATCTTGCTGATACGGTTCATCCGTCCCACCCCGTCTTTCGCACAGGGATACCCAAACCGTGTTGAGGGCACAACGACGAAGCAGTTGAGACGTTAATTCTCGTTCAGGCGGTCAAGCCGGGCGCGCACCGACAGCCCGTGCGCTTCGAGGCTTTCGGCCTTGGCCAGCGTTTCAGCCGCCGGTCCGATCGCCTTGAGGGCGGCGGGTGTCATGCGTGCCAGCGTGGTGCGCTTCATGAAGTCGAGAACCGACAAACCCGAAGAGAACCGCGCCGAGCGTGCCGTGGGCAGCACATGGTTCGGCCCTCCGACGTAATCCCCGATGGCCTCCGGTGTGTACTGGCCGAGGAAGATCGCGCCGGCGTGGGTGACTTTGTCCGACAGCGCCTCGGGATCGGCTACGCAGAGTTCGAGGTGCTCGGGCGCGATCCGGTCGGACAGCTGCGCCGCCTCGTCGAGGTCGCGCACGGTGATGACCGCACCGAAGTCACGCCAGCTCGCCCCCGCAATGGCGCGGCGCTCGAGCGTTTCGAGCCGCGCCTCCACCGCCTCCGCCACGGCCTGACCGAAGGCCGCGTCGTCCGTGATCAGGATCGACTGGGCGCTTTCGTCATGCTCCGCCTGGCTCATCAGGTCGAGGGCGAGGAAATCCGGGTCATTGTCACGGTCGGCGATCACGAGGATCTCTGAGGGCCCCGCGATCATGTCGATCCCCACCCGCCCGAAGACGCGCCGCTTTGCGGCAGCCACAAAGGCGTTGCCCGGCCCCGTGATCTTGTCCACCGGCGCGAGCGTCTCGGTCCCATAGGCGAGCGCGGCAATCGCCTGCGCCCCGCCGATACGATAAACCTCGTCCACACCCGCGATCTCGCAGGCGCACATGACAAGCGGGTTGATGACCCCGTCCGGCGTCGGCACGGTCACGACGAGCCGCCCGACCCCGGCGACCTTGGCAGGGATCGCGTTCATCAGAACGCTCGACGGATAGGACGCCAGCCCGCCGGGCACATAGAGCCCCGCCGCCGACACCGCGCTCCACCGCCAGCCGAGCGTCGCGCCGGTTTCGTCGGTCCAGGACTCGTCGGTTGGCACCTGCCGCCGATGATAGGCCCGGATGCGCGCCGCAGCTGTCTCAAGCGCAGCCCGTTCGGCGTCCGAGACCTTGGCGCTCTCCGCCGCGATCTCGCCTGCCGACATCCGCATGGTCTGGGCCGTCAACTCGAGCCGGTCGAATTTCGCGGTCAGCCCCAGCACCGCCGCATCGCCGCGCGACCGCACGTCCGCGATGATCCCCGCGACGGTCTCATCCACGTCCGGGCTGTCCTCGCGCTTGGCGCCCAGCAGCGCGGTGAACCGGGCTTCGAAGTCCGGATCGGTTGTGTCGAGGAGGTCCGGCATCGATTTACTCCGGATGATCGGGGGTTTTGCGTGACGGCGCGAGGTAGGGGCGCGTCACATCCTGGAGCCGCGCGTTGATCGTCTCGACGTCGAGCGCGATGGCACCGTCCCCGGCGAGCGTCAGGATCACGCGGCCCGTGCCGTCCTCCCCCGGTTCGAAGGTAATGGACAAAAGCGACATGATGGTATCGCCGTCACGCCGTTCCACGCCCTGCGATTGCACTTTCTGAACATCGCCGAAGAGCAGCACCGACTGCACCCGCTCCACGGGACGCCCCCGCTTCTGGGCGACTTCGCTGTCTTCCCAGCGGAACCGATTGAGCAGCAGCGCAAACTCACGGTCCTTGGGATACCACGCCATCTCGTCGCCCGGAAACACCGCGTCCTGAGTCAGCGCTGCGATGACGCCGAGGTCATCGGCATCGACGGCGAGAAGGCGGAGCGGCGTATCGCCCCCGTCCTCGAATTTTGCGTCTTCGGTCATGCCTTCACCCGTTCGATCCGGGCACCCACGCCCTGCAATTTGCGCACCACATGCTCATAACCCCGGTCGAGGTGATAGACCCGGCTGACCACCGTTTCGCCCTCGGCCGCAAGGCCCGCAAGGATCAACGAGACCGACGCGCGCAGGTCCGTCGCCATGACCGGCGCGCCGCGCAGTTTCTCGACCCCTGTGACCGTCGCCGTGCCGCCCTGAACGTCGATGTTGGCGCCCATCCGGGTCAACTCCGGCGCGTGCATGAAGCGGTTCTCGAAAATCGTCTCGTTGAGCGTCGAGGTCCCCTCGGCGGTGCAGAGCATCGCCATGATCTGGGCCTGCAAATCGGTCGGGAAGCCGGGGAACGGCTCGGTCGTCACGTCTACCGCCGAGACACGCCCTTCGCCGCGCGAGACCTTGAGCCCGCGCTCGGTTTCCTCGACGCCGATGCCCGCCGCTTCGAGGCGTTCCACGAAGGCCTCGACGAGTGACATCTTGCCGCCAAGGCACTCCACTTCGCCCCCCGCGATGGCCGGGGCCAGCATGTAGGTGCCCAGCTCGATCCGGTCGGCGACCACCTGATGCGTGGCACCGTGCAGGCGGTCGACACCCTGGATCTCGATCCGGCTGGTCCCCTCGCCGTCGATCTGCGCCCCCATCGCACGCAGGCATTTCACGAGGTCGACGATCTCCGGCTCTCGGGCGGCGTTGGTGAGTACTGTCGTGCCCTTGGCCAGCGTCGCGGCCATGACGATGTTCTCGGTCGCGCCGACGCTTGCGAATTCTAGCGCGATCTCGGCCCCTTTGAGGCCGCCCGGTGCCTTGGCGTGCAGATAGCCATCGCGCAACTCGATCTCGGCGCCCAGCTTTTCGAGCCCGTGAATATGCAGGTCCATCGGTCGCGCCCCGATGGCGCAGCCGCCGGGCAGCGACACCTCGGCATGACCGAAGCGCGCGATCAGGGGCCCGAGCACGAGGTTCGAGGCGCGCATCTTGCGCACGATGTCATAGTCCGCCCGCGTCGAGGTCAGATCATGCGACGACATGGCAAGCACCTGACCGTCCTGAAGCCCTGTCGCCTCGGCCCCCAGAGATTGCAGGAGCGTCGTCATCGTCTTGATGTCCGACAGCCGCGGCGCGTTGGTCAGCGTCAGCGGATCCTCCGACAACAGTGTCGCCGGCATGAGTGCGAGGCAGGCGTTCTTCGCCCCCGCGATGGGTATTTCGCCCGAGAGCGCCCCGCCCCCCGTGACTACGATGCTGTCCATGTCTGCCCCTTCATGCGTCCGTGTCGTCTTTCGTCCCGGCGTCGCGCGCGCGGGCCTGTGCCTTGCGGCGGGCCATGTTCGCCTTGAGCGCGGCCTTGAGCCGGTCGTCACGCTCCTGCGCGGCCTTTTCCTTGGGTGAAAGATCGGGTTTCCTGCTCATGCGGACCTCCTTAACGCAGCGGGGAAAAACCGTCCAGATTGCGCTTGCACCATTGGCGAATTGGGTCTAATCACCCGCCACGGTTCGCCGCAGTAGCTCAGTGGTAGAGCGCACCCTTGGTAAGGGTGAGGTCGGGAGTTCAATCCTCCCCTGCGGCACCATCCTCCTTCAAAATCCGCGTTTGTCGCTGCCCTAAAATGGCCAATTCGTTTCGATCCGCTGCGACGTGACCTGACGGCGCCGCTGTGCGAAACTCGTGCCTGGCAGCCCCAACGCCCGGAGAGCACAGCATGGACGATTCCGCACCTGACCGCAGCACCATCACCGCAGGGGGCGCGATCTTCGGAAAGCTCAAGGCGCTCGGGGTCGATCATGTCTTCGCCAATTCCGGCACGGATTTCCCGCCGATCATCGAGGGTCTGGTGCAGGCTCAGCGGAGCGGCATCGACCTCCCGGAGCCGATCACCTGCCCGCATGAAAGCGTCGCGGTGGGCATGGCGCACGGCTACTACCAGATGACCGGGCGGCCGCAGGCGGTCATGCTGCACACCAATGTGGGGCTCGGCAATGCGGTCACCGGAGCGATCAACGCCTGGTGCGATCAGGTGCCCATGATCCTCATGTCCGGACGCACGCCCGTCGTCGAAAGCGGGCGGTTCGGCGCGCGGTCGACCCCGATCAACTGGGGACAGGAAATGTTCGACCAGAGTTCCCTGATCCGCGAATGCACCAAGTGGGACTATGAACTGCGCTTCCCCGAGCAGGTCTCGGACCTGTTCGACCGATGCTGGGCCATCGCGAACTCGACGCCGAAGGGTCCGGTCTACCTGAGCCTCCCGCGCGAGGTTCTGTGTGAGCCCACCCCGGCCACCGGTCTCGACCAACCTTCCGCGCTGTCCCCGACCGTCGCCGCGCCCGACCCCGCCGCTCTCGACCGCGCCGCGCGGCTGCTGGCCGAGGCGGACAAGCCGCTCATCATCGCCCAGCGCGGAGTGGGCACGCAGGAGGCATTCGATGCTTTCGCAGGATTCGTGACCGACCGCGCCTTGCCGGTGTCGCAATACTGGCCCAACCAGATCGCCCTTGCGACCGGCCACCCGATGCATATCGGCTGGTCTCCCAATGCGTTCCTCGAAGAAGCCGACGTGGTGCTGGTGCTGGACTCGCTCGCGCCCTGGTGGCCGGACACGGTGACCCTGCGCCCGGACGTGAAGGTGATCCAGCTCGGCCCGGACCCGCTTTTCAGCCGAACGCCGGTGCGCAACTTCGCGTCCCATGTCTCGTTGGCGGGCGAGACCGGGCCGACGCTGCTCGCGTTGATCGAGGCGGTCGCGGCCCTGCCCCGCGACGAAACCCGGCTCGCCACCCGCCGGGACCGCATCACCACCGCCGCACGGGCGACGCGCGCGGAAAACACCAAGGTCGCCCAGCAAGGCGACGGATGCCCGATGACGAAGGCCTGGGTGTCACACTGCCTGAGTGCCGCGATCCGGGGACGCACGGCGACGGTTTATCACGAGCTTGGCTGCCCCCTGACCCATCTCGATCTGGACGCCCACAAGAGTTACTTTCAGGAGCCCCATTCCGGCGGTCTCGGCTGGGGCTTCGCAGCCGCGCTTGGCGCACAGCTCGCGGACCGGGACCGGCTGATCTTCGCGACGATGGGCGACGGTAGTTACATGTTCGCCAATCCCACCGTCTGCCATCAGGTCGCCGAGGCCTATGACCTGCCGGTGATCGTGCTGGTGCTGAACAACGGCGAATGGGGCGCAGTGCGCCACGGCACACAGTCTCTCTATGCCGACGGCGACGTGTCCCGCGCCAACGAGGTGCCGATGACCGCGCTGACCCCCAGCCCGGATTTCACCCGGACCGCCGAGGCAAGCCGCGCTTTCGCCGTCACGATTACCGACGGCAAAGACCTCCCCGCCGCGCTGGAGCGCGCGATCGAGGTGGCGACCGGCGAGCGCAGGCAGGTTCTCCTCAACATTGCCATCGCGCGCTGAGGTCGGCGCCTAGCGCATCGGCGGGG
>CXWF01005037.1_pt1 | contig 23586 bp, 24 predicted proteins | sample 468421 | NCBI WGS metagenome assembly CXWF01 (sample SAMEA2620812, study PRJEB7988) | marine metagenome | biome: marine biome (ENVO:00000447); feature: surface water layer (ENVO:00002042); material: "saline water (ENVO:00002010), including plankton (ENVO:xxxxxxxx)" | depth 5 m
CGTGTTCGGGGTCGCGACCGGTGCCCAAGCGCTCACGGACCCGGCCATCGACCCGATGCTTTTGGGACATGCGGCGGCAACCTGCCTCGCCCGTGCCATCGCGCGAGGCGTCTACCACGCGTCCCCGGCGCAGGGCGACCTCCTCCCCACATGGCGGGCGCGGTACGGCGGAGATTGACCCGAAGGGCAGACTCGCCCGACACTTGACCGAATTTCAGCAGCCATTGGGAGCCCATCATGACCCGCCTTTCGACCCTGACCGCAATCTTCGCCCTCGCAACCGCGCCCGCACTTGCCGACGAGGTAACCGATACGCTGTCCTCTGCTCTTCAGGCTTATGAAGAGGGCGACATCAGCTATGCCATCGAGGAGCTCGATTACGCCAAGTCGCTGATGCGCGCGATGAAGACCACCGCGCTCGAGCAGTTCCTGCCGGAGCCACCCGCAGGCTATGAGCTCGAGGTGGACACCGACATGGGCACCGGCATGGCGATGATGGGCGGCGGCGTCGGGACCGAAGGGACCTATTCCAACGGGTCCGATCGGTTCTCGATCTCGATCATGGTCGACAATCCGATGGTCACCGCTTTCGGCGGGATGCTGGCCAACGCCGCCATGCTCGGCATGAAGGTCGAGCGCGTGGGGCGCGAAAAGTTCATCGTGGATGACGACGAGATCACGGGCCTGATCGACGGTCGCATCCTGGTGCGGGCCGAAGGCGGTGACTCTGCCATCGTGATGGAGGCGCTCAAGACGATGGACTTCAAGGCGCTTTCGGATTTCGGCGGCTGAGGAACGACCGGCGCGGCACTGGCGTTGACGAGGGCAGGACTACGCCGCACAGCGTAACCCGTAGACTTGTCCAAAAATGGAGGACGCCATGCCGCGCGACACCACAGACCTTGCCGGGCTTCTGAAAGACCCGTCCCTTCTCGTGACCAAAGCCTTTGTGGCTGGCGACTGGATCGACGCCGACGACGGGGCGACCTACGAGGTGACGAACCCGTCGCGTGGTGACGTGATCTGCACGGTGCCTGATCTGGGGCGTGACGAAACCGCCCGCGCCATCGCTGCGGCGGCCGAAACACAGAAGGGATGGCAGGCCAGGACCGCCAAGGAGCGCGCGAACATCCTGCGCAGATGGTTCGACCTTATGATGGAGAACCAGGATGACCTCGGCACGATTCTGTCTGCCGAGATGGGCAAGGCGCTGACCGAAGCCAAGGGCGAGATCGCTTATGGCGCTTCATTCGTCGAATGGTTCGCGGAGGAGGGCAAGCGGGTCTACGGCGAGACGATACCCGGCCACCAACCCGACAAGCGGCTCATGGTGATCCGGCAGCCCGTGGGCGTGGTCGGGGCGATCACGCCGTGGAATTTTCCGAACGCGATGATTACCCGCAAATGCGGCCCGGCGCTCGCCGCGGGGTGCGGCTTTGTGTCCAAGCCTGCCGGGGAAACGCCGCTCTCCGCGCTCGCCATCGCGGTTCTGGCCGAGCGCGCGGGGCTGCCTGCGGGCCTGTTCAACGTCGTAACGTCGTCACGTTCCTCCGAGATCGGCAAGGAGTTCTGCGAGAACCCGGCGGTGCGCAAGCTCACCTTCACCGGGTCGACCGAAGTGGGGCGCATCCTTCTGGGACAGGCCGCCGACCAGGTGATGAAATGCTCGATGGAGCTGGGTGGCAATGCGCCCTTTATCGTCTTTGACGACGCCGACCTCGACGCGGCCGTGCAGGGCGCCATCGCCTGTAAGTTCCGCAACAACGGGCAGACCTGTGTCTGTGCCAACCGGATCTATGTGCAGGACGGCGTCTACGACGCCTTCGCCGAGAAATTCGCCACGGCGGTGGGCAAGCTCACCGTGGGTGACGGGCTGTCGGAAGAGACCGACCTGGGACCGCTCATCACCGAAAAGGCGATGGAGAAGGTGGAGGCGCATCAGAAGGATGCGACGGCCAAGGGTGGCGAGGTGATCCTTGGCGGTGCGCCGCATGATCTTGGCGGGCTGTTCTATCAGCCGACCATCGTCAAGGGCGCGACGCAGGAGATGGCCTGCGCAACCGAGGAGACCTTCGGCCCCTTCGCCCCTCTTTTCCGCTTTACCGACGAAGAGGACGTGATCCAGAAAGCCAACGACACGATCTTCGGCCTGGCCAGCTATTTCTATGCGCGGGATCTGAGCCGGGTCTACAAGGTGGCCGAGGCGCTGGAATACGGGATCGTCGGCGTGAACACAGGGATCATCTCGACCGAGGTGGCGCCGTTTGGCGGTGTAAAGCAATCCGGGCTGGGCCGCGAAGGGTCGCGCCATGGGATCGAGGATTACCTTGAGATGAAGTACATCTGCATGGCCGTCTGAGCACCGCATCAATTCGACGGAGCGCGCAGGCCCAATGCTGGGGGCACCCGTCGTGGCGGACAGGGCGACGCATCAAGAGCGGACACCGCCCTTGCGTGGTGTCAGTGCAGCCTGTTGTGCGCGTAGTGGTCTTCGAGGCGGCGCCCGAGGACAATGACCGGAGACTCCACCCCTTCGCCCGTGAACAGTTTCCGCTCAGCCGTCATGACAGCGATTTCCGCCTTCAGGCCCGCAATGATCGGCGTGGACATATCGGTGAACGCGCCCCACCAGGCGCGTGCGAGATCAGGGTGATCCCATTGCGGCAGGAAATGGATCAGGGTTTCAAGGAAGGCCGAGCCGAAAATCGGGAAATGCTCCTCCCTGACCCCAAGGCGCGCGTGGCGGCTGCCGAAGGCCATGAGTTCGGAATGCAGCACCCGCTCGGATTCGAGGCCGCGCATGGTCATGGCGATGGCCGCGTAAAGCATGAGTTTCTGCTTTTCGCTGTCATGCACGAACATGCGGCGCACCTGCGGGGCCTGCTCGAAAAACCGTTCATAAAAACGCTCTGCAAACTCTTCACGCCGCGGAAACAACTCGGTCAGGCTGGCCCGTATCAGGCCCGCGTTCTGCGATGTCATATCCCCATTCCTCTCTACACTCGGACTGGGGCCGATGTTTCACGCTTCTCGTTAAGAGTGGGTAAGCCGCGCCGGGCAGTTTCCGCGCATTTGATTCAAGCGGAAACAAAAACGCGCGGGCCGAAACCCGCGCGTCGTACTTTCAAATCGGCGTCGATCAGGCCTCGATGGCCTTTCCGTCGATGTCGTCCGCCTTGGCGATCTCGATCCGGCGCGGTTTCAGCGCTTCGGGCACTTCGCGCACGAGGTCGATGTGGAGCATCCCATTCTCGTGGGTGGCCCCGGTCACCTTCACATGGTCGGCGAGGTGGAAGCGACGCTCGAACGCACGGGTGGCGATGCCGCGGTGGAGGTAGGTCTTCTTCTCCTGCTCGTCGGCTTTGCGGGCCGAGATCACGAGAGCGTTTTCCTTCACCTCAACGGCGAGCTCGGCCTCGGTGAAGCCGGCGACGGCGACCGAGATGCGCCAGGAATCGTCATCGGTCTTTTCAATGTTGTACGGGGGGTAGCTTTCGCGGCTCACGTCGTTTGCGAACACCCGATCCATGAGTTCGGCGAACTGGTCGAAGCCGACGGTGGCACGGTAAAGCGGCTGCATATCGATATTACGCATGGTCATCCTCATCTGAGCAATAACGTGGGTGGCCTTCCCGACATGGGACAGGCGCGGTCACGGACCCGGTCATCGGCGTCCGTGAAGCTCATTTAGGATCGGTTCGGAGGGGTTCAAGACCCTGCGAGCGCGGCTTTCAGTCCGCCGGGCGCAGGAATTTCGCGGTCGAAGCGGCGCCCGAGTCACGACGCACGACCTTGGGGGTCGAGGCCGGCACCGGGGCGGCGACATGGGTGAATATCCCGTCGGAATTGGCCAGCGCGATCTTCAGCGCGTCGATCTCGTCCCCGAGGCTCGTGCCGAGCGAGACCGGCAGATCGCCCGCGTGGGCCTTGGCCGACACCACCGACACCACCACCGGGCGGTTCCACTGGATCATGAAGATCGGCGCGCCGGAAGCGCCGTGATCCACGTCGCAATTCATCACGAGCGATCCGCCCTGACGGCCAAGAACCTTGCAGGTTTCCTGAAGCGACGGCATGTCCTCACGGTCGCGGGCGTAGGAGACGACGCCAACCTCGTCGCCCTTACGCGGCCACTCGCCCACCGGAAAGGGCGAGACGTTGGATTTGCGGATAGGCTGATCGAGTTCGAGGAGCGCGATGTCGCTCGCCACACGGCGCGTATTGTCTTCGCCGTTGAAGTCGTAATCCTCGTGCACCACGAGCCGCCGCACGCCACGATAGGCGACCGCGCGCCCGTTGCGCCAACCTGCAAGGAAGTCGATGCTGTTGGCCGGATATTGCTCGCCCGTATCGGAGTCGTAGACGCAATGGGCCGCGGTGAGCACGATGGTCTCCGAGATCAATGCGCCGGTGCAGAAGGCCTCGCCCGCGATATTGAGCCGCCCGACCGCTTCCCAGCCCTTGCTGTCGTTCGCCGTCATCAGCGCGCGTAACTCGGAGGGCTCGGCAACAGCAGGCGTCGCAGCAAGTGCCAACAGGGCGGCAATCAATCGGATCATGGAAAGGGCCTCGGCCTGCTGTCTCTTTGCAAACCGGGATACACCGCGTTCTGGGCGAAAATGTGACCCGTGCGCCGGGATCAGTCCGCCGACATCTTACGCGGGCGCGGTCCGCCGGTCGCCCAGTCGAGAAGTTCGACGGTGTGGACCACAGGCACCTCGGTCCCGCTGCCGATCTGGATCATGCAGCCGATGTTTCCGGCCGCGATGACCTCGGGCGTCTTGGCCTCCAGCGTGCGCACCTTGCGGGCCTTGAGCTGTGCCGAGATCTCCGGCTGCATCAGGTTGTAGGTGCCCGCCGAGCCGCAGCACAGGTGGCTGTCAGCCGGTTCCACCACCTCGAACCCCGCGCGCTTGAGCAGGTCCTTGGGGTAGGTCTTGATCTGTTGGCCGTGCTGAAGCGAACAGGCCGCGTGATAGGCCACGCGCATCCCCTTGGCCCCCTCCGGCAGGTCGAGCTGCATGAGGAGTTCCGAGACGTCCATCGCAATCGCCGACACCCGGGCCGCGTCTTCGGCCATGTCGCCCGTCCGGAACATGTGGCCATAGTCCTTTACGGTCGTGCCGCAGCCGGAGGTGTTGATGACGACGGCATCCAGCCCCTCGCCATCCATCTCTCGCGTCCATGCCCGGATGTTCCGGGCCGCGGTTCCGTGCGCTTCTTTCTCCTTGCCCATGTGATGGGTCAGCGCGCCACAGCACCCCTGCCCCTTGGCCACGACGACCTCGCAGCCCAGTCGACGCAGGAGCCGGATGGTCGCGTCGTTGATGTCGGTGTCCAGCGCCCGTTGCGCGCAGCCGGTCATCAACGCAACGCGCTTCTTGGGCGCGCCGATGGCCGGAAACACCTGTGCATCGTCGTTGCGGCTGACCGGCGGGATCTGCTTGGGCGCCATCGCAAGCATGGCCCGCAGACGCGCGTCCGGCACGAACCGCCGGAACGGCTTGCCGATCTTGGCTCCCAGAAGCGCGAGCCGGAAGCGCCCCGGAAAAGGCAGGATGCGCGCGAGCGTCCAGCGCAGCATCCGGTCCATAAGGGGGCGTTTGTAGGTCTTCTCGATATGCACCCGTGCGTGGTCAACGAGGTGCATATAGTGCACCCCGGACGGACAGGTCGTCATGCAGGCAAGGCAGGACAGGCACCGGTCGATGTGCTTGACGGTCTTCTCATCCGCCGGCCGGTCGTTCTCCAGCATGTCCTTGATGAGGTAGATGCGCCCGCGGGGGCTGTCGAGTTCATCGCCCAGCACCTGATAAGTCGGGCAGGTCGCCGTGCAGAACCCGCAATGCACGCAGGCACGCAGGATCTCGTTCGAACGGGCGATGCCCGGGTCCTGAAGCTGGTCGTCCGAGAAAAAGGTCTGCACGTCACACCCCCATGAGACCGGGGTTCAGCAGGCCCCGGGGATCAAATTTCGCCTTGAGCTGCCGGTTCAGCGCCGCGATGGGCGTGGGCTCCGGCTGGAACACACGCACCGCCGCACGCGTCTCGGCCCCGGCCCGGACGAGTGTCGCGTGACCGCCTGTGCGGGCAAGCTCCGTGCGGATCGCCCCGGCGCCGCAGTCGCCCTCTTCGGGCAGGGCGAGCCACATGAGCCCCCCACCCCAGTCGAGGATCGCGCCAGCCACCCGAGACCCCAGCGCGTCGAGAATCCCAGGCGCGTCCCCCGGCTTCACGCTCACCTTCCAGATGGCCCCGGTCGTCGCGGCGAGGGGGGCGGCATCGCGCACCTCGGCCCAATGCGCCGCGCTCGCTGCGCCCTCGACCAGTTCGAACCCGGCGAGGGCACCGTCCTGCAAGGCCTTCGCGCGGTAAGACACGGCGCCAGACAGCCCCTCCAGCCGGACCTGCGTGCGCCCGCCCACCAGATGCGCTGCCCCGGTCACGTCGAAGGGCGAACCGAGAGCCGCTGACAGTTTCGCCACGGCGTCCTTCGGGTTCAGGCCATCGGCCACCAGCGTTGCTTGCACCTCGGGCATGGCCTGTACTTTCAGGCTCAATTCCGTCAAAACCCCGAGCGTGCCCCAAGACCCGGCCATGAGCTTCACGAGGTCATAGCCTGTCACGTTCTTCATCACCCGGCCGCCGTTCTTGACCACCCGCCCAGCACCGTCCACGAACCGCGCGCCCAGCGTGAAATCCCGCGCCGCGCCGGCTTGTATCCGCCGCGGACCCGACACGTTGGCCGCGACCGCGCCGCCAATGGTCGGCGCGCCTGTCGTGCCCAGCAGCACCCGGTGATCCATCGGTTCGAAGGCCAGCCGCTGACCGTCCGCTGCCAGCAGCGCGTCGATTTCGGCCACAGGCGTTCCCGCCCCGACCACCAGCGTCAAGGAGCCCGGCTCGTAAAGCGTCACGCCGGCAATCCCGACCTCGAGCACCTCACCCACGACCGGCGCGCCCACGTCCCGCGTCCCGCCGCCCTTCACACGAAGCGCACCGTTCGCCCCCGCGATCACATCGGCCAGTTCGGCTTCACTCTCAATCCGCTTCATCTTCTCTGGTCCATAAATACCTCGGAGGGGGTCTGGGGGAGGCTGGCCTCCCCCAGCGGGTCGACCGGGCGCAAGCCCGGGCGAAATTCAGCCGCGCCGCGCCGCGCTCACGCCCAGCGGAAAGACCTTGGCCGGGTTCAGGATCCAGTCTGGGTCGAACACGTCCTTCACCGCCATCTGAACATCGAGGTCCACGTCGGAATACTGCGTCCCCATCAATTCGCGCTTCTCGACCCCCACGCCATGCTCGCCGGTCAGACAGCCGCCGACCTCGACGCAGAGCTTGAGGATATCCGCCCCCATCGCCTCGCATTTTTCAAGCTGCCCGGGTTCGTTGGCATTGTAGAGGATCAGCGGGTGCATGTTGCCGTCGCCCGCGTGGAACACGTTGCCGACACGCAGACCGTAATGCTCCGACAGCTCCGCGATACGCTGCAACACATGAGGCAACTCGCCCACAGGGATGGTCCCGTCGAGGCACATGTAATCGTTGATTTGCCCCATCGCGCCAAAGGCCGACTTGCGCCCCAGCCAGATGCGCGCGCTTTCTTCGGCGGAGCCGCTTTCGCGGATCTGGACCGGGTTGTGGCGTTCGGCGATGGCGACGATACGACCAAGCTGGTCCTCGATCTCGGCCTCGCTGCCTTCCACTTCGATGATGAGGAGCGCCTCGCAATCCGGGTAGCCCGCGTGGACGAAGGCCTCGGTCGCCTCGATGCAGGGGCGGTCCATGAATTCGATCGCGACCGGCACAATGCCGGTCTTGATGATGTCGGACACGCAGGCGCCCGCAACGACGTTGGAATCAAAGCCGATCAGCACGGGCCGCGCGCCTTCGGGCTTGGCAAGGATGCGCAGGGTGGCCTCGGTCACGATACCCAGTTGTCCTTCCGAGCCGCAGACGAGACCCAGAAGGTCGAGACCACCCGCGTCGAGATGCGCGCCGCCGATCTCGACGACCTCGCCATCGGCCATCACCATCCTGACGCCCAGAAGGTTGTTCGTCGTCACCCCGTATTTGAGGCAATGCGCCCCGCCAGAGTTCATCGCGATGTTGCCCGCGATGGCACAGGCCAGCTGGCTCGACGGATCGGGGGCGTAGAAGAATCCATCTGCCTCGACCGCGCCGGTCACGGCGAGGTTGGTTCGCCCCGCTTCGACCCGGATGAAGCGGTTGGCGTAATCCACCTCCAGCACTTCGGTCAGCCGCGCGACACCAAGGATCACGCTGTCCGCCGTGGGCAGCGCCCCACCGGCGAGCGATGTGCCCGCCCCGCGCGGCACGACCGGAACGCCCTCGTCATGGCAGACCTTCATCACCGCGCTCACCTCCTCGGTGGAGGCGGGCAACACCGCGCAGAGCGGCGGGCAGCGATAGGCCGAGAGGGCGTCGCATTCATAGGCCTTGAGCTCGATCCCGTCGTCGATCACGGCGTCGGACGGCAGCACCTCGCGCAGACGGGCGACGATCCTGTCCTTCTTCGCGAGGATGTCCTCGCGGGGGTCTGGCATCTGCATGGAGCACCTCCCTTGGTCCGCCTGTCATAGGGCGCATGCGCGTCTGAATCAAACCTGCAAGCGGTCTTGCGCTTCTGTCCCGAAAGGGGTCATCTCGCACCATGACATGGGTCAAGATCATACACATCCTTTGCGTCATGGGCTGGATGACGTCGATTTTCGCCGTGCCCCGCGCGATCATCTACTGGAAACGTGATTGGGACCGCCATGCGGCCCAGGGGCCGATCGGCGACCTGACCTTCCGACTCTACCGGTTCTCGGCCGGTTTGGGCGTCATCGCCGCGATCACCGGGCTGTGGATGGCCTGGGACATCGGCTTTCCCGGCTGGGTCTGGCTGAAGCTTGGCCTCGTGGTCCTGCTCGCGGCGCACTACGTCTGGACCGGACGGCTCGTCATAAAGGCGCAGCGGGGAGAATTCGAGCGGACGGACCGCTATCTGCGCATCTTCAACGAGGTCTCGGTGCTGGTCGTGATCGCCGTGCTCTGGGCCGTCGTGGCAAAGCCGTTCTGATGCCGCCGTTCCTCGCCGGGTTCACCCTGTTCGACGCCGTGGCCTTCGCGGTGCTCATCGCGGGCTGGCAGTTGATCGGCTGGATGATCGAGCATTCCTCGGACAAGCGCCCCTCCACGTCGCGTGTGATGAAGCAGTACCGGCGTGACTGGCTCGTCCAGTACGTAACGCGTCAGCCGCGCATCTTCGACAGCTCGGTGCTGGCTTCGCTCCGGCAGGGAACGACCTTTTTCGCCTCGGCCTGCATGATTTCAATCGGCGGGGGCCTCGCGCTTCTGGGCAATACCGACCGTTTGGAGGGCGTGGCCACCGACCTGACCGCCGCCACCGCGCCGGAGCATGTGTGGGAGGCCAAGATCCTCGTGGTGATCCTGCTGGTCGCCTCCGGTTTCCTTGGTTTCGTCTGGGCGCACAGGTTGTTCGGCTACTGCGCCGTGGTCATGGCGTCGGTCCCCAACGACCCCGACGATCCCGCCGCCTACCCTCGGGCGGCCAAGGCGGCCGAGATCAACATCAACGCCGCGCGCAGTTACAACCGGGGTCTGCGCGCGATCTATTTCGCGATGGCCGCTCTCGCGTGGTTCCTCGGTCCTCTCGCCCTGTTGATTTCAACGGTCGGGACTTTCGTGGTGTTGTGGCGGCGGGAATTCGCGTCGAAATCCCGTGCGACACTTCTGACCCCGGACCCCGAATGAAACCTGCCCTGATCCTCGCCCTTCTGCCCCTGCCCGCCTTCGCCGAGATACCCGAGGTGGACGCCGCGTGGGTCGAGGGGAACACGGTGCATGTCACCCTCGCCCACCCGGACGAGGGGTGGGATCACTATGCCGATGCGTGGGAGGTGTTCGGGCCGGACGGCACGTCGCTGGGTATCCGGGAGCTGGCCCATCCGCATGTGGACGAGCAACCCTTCACGCGTTCGCTTACGTTGGACAACGTGCCCGACGGCCCGCTTACGGTGCGGGCGCGGTGCCTTGTCGATGGGTGGGGCGAGGACCGCCATCCCGTCGAGCGCCGCTAGCCCCTGACCCATGAAAAAACCCGGGCGCTGGACCCGGGTTCTTTCGTTCTTCCGAAGCGCGGCGGATCAGTGGAGCTTGGTTTCCACGTCCTGGATCGCGTCTTCGATCAGCTTGTTGCCTTCCGCGGCGGTCATCTTCTTGGCGATGATGTCCTCGGCGGCACCGATGGCGATGGCGATGGCGCTGTCGCGCACTTCCTTCACCGCGGCGTTCTCGGCGGACTTGATCTGGTCTTCAGCAGCGGCAAGACGGCGCTTAATCGAGTCCTTGAGGTCCTCTTTCGCGCGCTCGGCGGCTTCGGTCGCCTCGATCTTGGCATGTTCGACGATCTTGTCGGCCTGCTCCGAGACTTCCTTTTGCTTGCGCTCATAGGAGGCAAGGATCGTCTGCGCCTCTTCCCGCAACGCGCGGGCCTCTTCGAGCTCCGACTTGATCGTGTCGGCGCGCTTGTCGAGCATCCCGGCGACCATGCCGGGAACCTTGAAGTAGACTAGGACCAGCACGAAGACGATGAAGGCCAGCAGCACGATGAAATCCGTGTTGCCGAGCGAGACGAACGGGCCGGTCGCGGCCATTGCCGGGGTCGCCGCCACGAGCGGAAGGAGGGGGAGAAGTTTCTTCATCGTCCTCATCCTTTCGTGCGGGCGTTGACCGCCGAGGTGACGGTGCGTGCATCGGCCGAGAAGCCCATCGCACCGAGGATTTCCTTGACCGTGTCCCGCGCCACTTCCTTCGCGCTGTCCGCAGCACCGTCACGGATTTCCGCGATGGCTTTCTCCGACTCGGCGGTCTTGGCGGCGATTTCCGCGTCGGCCTTGGCCTGTGCGGCGTCGAGGTCGGCCTGGATCTCGGCCTTGGCGTCGTTCACGATCTTCTGCGCTTCCGACCGGGCGTCCGCGAGTGCCTGCTTGTAGGCCTCTTCGGCCTCCACGGCTTTCTGCTTCAGCTCTTCGGCAGCGGCGAGATCGTTCGTGATCGTGCCCTGACGTTCGGCCAGAACCCCCGCGATGCGCGGCAGCGCGATCTTGGAGAGCACGAAGAAGATGATGACGAGCGCGACGACGAGCCAGAAGATCTGGTTCCCGAACGTCGAGAATTCGAGCTGCGGCATGCCCGCGCCACCGGCCTCGGCTGCGCCGTGGGCCGCATCAACTGCGCCGTTTTCGGTTTCAGTTGCCATCGTTTCCTCCTGGAACCCGGATTACAGCGAGGAGACAGGCGCAGGCCTGCCTCCCCGGTCGTAAGGATGGTTCGGCAGGATCAGACGGCGAACATCAGCAGAAGCGCGACGAGGAACGAGAAGATCCCCAGGGCTTCCGCGAACGCGATGCCGATGAACAGCGTGGCGGTCTGACCACCAGCTGCCGACGGGTTGCGCAGGGCACCCGCGAGGAAGTTGCCAGCCACGTGGCCCACGCCGATGGCGGCAGCGCCGGAACCGATGCCGGCAAGGCCAGCGCCGATGAATTGACCGAGTTGTGCGATATCGCCTTCCATTTGATTTCTCCTTACGATGGAATTCGAGTTGATATTCTTGGGTTTAGCGGGCCTGAGCCTTAGTGCGACGGGTGCAGCGCATCCTTCAGGTACACACAGGTCAGGATCGTGAAGACGTAGGCCTGGACACCGGCCACGAGCACTTCGAGCCCGTAGATTGCCGTGATCGACAGAACCGCGAAGGGCGAGATGGCAGCGATCGCGGCGAAGCCTGCGAACACTTTGATCACCGCGTGACCGGCCATGATGTTGCCGCCCAGACGAATGGAGTGGCTGACCGGGCGCACGAAGTACGAGATGAGTTCGATGATCGCGAGGATCGGACGCAGCGCCAGCGGGGCAGATGCCACCCAGAACAGGCCGAGGAAGCCCACGCCGTTCTTGACGAAGCCCACGATGGTCACGGTGAGGAACACCGCCAGCGCGAGCACGGCCGTCACCGCGATGTGCGAGGTGGTCGCGAAGGACATCGGCAGCAGGCCAAGGTAGTTGGCGAACAGGATGAACATGAACAGCGACATAATGTAGGGGAAGAACTTGATCGCGTCCTTGCCCGCCACATCTTCGACCATCTTGTAGGTGAAGCCATATAGGATCTCGCCGATGGACTGCGTGCGGGTCGGCACGATGGCGCGGCCGCGTGAGCCGAAGACGAACAGGGCGACGATGGCCAGAACGGCCAGCGCCATCCAGAGCGTCACATTGGTGATGGTGTACCAGTGAACCGGATCCCCTGCATTCCCGAACAGGGGCTCCACGATGAACTGATCGAGCGGGTGGAACACCAGACCGCCGGTTTCTTCACCATGTGCTTCAGTCGCCACGAGCGTCGTCCTTGTCTTCAGCGGCTTTCGCCGCCTGTTTTTCCCCAAGCTCCCGGGCCGAGTTCAGCATCGTCTTGATGCCGGCTGCCAGCCCCAGCAGCGTGAATATCACCAGGAACAGTGGCAGGGTCCCGAAAAGGTAGTCCAGCCCGTATCCCATGCCGAAGCCGATCCCCAGACCGGCCACGAGTTCGATGACCATGCGCCAGGCGTGGTTCGCCATCGCGTAGTCCTTCTTCTGGTGCGGGCTATCCTCGGCCTTCGGCTTGCGCGCCGCGATCCGCTCCTCAAGCGCCTTCAGGCGGTCTTTCGGTAGATCGTCCAGCGGGTTCGCCACGGCGGAATTGCCCCTCAGAAGAGTTGAGGGAGTGCTAAGGTGGTGGGGCGCGTGAGTCAACCGGCGATAGCGCGAACATCATGTGGCGCAAGTATATGATAATATTTGCTAATTTTTGGGAGGCTGGTCAGCGAGATGCCGGCATCGGCGACGTGAGGCCCTCTTCTCCCCGCGCAAGCCATGTTCAACCGAAAGGTTGAGAAACGCCGAGATCGCGATCGTGCGAAAAGAAACCGGCTGTCGGTCGCGCGGCAACTTGCGCCCCGCAACGCGCTTGACCGATCCCGCAGCGCGGCCTAACGCAAACGGATGGATACGCCTCTCGACCTCACCTTCTCGGCGCTGGCCGATCCGACGCGCCGGGCGATCCTGACCATGCTCCTCGAGGACGACATGGCGGTGACGGATGTGGCCGATCCGTTCGAGATGTCACTCGCCGCCGTTTCCAAGCACCTGCGTATTCTCACCCGCGCCGGGCTTATCAGCCAGGAAAAACGCGGGCGGGTGACATGGTGCAAGCTGGAGCCCGATGCGCTCAAGGCGGCGAGCGTCTGGATGCAGGGGTTCGGACAGTTCGAACCCGTGAACCTCGACGATTTCGAGCGGTTTCTGGAAGCCACCCTCAAGGACTGATCGCAGACTCTTGATCGAGTGGCTTTGATACCCCAAAATTATCTGATTTTAGGGGATTGTCTGATGATTTCTGTTCGAATGCTTTTGTCGATGGGGGTCCTGGCCACTTTGGCTGGATGCATGGGGTCCGGACACGCGGGTGCCTATGTCGATGCATACGTCGATGCCGAACGCGCTTATCTCTACGCAACCGGCGATTTCCAGACGCCGAACGTGCCCAGCTCCGGGACAGCCCGGTATGAGGGGATCGCCGAAGTCAGTGCGGCCGACGAGAACCGAAACACGAAAGACATCTATATCGGACTTGCGACATACGGCGCAGCGTTCACGTCTACAGGAGGACGCATTTCCGTGGACGTGTCCGATTTCGTCGTGCTGGAGAACCTTGGCGTGAACGAAGATCCGGTCAACAGCAGCGTTTCATGTGGTGGGTATTGCATCGATGCGGACGCCGCACGCGTGAGGATCACCGCTGACCTGCGGCCGGCGAAATCGGTCTCCGGCCAGATCACCTTGGACGAGGCGCCTATGGAGAACGGGGTCTTCTACGCGATGGCCTCGGGATCGGTCGACCATGGCCAGGGCGGCGAAACAACCTTTGACGGGATCGTCCGGGGCAGCATCCTTGGCTCTTCCGGCCAGGTGGTCTCGGTGAACGACGTCTACGGCCACGACCTCGATCCGAACGTAGGGACCCAGTTCGCCGCGGCGCGGAACGGCGAAACCCTGACCGGACGGTTCAGGAGTATTGCAGTCGACCGCTGACCCGAACAGGGCGGCACCTCATCGAAGCCTGACGCTCGCAATCAGCCGGACGATCCGTTGCACCCTCTCGCAAAAAGCGGCACAGAGCACCCGTGAGATGGGGGCAGAGACATGGCCGAAATTCTGTTGCTGGTGGTCGCGGGGATGGCGGCGGGGATGCTGAACGCGGTGGCGGGCGGTGGCACCTTCCTGAGCTTTCCGGCGCTCATCTACATCGGTATCCCGCCGGTCATGGCGAACGCCACGGCAACGCTTGCGGCCATGCCGGGATACCTGAGCAGCGCCTATGCCTTTCGCGAGGATATCGCAGCCGAAGGTGCCCTGTCGTTGCGCGCCATCCTCGGGGTGTCCGCGCTCGGCAGCGTGCTCGGGGCGCTTTTGCTTATCGTGACGCCGGGCGAGACTTTTCTGGGTCTGGTTCCGTGGCTCCTGCTGATTGCGACGGTCCTGTTCGCGGCTGGACCATGGCTGCTCGCCACCCTGCGTGCGCGGGGCGGTCGAGACGCCGGGCCTGCCGTATCGGGGGCCGCGATACTGGCCGTGTCGATCTATGGCGGCTATTTCAACGGTGGCCTTGGGATCATGCTGCTGGCCGCCTTTGGCCTGATCGGTTTCGTGAACCTGCACGGGATGAATGGCCTGAAGGTCCTGCTTTCGGCGATTTTGTCGGTGATCTCGGCGGTGACGTTCGTCATCGCGGGGCTGATCGCTTGGAAGCCTGCGCTCATCATGATGGTCGCCACCGCAGCCGGCGGCTTCGTCGGAGCGCGCGTGAGCCGGGTCGTGCGCACCGATTACCTGAGGTATTTCGTGATCGCTGTGGGCGTCGTGATGACAGTGATCTTCTTCGCGCGCGCCTACGGGTAATGCTCGATTCCTGTGCAAACCCCGGAACATCGTCTGGGGCCTGCACGAAAACTCATCGTTCGAGACGGCGCGCCTCGCAGTTTCGAGCGTTCGCCACCGATTGCACCTCTTTTTGGGCGGTTTCCTTCATTCGTGGTCGCTATTTCACAGTTGGTGGTTAGGCTGCCATTGGGGGAACGGGATCAACGGTCGGAGGAATTGTTAGCTATTCCGATCATGGTGCGAACCTTTTTGCGCCCGACCCGGTCGAGAACCATTCAATCCGTGCAGCGGCATTCTCCCACGCATGGTCCAGATGACATTTGCCGTAATTCCGCGGTTTGCCCGAAAGGGGTACGAATGACTTCCACACCAATATCTTTGATCGCCATCGGCGCTGCGCTGGTAGCCATAAGTGGGTGCGACACCGTGGGCGGCCGCGCTGACGCGTTCGCCGACGCATACAACAAGGTCGCAGCCGACTTCGCGCTTGCGAATGTCAACAGCACGTTGCCCACCTCTGGCCAAGCCAGTTACTCGGGGCTCGCCATGGTTGCCGCGTCTGCGAACATGAACAACGATGTCTTCGACAGCTACGTCGGGACGTCTGAATTCACCGCGTCCTTCAACAATGCCGGAGGAAACATCTCGGGGAAGATGTCGGATTTCGCGGTGCGCGAAATGGTCGCCAACAACGACCCCGACGCAAAGCCCTTTTTCGACAGCCTGTCCCAACTCGATTCGACCACGACGACGCAGACCGCGGCAAGCATTGCGGCCTTCTTTTCCGAAGGCGAACTGGCGAATGGCGAGATCACGGTCGAAGAGACGGCGTTCGGCAACAACGGAGCTTTCACACCGAAGTTGCAAGGGGAGTTGCAGCACGGCACGACGACGCTCGTCGTTTCGGGCAACGGGAACGGCATATTGGGCGGCAATCAGGCCAACGTGGTCGCGGTCGTCGGAGGAACGGCTCTTCAGAACGGGTTTGCGATGACACGAAATGGCGTCAACGCTCTGGGACTTGCCGCCGCCATCGCCACAAAAGACTGACAACGGGACGGGCGTGGATAGGTATCCGCGCCCCTTGCGGCGTTCAGGCCGGCAACTCCGCGCTTGGGATGATCGGGAAAAAGGCACCCTGTGAGCGCAAGCCGAACCAGCGCTCGCCCTCATGCTCGGCATGTTCGCCGATGTCCACGAGCCGGTAGAAGCTCTTGCGGTCGATCAGCGCCTCGAGGTTGCGGCGGATGTTGATGTAGGGCGACGGTTCGCCCGTCTCGGGATCGCGCACCACTCGGATGGGGTGGTCGGGACCGGCCACCACCTCGTCCTCCACGTTCGTCACGAACCGGAGGCCGTCGCCTTCGCGCGTGAAGTCGACGGCCACGAAGGGGGCGTCATCCACGGTGATGCCGACTTTCTCGACGGGCGTGACGAGGAAATAGTCGTCGCCGTCCTTGCGGATGATCGAGGAGAAGAGCTTGACCAGCTCGTGCCGACCGATGGGGGTGCCGAGGTAGAACCACGTCCCGTCCCGCGCGATCCGCATGTCGAGGTCGCCGCAGAACTCCGGATTCCATTTGTCCACCGGGGGCATCCCGCCTTTCGCCGCCTTCTTGGCAGACGATGCGATGCTTTCGGCACTGATCCCGACCTGTCCGGTCTCGGTGGTTTTCGTCATTCCCGGGCCTCCCGTTTCGCCGTCCCAACCCCTACCACCGCGCCCGCGTTCCGTGAACCGTTGGCTGTGGAGGGTTGGAAAACTACGTTCGGGGCACTCTGCCGGTTCGCTCGCCGTGACGCCGACCGGAGGGGTGGACAGGCGAAAACCCGCCTCGCCATCGCGCGCGCCGCGCCTCTCAGTGCGGCGACACGCGGCTGTGATCAGGTTTTGTCGTATCTGTCATTTGCTTCCCCGGACCCCATGTCCTTTACTGATCGTGAAGAACAGATCGGAGACGTCTCATGGAAGACACGGAAAACCTGGTGGCGGAGATCGAAGCGCTCGGTGGCAAGCTGACCGAGGCGCGGGAGATGGTCGCGCGGCGCATCATCGGGCAGGAAACCGTTGTGGAACAGGTGATGGCGGCGATGCTGGCCGGTGGCCACGCGCTCCTGATCGGGCTTCCGGGGCTGGGCAAGACCCGGCTTGTCGAGACGCTTTCGACAGTTATGGGAATCAGTGGTGGACGCATCCAGTTCACGCCGGACCTGATGCCCGCGGACATTCTGGGCTCCGAAGTGCTGGAGGAGGCCGCCGACGGGGCGCGCAGTTTCCGGTTCATCCCCGGCCCTGTCTTCTGCCAGCTTCTTCTCGCTGACGAAATCAACCGTGCTTCTCCGCGCACGCAGTCCGCCCTGCTTCAGGCGATGCAGGAACGGGCCGTGACGGTCGCGGGGCATGAGCACAAGCTCGACCGCCCGTTCCACGTCCTCGCCACGCAGAACCCGCTGGAACAGGAGGGCACCTATCCGCTGCCCGAGGCGCAGCTCGACCGCTTCCTGTTGCAGGTCGACGTGGAATACCCCGACCGCGACGCCGAGCGTGACATCATCCTCGCCACCACCGGCGCGGACGAAGCCGAGGCCTCGGCCATCTTCAACACCGATGACCTGATCGCCGCGCAGGCGCTGCTGCGCCGGATGCCGGTGGGCGAAGGGATCGTCGAGATGATCCTCGACCTCGTGCGGGCCTGTCGGCCGGATGACGAAAGCGCCCCGGACACGGTGCGCGACGCGGTCGCCTGGGGGCCCGGCCCGCGGGCGGCGCAGGCGCTCATGCTGCTGACCCGGGCGCGCGCGCTCATGGACGGGCGGCTCGCCCCCGGTGCCGATGACGTCCGGGCGCTGGCCAAGCCGGTACTCATTCACCGCATGGCGCTTACCTATGCGGCGCGGGCGCGGGGCGATCAGCTTGGCGGGATCATCGACGGGGTGGTCGAAGGGTTGTCCCTCAGTGAGGCTGCCGCTTGACCTTGCCCCTGCGCCCAAGGGCCGAGGCGCTTGCCGCGCCGCTCCCACCCCTCCTCGCCGATGCCAGCAAGCTGGCGCGCGGCGTGATGCTGGGCGAGCACGGGCGCAAGCGGCCCGGCATGGGCGACGCCTTCTGGCAATATCGTACCGCGCAGCCCGGCGATCCGGCGCGCTCGATCGACTGGCGCCGGTCGGCCCGATCGGACGTGCATTTCGTGGCCGAGAAGGAATGGCAGGCGGCGCAATCGGTCGTCTTCTGGGTCGACCGGGGGCAGTCGATGCAGTTCACCTCGGACAAGAACACGCCGACAAAGTCCGACCGTGCCGCGCTCCTGTCGCTCGCGACCGCCGTGCTGCTCGTCCAGGCGGGCGAACGCGTGGGGCTCACCGACATGGGGATGCGCCCGATGCGGGGCGAGGTGCAGCTTGGCCGGGTGGCAGAGCGGTTGATGGACCGGGCCGAGGCAGATTACGCCGTGCCGGACCTGTCGATCCTGCCGCGCCATTCCCGCGCCGTGTTTGTATCTGACTTCATGGCCGATCCCGCGCCGATCGAAGCCGCGCTCGCCACCGCCGCCGACCGGGGCGTGACCGGGGTGCTGCTCCAAATTCTCGACCCGTCGGAAGAGGCGTTTCCCTTCGACGGGCGGACGGTGTTTCATTCGGTGGGCAATTCGCTCGAGTTCGAGACGCGTAAGGCCGGTGAGCTGCGCGACCGCTACCTCGACCGCCTCGCCCGCCGCAAGGAACGGCTCGGTGCTATGGCCGACCTGACCGGCTGGCGCTTTCACACCCATCACACCAATGACAGCCCCTCATCCGCGCTCCTGTGGATCTATGCCGCGCTGGAGGGCCGTGCCTGATGTTCACGCTCGGTCCCATCGGTTTCGTCACGCCCTGGCTGCTCGCGGCGCTTATTACGCTCCCTGTGCTCTGGTTGATCCTGCGCGCGATACCGCCTGCGCCGATCCGTCGCGCATTTCCGGGGGTCGCGCTGCTTCTGGGTCTCGAGGACGAAGACAGTGAGGCCGACCGAACGCCCTGGTGGCTCCTGCTTCTGAGGATGCTGGCCGTGGCCGCGATGATCCTTGGCTTTGCCGGACCGATCCTGAATCCCGAGCCGGTGGAGACCGGGTCGGGACCGCTCGTGGTTATGGTCGACGACAGTTTTGCAGCCGCCCCCGACTGGCGCGCGCGGCTGGATGCGGCGGACCGGCGGCTTGAGGCGGCAGCCTCGACAGGGCGGCGCGTGGCGGTCGTGGCGCTCAACGATCTGCCCGCGGACGGTGGCCTGCCGTTGCGCTCGGCGGCGGATGCGCAGGCGCGGCTCGACGGGCTGCTGCCCAAGGCCTGGCCGGTGAATCACGCCCCCGCGCTCGACTGGCTCGACACGGTCGAGGGCGGGTTCGACACGCTTTGGCTGTCGGACGGGCTGTCCGGGGACAGCCGCGCGGCCTTGGCCCGCGCGCTGCAATCGCGCGGCGGGCTGACCGTGATGGAGCCCCCTGCCCCGCGGATCGGACTGCAACCCGCGCGGATCGCGGACGGGATGGTGCGCATCTCGGCCACCCGGTCGAGCGGCGAAGCGCCGCAAGACATCGAGGTGACGGGCCAAGGCCCTGACCCTGCGGGCGTCGAACGCGAACTGGCCCGCGCCACGCTGACCTTCGAACAGGGCGCGACCGAGGCGGTGGCGGAGGTTTCCCTGCCGCCCGAACTTCGCAACCGGATCGCCCGCTTCGAGGTCGAGGGCATGCGCAGCGCGGGAACCGTGAGCCTTGCAGATGACACCCTGCGCCGCCGCAAGGTCGCGCTGCTGGGCGGCGACAGCGAAGAGGGCCTCGAACTGCTTTCCCCGCTCCACTACCTGCGCGAGGCTCTGGTGCCCACGGCGGATGTTATGGAGGGCACGCTGTCCGACATGATCGCGGCGAGCCCGGATGTGGTGATCCTTGCCGATGTTGCGGCCCTTGCGCCGACCGACAAGGAAATGCTCGAAGAATGGGTCGCCGAGGGCGGCTTGCTCCTGCGCTTTGCGGGGCCGCGTCTGGCCGCCGCCGATACAGGACGCACCGAGGAAGACCCGCTCCTACCCGTGCGGCTGCGCGTTGGCGGTCGGGACGTAGGTGGCGCAATGAGTTGGGGCGAGGCGCGTGCGTTGGCACCCTTCCCCGAGGACAGCCCGTTTTATGGCCTCGCAGTGCCCGAGGATGTCGAGGTGACGAGCCAGGTCCTCGCTGAGCCCGGCCCGCAGTTGTCGGATCGGACCATCGCCGCGCTGGTGGACGGCACACCGCTCGTCACACGCAAGACGCTGGCGGATGGGCAGGTGGTGTTGATCCATGTCTCTGCCAACGCCGAATGGTCGACCCTGCCCCTGTCCGGCTTGTTCGTGCAGATGCTCGAACGGCTGGCCGTCTCCACCCGCACCGGCGCGCCTGAGGCGGGCGAGTTGGAGGGCACGACATGGGTGCCCGAAACGCTGCTCGACGGCTTCGGCGCACTGGACGATGCAGGCGAGCGGCCCGGTGTGGCCGGCGAACGCCTGACCGGCACTCTGGGCCCGGACCTGCCCCCCGGTCTCTATGCCGACGAGGACCGCCGCGTGGCTGTCAACGTAATCGGCGAGGATACCGTCTTGCGCCCGGCACAATGGCCGGCGAGCGTCGTGCCGGAATGGCAAGGCGCGCGGGAGGAAACGGACCTGTCCGGTTGGCTTCTGATGCTCGCGCTCGCGGCGCTTGCGATTGATGTGATCGCGTCGCTTTTCCTGTCGGGGCGACTGACGGGTGCGCGGGGCAAGGCCGCGGCCTCGGCCGCCCTGATCGGCGTCGCGCTCCTGATCGCGCCGCAGCCGGCGCAGGCACAGGACGCGACCCCGGAGACGACGACGCAGGACGGCGGCAAGAGCGATGCCGCACTGCTCGCCGCCACCGCCGAGGTCACGCTGGCCTATGTGCGCACCGGCGATCCCGCGCTTGACGACGTTTCCGCTGCGGGCCTTCTGGGCCTCGGCCAGCAGCTCTTTTCCAGAACCTCCGTCGAGCCGGAAGTGCCGGTGGGCGTCGATCTGGAGACCGACGAGCTTGCCGTTTATCCACTGCTCTACTGGCCCGTGACCGAGGATCAGCCCGCCCCCTCGTCCGAGGCCTATGCCAAGCTCAACGCCTACCTGCGCGGTGGCGGCATGATCGTCTTCGACACGCGCGACGGCGATGTAGCTGGCTTTGGTTCGGGGGCCACGCCGGAGGGGTCACGCCTGCGCAGCCTCGCCCGCCCGCTCGACATCCCGCCGCTGGAACCGATCCCGAACGACCACGTTCTGACCCGTGCCTTCTACCTCCTCTCCGACTTCCCGGGCCGTTACTTCGGCCAGTCGGTCTGGGTTGAAGCCAGCCCGCCGGATGCGGAGCGCGCCGAAGGCATGCCGTTCCGTAACCTCAATGACGGAGTGACGCCAATCCTGATCGGCGGCAACGACTGGGCCTCGGCTTGGGCGGTGAACGAGAATGGCTCGCCGATGTTTCCGGTCGGGCGCGGCTTTGCAGGCGAACGGCAGCGCGAGATCGCCTATCGCTTCGGCGTGAACCTCGTGATGCATGTACTCACGGGCAACTACAAATCGGATCAGGTCCATGTGCCCGCGCTCCTCGAAAGGCTCGGACAATGAACGCCTCGTCCATCATCTTCGACCCGGCCTTCGACTGGCCCGTGATCTGGGGTGCCGGTGCGCTCATCGCCGCGATCCTGATCTTCGCCGTCTGGCGCGGGCTCAAGGGCTGGGCGCTGCGTATGCTCGGGGCTGCCGCGCTGCTCCTCGCGCTCGCGGGCCCGTCGCTCCAGATGGAGGATCGGGCGCCAGAAGGCGACATCCTGCTCGCCATTGTGGACGAAAGCGCTTCGCAGCGCCTGTCGGACCGCGCGGCGCAGACCGAGGCTGCTTTGGACAACCTGACCGCCCGGGTCGCGGGGGCCGAAGGGCTGGAACTGCGCGTCACGCGCATGGGCGACGGCGAGGACAACCGAGGCTCGCTTCTCATGACAACGCTGGCCGAGGCGCTGGCGGAAGTACCGCGTGACCGGGTGGCCGGCATGGTGCTCGTCTCCGACGGTCGTCTGCATGACCTCGAGGCCGCGCCGGACCTGCCTGCGCCGCTGCACCTGCTCCGGACCGGGCGCGAGGAGGACTGGGACCGGCGGCTGGTCGTCACCAACGCGCCCGCCTTCGGCATCCTCGACGAGGAACAGCAGATCGGGCTGCGGGTGGACGACATGGGTGACGCGCCGGACAGCGGTCTGGTGGAACTTACCATCTCCATCGACGGCGAGGAGCCGGAGGTGTTCGAGGTGCCGACGGGGCGCGAGCTGACCGTGCCGATCACGCTCACCCACGGCGGGCAGAACGTCATCCAGTTCACCACGCCCTCGGTCGAGGGCGAGTTGACCGACCGCAACAACACCGCCGTCGTCACGATGAACGGTGTGCGCGACCGGCTGCGAGTGCTGCTGGTCAGCGGCGAGCCGCATCCGGGCACCCGGACGTGGCGCAACCTTCTGAAGTCGGACTCCGCCGTGGACCTCGTTCACTTCACCATCCTGCGCCCCCCCGAAAAGCAGGACGGTGTGCCGGTGTCGGAGCTGTCGCTCATCGCCTTCCCCACGCAGGAGTTGTTCATGGAGAAGATCGACGAGTTCGATCTCATCATCTTCGATCGCTACAAGCTTCGCGGCATCCTGCCCGCAAGCTACCTGACCTCCGTGCGTGATTACATCGAGAGCGGCGGGGCGGTCCTCGTGGCCGCCGGCCCCGACCTCGCCTCGGCCCAGAGCCTTGCGCGGTCGCCGCTCGGGCAGGTTTTGCCGGGCGCGCCGACGGCTCGGGTGGTCGAAGAAGGGTTTTCGCCGCAGGTTTCGGAACTCGGGCAGCGTCATCCGGTCACACGGGGGCTTGAGGAGTTTGCACCCGAAGGCGGCTGGGGCCGCTGGATGCGCCTCGTCGAACTCGAGGAAACAGCCGGGATGACCGTCATGCAGGGGGTGGACGAGCTTCCGCTCCTGACGCTGGACCGGGTTGGCGAGGGGCGCGTGGCGCTTCTGGCGTCTGACCATGCGTGGCTATGGGACCGGGGGTTCGAGGGCGGCGGGCCGCAGCTCGAACTTCTCCGCCGGTTGGCCCACTGGATGATGAAGGAACCAGAGCTTGAGGAAGAGGCGCTGACCGCCGAGGCGGTGGGCAACCAGGTCACCATCACCCGGCGCACCATGAGCGAGGGCGAGCGGTCCGTGACCGTGACCCGCCCCGACGGCACCGAGGAGGAGATCACGATGGAGGAGGTCGCACCGGGGCTCTATCGCTCCGAATTCGCTTCCGCCCAGATCGGGCTCTTCCGGCTGGAGGAAGGCGAGGAGAGCGCGGTGGTCGCGGTCGGCCCCGCCTCGCCCAAGGAATTCGAGGAAACCATCGCCTCCGGTGATCCTCTTGAGCCGGTGATGGACCCGATGCGCGGCGGCACCGCCGTGATCGAAGAGGGCAACCCGGGCCTGCGCGCCGTAAACGAAGGCCGGGCGGCCATCGGGCGCGGCTGGATCGGCTACACCCCG
>CXWF01064791.1_pt1 | contig 23403 bp, 23 predicted proteins | sample 468421 | NCBI WGS metagenome assembly CXWF01 (sample SAMEA2620812, study PRJEB7988) | marine metagenome | biome: marine biome (ENVO:00000447); feature: surface water layer (ENVO:00002042); material: "saline water (ENVO:00002010), including plankton (ENVO:xxxxxxxx)" | depth 5 m
AAAACCATACTTCAAGGTGGACCCGTTCAATGGGGGTGGATCAACGTCTCTCGTCACTCACTACGGACGAACGGAACAGGATATTGACCCGAGATTGGCCCTACGCAAGAGCCGCCACAACTATGTGTGTCAGCATCACGTCCGGTACAACGAGAAAACCAAAGACGTAATCGACCGCTTCTCGATCGCCCCCGTCGTTCTCGTCCGCGACTTGCATGACTGCGTCGTTAGCTTGCGCGACCATCTGCGTAGGGAGTCAGCAGACAATTCGATGGTCTTTGCCAGTCAGGATCACGTCAATCTTCCCGACGCGGAGCTCGAAACTTTCATCGTCCAGTTGGCCATACCTTGGTACATAAATTTCTATGTTTCCTGGCACGATTGTCCTTCCGTACTCTGGATCAACTATCAAGAGGTGACGACTGACAGCAAGGACGCAATCAAGAGGATTTTGCACCATGCTGGGCGAAAAAATATTCGCGACGAAGAGATCGAGATGGCTTTGGAAAACCGAAACTCTTCAGCCGATCGCATGAACGTCGGCCGCCCGGGGCGGGGCCGCATGCTTTCCGATGAAAATAAAGCGCTGATTAGACAATATTGCAGCGCATATCCACGCATCGACTTCTCACGCATCGGAGTCGATTGAATCGCTCCTGGCAGACAATCAACCACACGGCACGAGCGAATTACCTCGAATTTTCACGACACACTGCTTCTCTGCCTTCCGCGTTCGACCTCAGCTATGGAGCCCGTATCAGGAAACGCGCCGCAAGAAGCCTTCGGGAGCGACGGTCACCATCAATTTTTTCTCAATCTCACGATCGACTTCGAAGTTCATCCGGCTTCCGTCCCGCGCCAGACGACCTTCCTTCCCGACATTGCTCAGATACTCCCTAACGGATGTCTTTGGATTGTTTCCCTTACCCCACGGTCGATCAGGGAAAAGGTCGCCTTGCGTATCTTCAACAAACGTATCGAAGACAATACAATAACTTCCGACGCTCGTCAGCGGCGCGTAAGCTTCGAGTTCCCTTAACACATGCTCGTGGGTATGGTTGGAATCGAGGCAAACGAGAACACGTTCCCCCTCGGTAATCTGATCGTAAACCTGTCGAACTGTAGCCGGATCGATGCTCGACCCCTGAACCATGCTGATGCCGTACGCCATCGGGTGCGCCTCGATTGCAGCGCGGTTGTGTTCGCGGATGTCGATATCCACACCAATAACCCGGCGCCTCCTCTTACGCGGATCGACAACCTCTCCGCGCTCTGCTGCGTCGGAATAGTCCAGGAGTGCGAGGATCGACGCGCTCAGGATCAGCGAACCGCCGTGTGCAATTCCGGTTTCCACAATTACGTCCGGTCTGACCTGCCAGATCAGCTCCTGAATTGCCACCATGTCCTGCGGATACTGGATAATGGGTCGGTCCATCCAGGCAAAATTGTAGACATACTTCTTCGCCATTGACATCTCGAGCCAATCGAGAGATGCCTTCCGGAATGTCTCATCGGAGCCGTATCCGGAAATGCGCTCCGCCTTTTCGCGATTGAATTCTTCAACTGGATTCATTTGTCGACATCAACCTTCAAGATCAAGCTGTGCACCCACACAGCGGGCCGCTAGTATTTCCCAACTAGTTTCGAATTTCAGCATGGATCCACTTCGAAAGGAGTGGCAGAACAGAATGAGGCCTGAAGCCGGTTTCTCGCGCCAGCTTCGCGATGGGAATTCGTGGAAAGGTTACCACGGGGGTCTCCTCGCTCACTTTCACCTCTATTCCGGCGTCTGTGAGGATCGCAGCAATTTGTGCATTTGTGCAGTTCGCGCCGCTTGCCAGATTGTATATCGTATTCCGGCCATGTTCAGCAACGGCACGCAGCCCCGCCACAACGTCATCGATCCAGATGTAATCCTTCGCCGAGCGTGAGCTGCTCCGTATCAAAACTTTTCCGTCCTTCCTGGCTTCCGCGACAACGGCCCCAAGGAAATTCGTGTCTCCCATGCCGGGACCCACTACGTTGGATAGCCTCACCACGGAACACTTTTTCCCGGCGGACAGGACGAGACTCTCCCCCATGAGTTTCGACAGGTCGTAGAGATCATCTGGATCAGAGGGCAGAACCGCAACTTTTCCATCCTCTTCTGCGATCATCGTCCTCTTATAGACCCTCGTGCTGGACAGATAGATCAACCGGTCAAATCGTGCTCGGCTCATCACCCGCTGCAGAAGGGAAACATGTGCCTCAACCGTGTCCAGAGGGCGGCTTCTGAAATCCGCAGTTATGCCGACGCAGTAAAAGAGGATCCCCAAGTCTCGTTCAAAGATTGCATCGTCATCGCGCGCGGGGGCCCAGCATTCCATTCCGTCCTCGCGCAGGCCGGTCACGAGAGCGCTGCCGATAAAGCCGTGTCCGCCGAGCACGGTTGTTTTCATTCGCGCCATCCGAGAAGCTTCAATGGATTGCCGCCTTGTATCGAGTAGCCTTCAACTTCTCCACGAACGACCGAGCCTGCGGCAATCACACACCCCTTGCGCAGCATGGCGCCGTCGAGAAATACGCAATTCGCACCGATCCAGACATCATCCTCGATTACAATACCGCCCTTGGTCGGGCGGAATCCCTGAGAGCGAATGAGTTTGCTGCGATCACGGAACTCATGATTGGTGGGCGCAAATGTGCAGTTTGCAGCAATTGCCACATTGTCACCGATACAGACGCCGTTTCCTGTGTAGAAGACACAACCCGAATTGATGACTGTGTCCGCTCCTATTATGAGGTCGCCCGATCCTCCGGCAGGCTTCACCTTGACGAAGGAGTCTATCACCGAGCGGCGCCCCACGACGATTTTCGATCCGCGCACCGAATCTTCGATGTCCGCCAGATGAGAAACCCGCGCCTCAGGATGAATCTCGATCATGTCTCATCTATTCGATCTAGCCTCGCCGGCAGGTTCATCCAACTTGAGTGGGCGGCTTTCGATCAGTAATCTCGAAAAACTGTCTGATGTGCCGTCTCACCGTCTTCCAGAAACGGTAAACACGCAGATTTGCATAACGCAAAAGATTAGGTGTGAGAAGTAACTTCTCCCACAGTGGCCAATCAAGCCGCCGAAGTTCGGCGAAGCAGGATTTGCGGAAAGAGCGACGCATTTCCCACATGACACTTGCGGGCTCCCTCGCCGAATACCTTGCCGCCTCAGGCTGGCCGACATAGAGCTTCGCCGCGTTGTTGCCGGTGACGCTTTCAGAGAGGATAACCGGCACCATCGCCATATGATCCCACGCCCAAATGTATGGGTAGTTGGCACGTGTACGAGACAGGATTTCCATCAAAGTCGGCTTGTGCCAGAGCCCGTAAATGCTACTCGCGCTGAGATGCATGAGCATGTGTCCGACCCGGCGCACACGAAGTTTCTGGCAAGGCAAGATGAAACTATTGACGCCGGCAATCGAACCGTCCCGCCGAACAATTAGGGTTTCAGGGCCTGCAAGCCTAATCCGCGCGTCCTCGTCAAACTTCGCCTTGAGCTCCTCGACGTACTGGGCATTGGACCAATCGTCGTCGGCACGCCACATGAATAGTTCGGTTTGCGCCATTTCGAGCAAGGAAAAGAAATTCGGGACAGGACCGACATTGGTCTCCCGGCGAACAACGCGGAATCTTGGGTCTCTGTCGGCAAAGCCTTGTGCGATATCAGCACTGCGGTCAGTCGAGGCGTTGTCGGAAATTATAACTTCAATGTCGCGATAGGTCTGTGTCCTAAGGGATTCCAGACTCCGTTCAAGCGTTGCTTCGCCATTGTAGACAGGTACGCCGATCGTGATCGTTGTCATTCCCGCACCATGTCCGTCAGGTTGGTGTAACCACAAGCTCTGGCACAGCGGTCACGAAACGGGCTCCCCAACTGCGAGCATGGTCGAGTTGCCGCATGACTTCGTCACGTATGTTCCAGGGCAGGATAACGATTAGGTCCGGGCGGTTCGCTTCGAGATGTGCCTCATCGACGATAGGGATACGGCTGCCTGGCATATATTTCCCCAGCTTTGCCGCCGCTCTGTCCACGACATAGGGGATAAGATCGGGCCGTATACCGGCAAAGTTCATCAGCGTGTTGCCCTTGGCCGCCGCTCCGTAAGCGCCAACCTTGAGGCCTTTCCGTTTCGCATCAATGAGGAAGGCGACGAAGTCGTCCTTCACTTTTTCGGCCTTCGCCTGAAATCCTTCGTAAAATGCGGAGCTCTCTATCCCCGCCTCCGCCTCGGTCTTTTCCATTTTGGCAAGACGGTCCGTGCGTTCGCGTTTACCCGTATCGCTGCGCTGCGCAAATACCCGCAGGCTTCCTCCATGGGTCGGCAATTCCTCTACGTCGAAAACGGAAAGGCCGTTCACCGCAAAAATGCGTGCGACGGCAGCGAGCGACAAATACGAATAATGCTCGTGGTAGATAGTATCGAACTGGTTCTGGCGGACAAGATTAAGGAGATGTGGAAACTCGAAGGTCGAGACGCCTTCCGGTTTCAGAAGACGCGCGAATCCCGACACGAAGTCATTGATATCCGGCACATGCGCAAGAACATTGTTTGCGGCAGTCAGATCCGCCTGACGCCCCGCTCCCGCCAGTTCCGTGGCAAGCTCGACACCGAAAAATCGCTCGACGATATCAATGCCCTTTTCCCGCGCTGCCGCAGCGGTGCTCGCCGTCGGCTCGATGCCATAGCAGGGAATGCCGCCCGCCTTCACATATTGGAGAAGATATCCATCATTCGCCGCGACTTCCACGACCATGCTGTCATGATCGAGAGAAAATCGCGTCGTCATTTCATCGACATAGGCCTTCGAATGCGCGAGCCAGCCCGACGAAGTCGAACTGAAATAGGCGTAATCGCTCGCGAAAAGCTCTTCACGACCAGCATGATCTTCCGTCTGGACAAGCCAGCAATTCGTACACACGAGCACGCGTAGCGGGTACCAGACCTCGGGTCCGGCGAGTGCTTCCCTCGTCAGATAGGCGTTGGAAGGCGGCGAGGCGCCGAGATCGACAAAAGTCTGTTCAAGCGGCGTACCGCAATGCCGGCATTTCACGAAACTACCTCATTCCTTCCCACCGCCCAGAAGCGGGTGATTTCTGTCGCGCTCCGAACGTTCGCCAATCCTGAGCGGCCATTCAATGCCGAGCGCCGGATCGTCTGCCCTTACACCACCCTCGGCCCCCGGCGCGAAGGGAGCCGAATGGAGGTATAGCATTTCAACATTGTCCGTCAGCGTCTGAAAACCATGCGCAAAACCCGGCGGAATGAGAAGGCTTGTCGCATTCTCGTTCGAGAGCCGCTCACCATGCCAATGGAGATAAGTTGGCGATGCAGGCCGCATGTCGACTGCGACATCAAAGACCTCGCCGGCAAGACAAGTGACGAGCTTCGCCTCTTCATGCGGCGCGTTCTGGAAGTGCATGCCACGCACCGTTCCGGTTTTTGCGGTATATGTGCGGTTCATCTGAACAACAGGCCAGGACCAGCCGGCCTGACGTAATTCATCCGCACAGAAGATCCGTTCCAGCCAGCCACGCTCATCGCCCATGCGCTTCCGCTTCAGCACAACGACGCCCTCAAGCGGCGTTCGTTCGATGTCAAAACGGGCGCTCATGAAGTTTCGCCACGATAGAGTTTTTCATAGGCGGCAATCTGATCGAGCGTGCGCGCGCGCATATCGCCTTTCGCATTGAGCGCACGATACCAGTCTGCAAGCCAGGAGACGCAAGGCGTTCCCGCAAGCTGGTCCTTCCAGCCCAGAACGGAGCGCGCTTTTCGGCTGTCGATCTCAAGCGTCATCATCTCGCGCGGGCCGGTATCGTTTGCAGGTTCCCAAACACAGTCCGCGCCGAGCGCCGACTGAACGGCATTCGCAAGCTCTGCCACCGTCAGAGGGGCGGCATCATGCGGCGGTCCGAAGTTGAGAGCTGCCGGAAGTTCCACCCCTTCCGTCAGGGCGCGAGCATAGGTGAAATAGCCGCAAAGGCAGTCGAGCACATGCTGCCAGGGCCGCGCCGCAGCGGGATTGCGCAGTACCAGCGGTTGTCCTGCCATCAATGCGCGCCAAATGTCCGGCACAAGCCGGTCTTCTGAAAAATCCCCGCCACCGATCACATTGCCTCCGCGCGCCGTCGCCACGCGCACGCCCTTCTCTTCGAAGAAGGATCGGGCATAAGACGAAGTGACAATCTCGGCTGCAGCCTTGGAAGCCGCATAGGGGTCATGGCCACCAAGCGGGTCTTCCTCACGAAAGGAGACACCTTGCTCCGTATTTTCGTAGACCTTGTCAGTCGTGACGACGAGAACGGCTTCAAGCGCGTCTGCATGGCGCAGCGCCTCGAGAAGATGGACGGTTCCCATCACATTGGCCCCGAAGGTACCGACCGGATCAATGTAGGAACGGCGGACCAGCGGCTGGGCGGCCATGTGGAGCACGATTTGCGGCGCCGCTTCCTGCACCACATTGCGCACCGCATCAATGTCTCGCAAGTCACCGAAACGAGAACGGACCGAACCCGCAATATTTGCGAGCTCAAAGAGGTTCGGATCGGTATCGGGTTTGAGCGAAAAGCCGGTGACGTCAGCCCCCATCGACGCGAGCCAGAGCGATGCCCACGCGCCCTTGAAGCCGCTGTGCCCTGTCAGCAGGATGCGCTTGCCGCTCCAGAACGACTTGTCGAGACCGTCGATCTTCAACTAGTCCCTCCACACCTTCCAGGGAGCCTTGCCTGTCGACCAGAGCTCCTCCAGATAATTCTTCTCGCGAAGAGTATCCATTGGCTGCCAGAAGCCGGCATGTTTGAAGCTCATGAGCCCGCCATCGGCAGCAAGCCCCATGAGGGGCTCGGCTTCAAAAGGTGTCTTGTCACCGTCGATGCGATCCAGCACTGAAGGTTCGAGCGCGAAAAAGCCACCATTGATCCAGGCGTTATCCCCGGGAGGCTTTTCGATGAAGCGCCGAACCCGGTCTCCCTCGAGTTCCAGTGCGCCATAACGTCCCGGCGGGATAACACTGGTGAGGGTCGCTTCCTTGCCGTGCGATTTGTGAAAGGCGAGAAGCGATGCGATATCCACATTCGCGACGCCATCTCCATAGGTCATGAAGAATGTTTCATCCGAGTCCAGATAGTCACGCACCCTCTTGATGCGACCGCCGGTCAGCGTGTCCTGGCCGGTATCGACCAGTGTGACGCGCCAGGGCTCGCTTGCTTTCTGATGATAGGTGATCTGGTGGTTCGCCACATCAACCGTCACGTCCGACGAATGAAGCACATAGTTGGCGAAGTATTCCTTGATCATATATCCGCGATAGCCGAGGCAGATCACGAAATCGTTGAACCCGAAATGGGTATAAATCTTCATGATATGCCAGAGGATCGGACGCCCGCCGATTTCGATCATCGGTTTTGGCCGAAGCTGGCTTTCCTCCGATATGCGCGTACCGAGCCCCCCGGCCAGTATCACTACCTTGGTCATGTTATCCCCGCCCTAAAGCGCCTCGCGCAATTGTTTCACGAAGTTGGAAAGCCCCGTCAGCCGGCGGCGACGAAGACGCTCCGCCTTCAGAATTGCCTGCAGCTCGGCAAAAGCCCTGTCCATATCTTCGTTGATGATGATGTATTCATATTCCTGATAATGGCTGATTTCGTCGGAGGCTTTGGCCATACGCTCTGCAACGACCTCGGCGGGATCCTGCGCGCGTGCTTTCAGCCGTTTTTCAAGATCGTGCACCGATGGCGGCAGGATGAAGACCTTCACGATATCTTCCGGCGCCGTCTCATCGAGCTGCTGCGTACCCTGCCAGTCGATGTCGAAGAGAACGTCCCGCCCACGAGAAAGCGCATCTTCCACGGGCGCTCTGGGCGTCCCGTAGTAATTCCCGAAAACCTTCGCATGTTCGAGGAACTCGCCTCGATTACGCATGATGCCAAAGTCTTCCGTGCTCAGAAAAAAGTAATCCCTGCCCTCCTGTTCGCCGGGGCGGGGTTTGCGCGTTGTCGCGGAGACTGACATTTCGATCTCGGCATCGCTTTCCAGCAATCGGCGCGACAGCGTCGTCTTGCCCGCACCTGACGGCGAGGACAGGACAAGCATCAGACCACGCCGATGAATATCAATCCCGGTCATCTGACGGTGTTACTCCACATTCTGAATCTGTTCACGGAACTGATCGATTACCGCCTTCAGATCGAGACCGATCCGTGTGAGGCTGACATCAGCGGCTTTGGAGCAAAGCGTGTTCGCCTCGCGATTGAACTCCTGCGTGAGAAAGTCGAGACGCCGCCCCACGGCTTCCTTGCTGTCGAGCAATTCGCGCGCCTGCTCGACATGGGCCTTCAACCGATCGATTTCCTCGCGAATGTCCGCGCGGGTTGCAAGCAGCGCCGCTTCCTGCGCCACACGATCTTCCGCAATCGCCGTCGCATCTCCCAGCAATTCCTGCAATTGCTCCTTGAGTCGCGATTGCAGGGCGGCAGGTGCCGCCGCCGGGCAATCCGCCGCCGCGCGCGTCAGACGCTCGATTTCATCGATGTGGCCGGTCAGCACCGCTTCGAGCTTCGCACCTTCCTGAGCACGCGCCTCCGCCAGAGCTTTTGCCCCCTCGGCGAATGAAGCCGTCAGCGCGGCTTCCAGCGCCGACTTCGCGTCCTCGTCCGCCGCCACGTCTTCGGCATTCTCCAGCACGCCCTTGAGAGCGAGGATAGCTTCCGGCCGCGGGGGCATGACCTCGATGTTTTTCTGGAGGTCTTCAATTGCTTCCAGCACAACCTGAAGCGCCGCGCGATTGACACGGAGGGGCGCCGCTTCGCCTGTGCGTTCGAGTACGAGATTGATCTGGCAATTGCCGCGCTTCAGATGCCGCGCGAGTTCTGTGCGCAGTTTGGCCTCGATGCCGTCAAGACCGGCCGGCAGACGCAGCCGGGCATCGAGCCCCTTGCCGTTGACGCTTCGCAGCTCCCAATGCCAGCGCACGGCGCCATGGGCGCCCTCGACGCGAGCAAAACCTGTCATGCTATTGAGCGGCATCGCGTTTTCCCGGAATCACTTTGATATGGTGGGGACTATAACAGCCACAAACCGGCTTTTCTCTCACCCATCTGAGACCCGTCCGGCTCGCTTATTTGTCCTTTTGGCGCTCGATCTGCCGCCATTCACGGACGCGCTGCTGGTGTTCCCGGAGTGTGCGGGAAAAGGCATGGCCACCCGTCCCGTCTGCGACGAAGTAAAGCTCGTCTGTTTCCGGCGGGTTCAGCACCGCCTCGAGGGAGGCCCTGCCGGGATTGCAGATCGGCGTGGGCGGCAACCCGTCCACGAGATAGGTATTGTAGGGCGTATGCTTGTCGAGCTCACTGCGGCGGATGGGCCGCCCAAGCGTGCCCTTGCCGCCGACTAGGCCATAGATGATCGTCGGGTCGGACTGGAGCCGCATAGGCACCTTGAGGCGGTTCACAAAAACCGCGGCGACCCGGGGGCGTTCGGAAGCGATGCCTGTTTCCTTCTCGACGATGGAAGCAAGGATGATGGCTTCCTCGCGCGTCTTGAAAGGCAGATTCTTCGCGCGGCTTTCCCAGATTTCATCCATCAAGGCGGTTGCTGCCTCCTGCATATCGGAGACGATTTCCTTGCGGGTCGCGCCACGAGTGAAGCTGTAGGTTTCCGGCAGAAGAGAACCTTCCCGAGGCGTGGGCGGCATCTCGCCGACAAGAACCGGATTGGCTTCCACCAGCAACATGATCTGCTCGCTGGTGAGCCCTTCGGGAATGGTAATCCGGTGAAGAATAGAGCGCCCCTCGCGCAGGATGCGCATGATCGAGGCCATGCTGGCCCGGGCGGGAATTTCGTACTCCCCAGCCTTGAGATCACCCTCAGCGCGATTGAATCGGACGCCGGCGAGGAAGATCACGGTATCGGAAATCACGCCCGCCTTCTCGAGGCGGTTTGCGATGGCGCGGACGCCAAGGCCCGGGTCGAGCATGACCACACGGGATTCCGCATGAGGCCCCGCGGCCTCGAAGCGATATTTTCCGTAGAGGAAGACTGTGCCTGCCAGAGCGAGCCCCAACAGGGGCAGACAGAATGCCGCTATCAGGATGAAGCGCAGCCAGCGGCGGCGAGGCTTTCGTGATGCAGGCCCGGCCAGGTTTTCGGTTGGAGTTGCCTCGCCTTCTTCTTCAGGCGCAGCAGGAGTATCGCCACCTTCCGTCAACCATCGACCTTTTTCATGACCAGCGACGCATTTGTACCACCGAAGCCGAAGGAGTTGCTCAGGGCGTAGTTGACTTCCTTCTTGCGCGCCTCGTTCGGAACCAGATCAATCAGCGTTTCGGCCGCAGGATTATCGAGATTGATCGTGGGCGGCAAAATGCTGTCCCGCATGGCCAGAAGGCAGAAGATCGCCTCGACAGCCCCTGCTGCACCAAGCAGATGACCGATAGAGGACTTGGTCGAAGACATGGAGACTTTCTCGATCGCGTTGCCGAGAAGACGGGTGACGGCGCCAAGTTCGATTGTATCCGCCATTGTGGATGTGCCATGCGCATTCACATAGTCGAGGTCCGACGCCGTGATCCCGGCGCGCTTCAGCGCAGCCTGCATGGAGCGGAAGCCGCCATTTCCGTCCTCAGGCGGAGCCGTCACATGATAGGCGTCGCCCGAGAGACCATAACCGGCAATCTCTCCGTAAATCTTCGCCCCACGCGCCTTGGCGTGTTCATATTCCTCAAGAACGACAACACCCGCTCCCTCGCCCATCACAAAGCCGTCGCGGTCCCTGTCATAGGGACGGGAAGCCTTTTCGGGCGTGTCGTTATACCCGGTGGAGAGGGCGCGGCAGGCCGCAAAGCCTGCGATTCCGATGCGGCAAATGGCGGATTCAGCGCCCCCCGCCACCATCACGTCAGCGTCGTCCAGCGCGATCAGCCGCGCGGCATCGCCGATGGCATGGGCGCCCGTAGAACAGGCGGTCACGACCGAGTGGTTCGGCCCCTTGAGGCCATGTTCGATCGAGACATAGCCCGAAGTGAGATTGATAAGCCGGCCGGTGATGAAGAAAGGGCTCACCCGGCGAGGCCCCTTTTCCTGCAAGGTGAGCGCTGTTTCGGCAATGCCTTCAAGTCCGCCGATTCCCGAGCCGATCATCGTACCCGTGCGGCACTGTTCTTCTTCGGTCTTGGGCTTCCAGCCAGCGTCGGTCAGCGCCTGAGTGGCGGCGGACATTGCATAAACGATAAAATCGTCGACGCGCTTCGATTCCTTGGGGTCCATCCAGTCATCGGGATTGAAGGCGCCTTCGCCTTCGCGCGGCACCGGCATGGCGATCTTGCAGGGAAGATCCGAGACGTCGAACTTCTCGATCTTCCGGGCCCCCGATTCACCATTGAGAATGCGCTTCCAGGTGGTCTCAACCCCGCAACCAAGCGGAGAAACCATACCCAGACCTGTTACGACCACACGCCTCATACCGATGAAAACTCCTAATCCCGGTCAATCACCGGAAGCAAACTGCAAATAGGGCGGAGGGCCGGGAGCTTTGCGCCACCGGCCCTGCCAATCAAACCGGAATCAGGACTTGGCGTTCGCTTTGACGAACTCGATAGCGTCCTTGACGGTCAGGATCTTCTCGGCGGCATCGTCCGGGATTTCCACGCCGAATTCTTCTTCGAACGCCATGACCAGTTCGACATTGTCGAGACTGTCGGCGCCCAGGTCGTCGATGAAGCTCGCGTTCTCGGTGACCTTGTCCGCGTCGACGCCCAGGTGCTCGACCACGATCTTCTTCAAGCGTTCAGCGATATCACTCATTTCAAGTCCTCAGATCTTTTGGTTTTAACCGGCCTCGCACATCCCGCTGCTCGCTGTAAGGCATCGAGGACTGGATGTGATCGAATTCGGCGGAAAGGTTGCCCCTCTTCTGGCCCATTTCAAGGCAGAACCGCAAGCCAAATCGAGGGCTTAGGTAACACACTTTTTTGCCCTGTACCAGCAAACGCGCGCGGGCGACGCAACTCTCTACATATGTGATTCTTCGTTTATTTTCAGCACCTTGCAGAAAAACAATCGTCAGATCATCGCCATTCCACCATTCACGTGCAGGGTCTGCCCCGTGACATAGGCCGCTTCATCGCTCGCCAGATAGACCGCAGCGGCGGCAATTTCCCTTGCCTCGCCGAGTCGCCCGGCCGGAATGGTCGACATGATACGAGACTGCTGCTCCTCGTTCAGCGCGTCCGTCATGGCGCTGCGGATGAAACCGGGCGCGATACAATTCGCGGTGATGTTGCGGCTCGCAACTTCCTGGGCGATCGACTTCGTCATGCCGATCATGCCGGCCTTGGAGGCTGCGTAGTTTGCCTGCCCCGGATTGCCCGTCACGCCGACGACAGAGGTGATACCAATGATGCGGCCCCAGCGGCGCTTCATCATACCGCGCATGACACCTCGCGAAAGACGGAAGGCGGCGGTGAGGTTCACCCGGATAACCTCTTCCCACTCTTCATCCTTCATTCGCATGAAGATGTTGTCGCGCGTGAGGCCCGCATTGTTGACGAGGATATCGAGACTGCCGAGGGCCTCTTCGGCCTGCTTTGGCAGGGCATCGACAGCCTCTGCGTCGGAAAGATTGCATGGCAGCACATGGGTGCGTTCACCGAGTTCGGAAGCCAGCGCGTCGAGCGCTTCCTTGCGCGTACCCGACAGCACAACCGTCGCGCCCTGACCGTGCAAAGCCCGCGCAATGTCGGACCCGATGCCGCCCGACGCGCCGGTGACCAGCGCGCCCTTGCCTGTGAGATCGAACATGCCGGCTCCTATCGTTCAGATGGTCTTGAGAAAGGCCTCGACATCGGCAGGTGTGCCGACGGCGAGAATTTCGGGTTCCGTCGCAATGCGCTTCACCATGCCGGACAGTGCCTTGCCGGCACCGACTTCTACATAGGATCCGACACCCTGTGACTCCATGTAAAGCACGCTTTCGCGCCAGCGAACCATACCTGTCACCTGCTTGACGAGGAGGTCGCGGATGGTCGCAGGGTCAGCCACTTTCGAGGCCGTGACATTGGCGACCAGCGGAATCGAAGGCGCTCTCAGGTCGACCGCACCGAGCGCCTCTGTCATTTCGTCGGCAGCGGGCTGCATCAGCGGGCAATGAAATGGCGCGCTTACGGGCAGGAGCATGCTGCGCTTCGCCCCTTTTGTCTTCGCGATTTCGATCGCACGTTCGACGGCGGCCCTTGTTCCGGAAACGACGACCTGCCCACCGCCATTGTCGTTTGCAGCCGTGCAGACATCGCCCTGTGCCGCCTCGTTGGCCACTTCCGCCGCCTGATCGAATTCAAGACCAAGCAGCGCCGCCATTGCCCCCTCGCCCACCGGTACGGCGCGCTGCATTGCCTGCCCGCGTCGTTTAAGGAGGCGAGCCGTGTCCGCAACGCTGAAGGCGCCCGCCGCAGCAAGTGCAGAATATTCACCGAGCGAATGACCGGCGACGAAAGCCGCCTTGTCGGCGAGGCTGAAGCTGCCCTCCTTTTCCAAGGTGCGAATAACCGCAAGGCTTACCGCCATGATCGCAGGCTGCGCGTTCTCGGTAAGGGTCAGATCCTCCTGCGGACCTTCCCACATGAGCTTCGACAGATTCTGGCCAAGAGCATCGTCGATCTCGCCAAAAACTTCCCGGGCGGAAGCAAAGGCGTCGGCGAGTTCACGGCCCATGCCGACCGACTGCGATCCCTGGCCGGGGAAGATGAAAGCCCTCGTCATTGTCGCTCCCTATATCCCGCCCACCCCTTTTCGGGGCAGATTTCCGGGCTTTTTTCCTGTTCGGGGACTCGGTTCCCCAGCAGCGCCAAGTGATACCCTGTGCAGACATCGAGTCAAGCCGCCCGATACGCCAGATACCCCTTGCTTCGCCTCGACTTTTACGTATATTCCGGCGCTTCTGAAGGCCTTGGTTGGAGGCTGAACGGAACACTGTATCCGCAAGGGTGCAGCGGGACGAAAGTCCGGGTTCCGGTGTCTCCGCTTCTTTGGTGGTCCTTTCGAGCCTTTTGAGGGCTCAAAGGGGGCTTTGCGCCGGGGCTGGTTAAAAAAGGAAGGCTCAATGGCTCTATACGAGCATGTTTTCATTGCGCGGCAAGACGTGTCGCAGCAGCAAGTCGAGGCGCTCACCGAGCAGTACTCGAATATCCTCAAGGAACGGGGCGGCAGCGTCAGCAAGACCGAATATTGGGGTCTTCGCAACCTTGCGTTCAAGGTGAAGAAGAACCGCAAGGGTCACTACACGCTGATGAATATCGATGCACCGCACGCCGCGGTCGCAGAGATGGAACGCCAGATGGGCATCAACGACGATGTCATCCGCTTCCTCACGATCCGGGTCGAAGAGCATGAGGGCGAGCCCTCGGCCATGATGCAGAGCCGCGGCGATCGCGGAGATCGTGGCAGCCGCTTCGGCGACCGTGGAGACCGTGGTGATCGCGGCAGCCGCTTTGGCGGCGACCGGGACCGTGGCCCGCGCCGCGACCGTGAGGAAAACTCGGATGGAGGCAACGCACAATGAGCACCACACCGCAGCCCGCGCGCCGGCCTTTCTTCCGCCGCCGCAAGACCTGCCCGTTCTCCGGCGCCAACGCCCCGAAGATCGACTACAAGGATGTGAAACTTCTGCAGCGCTATGTTTCCGAGCGCGGCAAGATCGTTCCTTCGCGCATCACGGCCGTTTCGGCCAAGAAGCAGCGTGAGCTCGCCCGTGCCATCAAGCGCGCGCGCTTTCTCTCGCTTCTTCCCTATGTGATCAGCTAAGGCCCGAAAGGAGAAAAAGCGATGCAAGTCGTACTTCTGGAACGGGTCGAAAAGCTCGGCCAAATGGGCGATGTCGTCAAAGTGAAAAACGGCTTCGCGCGCAACTTCCTGCTGCCTCGCAAGAAGGCGCTTCGCGCCACGAAGGCGAATATCGAGCAGTTCGAAGCCCAGCGCACACAGCTCGAAGCCCGCAACCTGGAACTCAAGAAGGAAGCCGAACAGGTTCACGCCAAGGTGAACGGTCAGGCTTTCATCGTGCTTCGCCAGGCAGGCGAGACCGGCATTCTTTACGGTTCGGTCAGCACACGCGACATCGCGGAGGCCATGACAAATGGCGGTTTCTCGACCGCCCGCAATCAGGTCATCCTCGACAAACCGATCAAGATGATCGGTCTTCACGATGTCCGCATCGTGCTTCACCCCGAGGTTTCCGCCACGATCTCGATCAACGTGGCACGGACCGAGGAAGAAGCGCAGCGCCAAGCGGAGGGTGAAGACCTGACGCGTCGTCGCGACGACGAAGACGAGGACGTCGAGCAAGCTGCCGAATTCTTCGAGTCCGAGGAGCTGGTGCCTGAGGACGGGGAAGAAGAACTCTCCGAAGTCGAAGGCGACAGCAAAGGCGAGGAAGAGGCCGACAAGGCCTAAGCCTTTCCTGCACAACGGAAATTCGAAGGGGCGCCTGTGTGGCGCCCCTTTTTTATTTGGGAACTTCTACGGAGTGGTCAGCGTTCCCCTTGCAACGGCTTGCGGATTAACTTCAGATAGATTCCAGAGAGCTTGTCCACGCCACATCCCCCCAATGCGCGACGGGACCGGATGGGGCATCTGAAATTCAATCCTCGGTACGGGAGGGTTCGATGCTTTTCAGTGCGCTTCTCAGGAAGATCGTCAAACGCGGCTCGCTGACGACGATCGAAGCAGACGGCAAACGGAGAGAATTCGGCGACGGCTCGGGAGAGCCCGTCGTGGTTCGCTTCCATGACAAAACGGTCTCGACCGAGATCGCATTCAATCCCTACCTCAAGCTCGGCGAAGCCTTCATGGACGGGCGGCTCACCATCGACAAGCCGGCGACGATCTATGAATTGCTCGACCTGCTGACGTCGAACGTGGGACGCGATTTTGCAGGGCCTGCCTTCGAAATCTATGGCGCGCTGCGCCGCATGAAACGGCGCATCGACCAGCACAATCCCGTAGGCAAGGCGGAGAAGAATGTCGCGCATCACTACGACCTCGATGGCGGCATCTACGACCTCTTCCTCGACCGCGACAAGCAATATTCCTGCGCTTATTTCCAGCGCCCGGACATGACGCTGGAAGAGGCGCAAACCGCAAAAAAGCGCCATATAGTAGCGAAACTCGACATCAAGCCGGGCATGCGCGTCCTCGATATCGGCTGCGGCTGGGGCGGCATGGCGCTGACGCTGGCGGAGGAAACTGGCGCGGAAGTCGTAGGCATCACACTCTCGCACGAACAGCTGAAAGTGGCGCAGCGCCGCGCGGAAGAGCGCGGGCTTTCAGACCAGGTCGAGTTCCGCCTGCAGGATTACCGCCTCATCAAGGAGAACTTCGACCGCATCGTCTCGGTCGGCATGTTCGAGCATGTGGGGGTCGGTCACTACCGGGAATATTTCGACGGCGTGATGAAGTTACTCACGCATGACGGCGTGGCGCTGATCCATACGATCGGCCGGCTGGACCCGCCGGGCGCCACTAACCCATGGATTGCAAAGTATATTTTCCCTGGAGGCTATATCCCGGCGCTGAGCGAGATGGCCAATGTGGTGGAACGCTCCGGCCTCTTCATGACCGACATCGAAATCCTCCGGCTTCATTACGCCGAAACGCTGCGTGAATGGCGGCGGCGCTTCCTGGAAAGGCGCGAAACGGCGGCGCGCATCTATGATGAACGCTTCTGCCGGATGTGGGAGTTCTACCTCGCCGGGTCCGAAACATCCTTTAGAAACGAGGGGATGGTCGTTTTCCAGATGCAGATCGCCAAACAGATCGAGGCCCTGCCGATAACCCGTGACTACATGCTGGAGGAAGAACGCCGGCTGAACGGCGCGGGTAAACCGCAACAGCAACGCCTGATGGCCGGCGACTGACTTGTCCCCTGCCCCGGGGACAAACCGGGCAGACCGTCATCGAAACGTCATAAAACCGTCACACAAGGAAAAGGCGGGGACAAGACACGTGCGCTCGTCCCCTTTTGCGCTCACTTTTCCGGGACGCTTTGTCCCCGGTTTGCGGGACAAGTTCCCATGCCATGACGTAGCGGGCGCGACTCACACTAAAATAGAAACCATCCACAGCCTCTCCCGGGAAAAGTCTTTGCAAAATCAAAGACTTCCGGGAATTCTTCCCCCTTACCCACAGGGTCTGGAGAAGAAAGCTGGGGACGACCGGAAAATTGTTCGCATCGGGCGGAGAATTATCCGCAGCTTCGTTTAGAACTTGTGCCCATGGACAACACCACCGCCGCCTATTCCCAGATGCCCGACGCTCATTCGCATGACGAGGGCTCACCCGCCGAATACAGAGTGCCCCCGCATAACATTGATGCGGAGCAGGCGCTGCTCGGCGCCATACTCGTCAACAACGAGTCCTATGACCGGGTTGCGAGCTTTCTGGAGCCGTCGCATTTCTTCGATGCCGTACACGGACGAATTTACGAAGCGGCCTCCAAGCTCATCACGCAAGGCCACCTCGCCTCCCCGGTCACGCTGAAGAACTTCTTCGAGCGCGATGCGGCACTGGCCGAAATCGGCGGCCCGCAATATCTCGCGCGGCTGGCGGGCGCGGCGACGACCATCATCAATGCGGAAGAATACGGGCGCACGATCTACGATCTCGCGATCCGCCGCCAGCTCATCACGGTGGGTACGGATATTCACAACCGCGCCTTCGACGCGCCGGTGGACGACACGCCGAGCGCGCAGATCCTCGATGCGGAACAGGCGCTCTACCAGCTTGCCGAACAGGGCAAATATGAGGGCGGTTTCCAGAGCTTCCATGAGTCGCTGAATGTCGCCATCGACATGGCGGCCGAAGCCTATAAACGCGACGGCGGCCTTTCCGGCATTTCGAGCGGGCTTCGCGACCTCGACCACAGGCTGGGCGGCTTGCAGCCCTCCGACCTCATCATCCTTGCGGGCCGTCCCTCCATGGGCAAGACGGCGCTGGCGACGAACATCGCGTTTTCGGCGGCGAAAGCCTACAAGGCCGAGCACCACGCCGATGGCAGCGTGACGGCGAAGGACGGCGCCATTGTCGGCTTCTTCTCGCTCGAAATGTCGGCCGAACAGCTCGCCACCCGTCTGCTTGCGGAGCAATCGGGCGTGCCGTCTGAAAAGATCCGGCGCGGCAATATTCACGAGGACGAGTTTCATCGCCTGGTCGACGCGGCGCGCGACCTGCAAAGCATCCCGCTCTATATCGACGATACGGGCGGCCTCACCATCGGTACGCTGGCGGCGCGCGCGCGGCGGCTGAAGCGCCAGCGCGGCCTCGGGCTTCTGGTGATCGACTATCTGCAATTGCTCGCGGGCTCCGGCAAGTTCGGCGACAACCGCGTGCAGGAAGTGACGCAGATCACGACCGGGCTCAAGGCGCTGGCGAAGGAATTGAACGTGCCCATTCTGGCGCTGTCGCAGCTTTCGCGACAGGTGGAAAACCGCGAGGACAAGCGGCCGCAGCTATCGGATTTGCGCGAGTCGGGCTCCATCGAACAGGACGCCGACGTGGTCATGTTCGTGTTTCGCGAGGAATATTACGTCTCGCGGCGCGAGCCGACGGAAGGAACGCCCGAACATCTTCAGTGGCAGGAGGAAATGGAGCGCGTGCACGGGCTCGCCGAATGCATCATCGGCAAGCAGCGCCACGGCCCCACGGGCACGGTCAAGCTGCAGTTCCAGGCGGATGTGACAAGGTTCTCCGACCTCGATCAGGTGCATACGGATGATTTTGAGTAGGTTGATGAGCCAAACGCATTGAAACGCCTGTGAAAAGCATTGCCGCAAATCCTGACAACTATCTCGCCACTGCGGCGGAGATGCTGCGCGCCGAGGACATGACAGAGGCAGCTGAGATACTCCGCTCCGCGGCGGTCAAATTTGAAAAAACCGGACACGACAACTGGAACGGCAAAAGAACCAGTCGAGACGTGCTGTAAGTCTATTCTTGCAAAGAGAGCTATTGAAGTCTCCCGTAACGCCGATTTGCCTAAACTTACAAAGCTTTTGGCTAAGGAGTTGAGCTCGTTCCAGAAGGGATATCGGAAAGCGCAAGAGGCGCAGAGACAATCAGATTGATACTGCGAAACCTGTCAGCGCTCATACAATATTTGGCAGAACTTCGCAGTCTCTATGGCTCTGGTCTCGGTCGAGACGGCAAGCACCGCGGACTTGAGCCGAGGCATGCTCGGCTGGCTGTTGGTGCTGCGGTCGCTTTTATTGACTTTGTGACCGAGACCCATAAGCAACGAGGCACCTGAGAACTCATAGGGTGTGTCCTGCATCCGCAGGAAGGTCAAATAGAGCCTTCGTTTAGTTTAAGCAGATCAAAAAATGCGCTCTCCGCGTTTTTCTTCTAAATCAAACTCCCATATCTCCACTCTAGGCCCGATCAAATGTCCCTGATTTTTTATGTAGTGCTTCGCCAAGCTTAGGCCCGTGCGCGGATGCAAATTTTTCAGTACAAAGAGAATTTTTCGATATTCGGGTGGAGACACGCTAAAAAGAAGCATGGCTTCATTCAAGCTTCTTATCTTCGCACTTGGTGATTTTCCTGAAATCGTCCAAGTGTAGGATTTACACTCGACCAATATCGGCGGTGAAGAACTCCCCAAGTCGAACTTCTTGGCCTTTTTGACTTTGAAGCCAACTGGAGCAACGAAATCACGCGTCAACCTTAGACCGACAGTTTCAAAAAATATTTGAGCTGCCGCCTCGAACTCACTGCCCACATGGGCGTTGCTAGTTGCTCCAAGACGCTGATAGTTGTTCGTTTCCATTCGCCCCCTGCTTATTCATTGTACTTTCTTTTGCTTCCTGAAGTGGAAGCCCCATATTTTCGACCAGTCTGTAAAGGAGACTAAAGTAAAATAACGGGGATGGCCCATATTGGAGTGGGCCATGACGTTTTTGGGGGAAGAGTTTTGCTTTTCTGATTCCCCTCCCCCCTCAGTATCACCCCGGCCTGCGCCGGGATGACAATTTTGTTTTTGGATTGTGGTCGATGGATCGCCGCGCCTCGCGGAGCGGAGCTCGCGATGACGAGATTGGGGAGCGGGTCCGGAGAGACGTATTGCGGGCAGCAGCCAGAGGTGACCGTGAGAAAAGACCGGTTCGGCGTCAGGCGGTTTGCGCCAGGCCACCGGAGAGGCAGCGCTCGGGCGGCAGCGTGACGGTGACGGTGGTGCCGCGGCCGGGTTCGCTGTCGATGGTGAAGTAGCCGCCATGCTGATCTGCGAGGGCTTGCACGATGGAGAGGCCGAGGCCGAGCCCTTCATATTTGCGGACGAACTGGTCTTCGACCTGGCCGAAGCGGGCGAGCGCCTTGGGGAGGTCGTGGCTGGCGATCCCGATGCCGGTGTCGGCAACGGCGATGATGTAGCCCTCGGGCGTTGCATCGAGGCTGACGATGATGGCGCCGCCCTCGACGTTGAACTTGATCGCGTTGCCGACGAGATTGGTGACGATCTGGCGGAGTTTGCGCTCGTCGGCGAGAACAGGCGGCAGGCCGGAGGGCGCGTCGAGACGGCAGGAAAGACCCGCGCTGTCTGCTTTCTGTTTCGTCGTATCGAACACCTGACGCACAACCGTGCAGACGCAGACCTTCTCCTCCACCAGCGTATCGGTGCCGGATTCGACGCGGGAGATATCGAGAATATCGCTGACGAGATCGAGGAGATGGGAGCCGGAGCCGTTGATATGGTGCGCATAATCCACGTAGTTGGCGTGGCCGAGCGGACCGAACATTTCCAGCTTCATGGTTTCGGAGAAGCCGATGATGGCATTGAGCGGCGTGCGCAATTCATGGCTCATGGTGGCGAGAAATTCGGACTTGGCGCGCGATGCCTCTTCGGCCTGCATCAACGCATGGCTGAGATCGGTAGCGCGCGCTTCCAGAACCGCATTGGCCTCGACGAGATTGCCGTGCAGCGCATCGCGCTCGCTTTCCACGCGATGGAACTTGAGAACGAAGGCCCGGGCGTGAAGCGCCATGACGAAGATAACGAGCAGGTTCGATAATTCCATCGACACGTCGATGACCTTCATGCTCGAGAAGATTTCGTAGACGAAATAGACCATCGCCGCGAGGAGAACGATGAACGCGTCCTTGCGGGCTTCCTTTTTCATCAGCAGGGCGCGCAGGATCATGCCACCAACCGCGACGACGATGACACCCCAGAGAAGCTGAAACGGCTCGCGCAGCAGCGTGATCGTGCCCGGCGCGAAGAAGGGGGCGCCAAAAACCGCAAAGAGGCAGAAAGCGGCGGAAATGGCATAGATGAACCTGTCGATCCAGATCACCCTGCCCTCGCGGAAGAGACAGCAGATGAAGGCGTAATAGGCGGGCGCAATCAGGAAGAGAGAGAGATATTCGAAATCGTATTTGCGCGCTTCGGGGAAGGCGGGCAGGTAATCCCAGATGAGATTGCTGACGAGGAAGACCCGGAGTGCAGAAGCGGCGCAAAGCGCGGCGAAGATGAAATGGCCACGGGAATTGCCGGTGGAGCGGCCGATGGCGAGAGCAACAAGGGCGGCGACAAGAAGCACCAGGCCCAGCGCCGTGGGAAGCGCACTCGCCCGGCGCTGCATGGAATCCATCTTCTGCAGGAAGCCGACGGACGGCACACCGATAATACCGCCCTGCTTGTGGACATAATTGGCAAGCTGAATAACGAGGCGGAAATCGCGGAGACCATCGGGCAGCGCAATGACCGGCGCGGTCGGATTGATGGCGACGACATGCTCCGCGTCAGCGGGATTACCGTTGCGATGGAGAAGTTGCAGCTTGAGTTCGCCGTAGCGCCCTTTCGAGACCGCATAAATCGAGTAGATGGAGCGTGTGGTGCCCATCGACAGGGCGAGGAACTGAGACGTATAGGGAAGAAACAGGTCGAGACAGTAAGTGGCAACACCGTGTCCGGTGGAGACATCCGTGGTGAGTGCCGGGCCCCAGACATCGGGAAGCGAGACTTTCTCCGGCGCCACCCCCGCAATGCCGATATCGCAACCGGCCGCGAAATGCGCCGGTGTCACAAGTTCGCCGCGATAGACGCGCCAGCCGGCGTCGAGGGGCAGAGAACCTTTCTCGGGAAGACTCTCTGTGGCCATGGCGTCGATGCCCTGTTTTGCGCGCGCTGCGGCGGGCTCCGCGACGGTGGCGCAAACCACCAGTCCCAAGACGAACAGGGCGGCCAGCTTCACCGGCCGCGAAAACCCCTCCCAAACCCGAAACATCAAAGCGCCCTCCAAAGGCGCTCCGAGTGTCGGCGGATAACATTAAGAATGTTCTGCTCGTAAAACGCATTTCAGTTGCTAAATTCGACCTGCGTCACACAAGTTCTGTACGGTATTCGCGAGTGTCTTCATTTGGCGCTCAAAGTAAAATATATGTTTTTTACACACACCGGAACGACACGCCGCGCAGGACGCAACACGCATTTTTGCCTCATTAACCCTCCAGTTTTTCAGCAACTTTCCCTTCAGCCGCGATCCGCTATGATCCGCAGTATCCAAATGACAAGCGGCCCGGAGGGCCAGGCGCCCTGCCCGATACGTCACACCCCATGAAGACACGCGATATAGGCGAAGCGGTACAGGAGACCGCGGCGGGCGCGATCCTGACCGTCGATCTCGATGCTGTGGCGGCGAACTACGCCATGCTGAAGAAGCAGGCGCCGGGGGCCGAGGTCTCGGCGGTTGTGAAGGCGGACGCCTATGGGCTGGGGCTTGGCCCGGTGGCCAGACGGCTGGCCGCCGAGGGCTGCCGAACCTTCTTCGTGGCGGACGCCAATGAAGGCGCAGCGCTCAGGGAAATACTGCCGGATACAATCAGCCCCGCTCCAATCATCTATGTGCTGAACGGGCTCTTTCCCGGCACGGCGGCGCTTTACGCAAAAGCACGGCTGCGGCCCGTATTGGCCTCGCTGGCGGAACTCGCCGAATGGCGCGACGCCGGGCCCGAGGTGAGCGGGGTGCTCCCCGCCGCCCTCCATTTCGACACGGGCATGAACCGGCTGGGCATGAGCGCCGCCGATGCGGCGATGCTGGCGCAGGACGAGACGCTGACGGCGGGACTGGAGATTTCGCTGGTGATGAGCCATCTCGCCTGCGCGGACGATGCGGGCCATCCGCAGAATGCGCAGCAGCTTTCGCGCTTCCGCGAGATATGGGAACGGCTCCAGCCCCGCTTTCCGGGTGCGGTCGCGAGCCTCGCAAACTCGGGTGGCGTATGGCTCGGGCCAGACTATCATTTCGGGCTTGTCCGACCGGGCGTCAGCCTTTATGGCGGCAATCCGTTCACGGGGCGCGCCAACCCCTTCCACCCGGCGGTTCGC
>CXWF01016568.1_pt1 | contig 23151 bp, 27 predicted proteins | sample 468421 | NCBI WGS metagenome assembly CXWF01 (sample SAMEA2620812, study PRJEB7988) | marine metagenome | biome: marine biome (ENVO:00000447); feature: surface water layer (ENVO:00002042); material: "saline water (ENVO:00002010), including plankton (ENVO:xxxxxxxx)" | depth 5 m
CGTAGCGGACCTTCTCCGCGTCTGTCAGGATATACATCTCGTCGGGCGGCGTGCGGAACATCTCGACCATGAGGTCGTTCGGCACATCGAAATCCGACAGCGTGTCGATGATGTCCGAGACCGACATCTGCCCGCTGACAAGGTCGGCATTGTCCGAGCTGATCTGGTGCAGCCCGAGATCGCCTTCGGCGTTGCGGACGGTGCCTGCGAGGAAGATGTAGGCGCAGGCGGAGAAGCACCGGTCGCCTTCGGAGATATGCGTGTCCGCCCCGATCTCGCGCACCCGACGCGCGATGAGCAGGGCCTGGCCCACCAGCCCGCCGCCGCTGGACAGCAGGAGCACGTCCGGCCGACCGTATTCGTCCATCGCACGCTCGAAGTTCAGCGCCGTGCGCCCGTCGATGGTGCCCAAGAGCGCGAAGACGCCCGGAAAATCCGGGTCCACCACGATCGGCGCATATTTGGTGACCGGTTCCGCGCGTGCGAGGGACGGCAGCACACCCACCAGGACACAGATCATCAGGATGCGGCGCATGTCTCCCCCGGCTCGCCTGTCGGTTATCGACCGATCGGTTCGAGACTAGCCCACGGGCGGAGCCTGTCAAATCCGGCGCCGTCCGGACCTTTCGCACTCAGGCAGAACGAAGCCCCTCCGCGTCACCGCGAAGGGGCATGATATTCGTCCGCTCGAACGACCTTACTGGTTGTCGTCTTCCGGCGGGTTCACGTCGATGGTCGGGACTTCGACTTCTTCTTCCTGGGTGTCGACATCCACATCGACATCCGGGACGGTGACCTCTTCGGTCTCGGTGCCGGTTTCGATCTCGCCCACCTCGGCATCGACTTCGGGCATGTCACCCTCTTCCACCGAGACGTCGACATCCGGCATCGCGCCTTCTTCGGTCACGTCGAAATCGACCATGTAGAACCCGAAGGCCAGCACGACGATGACCACGAGGCCAAGTATGATCGCGGTTCCTCTGTTCATGTTCCCATCCTTTCTGTGTCGGCAAATCGTTGCCGTCTCGTGTGATCAACCGCTCGCTCTGGGCAAATGTTCCACCAGCGGGAGGGGGTGGCGCGCTGCTACGCCACGTCACGCAACCCGCGCGGGCCGCCCCATGTCCGGCACATCCGCGCCACAAATCCACCGCAAAGTCGTGCGACTCCTTAAGGCTCAAATTGACCTGGGAACCGTTGCAATGAAAAAGCTTCTGTCCATTCTGGCCCTGATGCCGCTCGCCGCCCACGCCGGGTCCGCCGAGCTGTGCGTCGACATGGGCACTTCCGCGACGCAGTGCGACTGCGCCACGACATCGCTCAACAGCAACATCACGCTGGAAGACCGCAATCTCTATGACACGCTCAGCGACACCTTCCTGTCGCTGAAAGGTGAGGAGATGCCCCTTGCCGATGCATGGGAATCCGCCTTCGAGAGCACTGCGACGCAGAACAACATGACCGGCGAAGACCTGCTCCTGCGCATGGAAAGCGTTGGGCAAAAGCACGTCAACGCGATCGACACCTGTAGCTGAGCCTGACTGCTCGCGCATGATCACTTCTGGGGCGGGGCCATTGCGTCCTGCCCTTTGGCGCGTTTAGGCTTGCGCCATGTTACGCCTAACAGTCGTCATCCTCGCCCTCGCGCCGGGCCTCGCCCGGGCGGATGCCGCAGCGATGTGCGAGGCGCGACCGGGCACCAGCGACAGCCAATGCGCCTGTGCGACCGACGCACTGCGCGCCGATGTGGGGGCCGAGGCCCTCGCCCTTTACGATGCCGTTGCGGACGAAGCCGCCAGCGCCCGCGCCGGTGGCATTCGCCGGCGGGAAGCCTGGGACGAAGGGATCGTCGCCGTGGCCACATCGCGCGGGGTCGGCATTACGGACCTTCTCAACCGCATGAACAGCGTAGGCCGCGCGCATCGCGTGGCGATAGATGGCTGTGCCTGACACGGGGCCCGAGAGGCCCCGGACCAACCCGATCCGCCCGACGGATGACGAGGCGCGGCGGCTGGCCCGGTCGCTGATCGACGAGGCACGGTTCGCGGCCCTCGCCGTGCTGGCGGAGGGTCGCCCCGTCGTGACTCGCATCGCCCTTGGCACGACGCCGCGGGGCGCGCCGCTGACGCTGGTGTCCGACCTTGCGGCGCACACGGTTGCGCTGCGGGCCGACCCGAAGGCGAGTCTGCTGGTCGGAGAGCCGGGACCGCGCGGCGATCCATTGACGCATCCGCGCCTCACGCTCGAGGCGACCGCGCGGTTTCTGCGCAAGGACCCGGCGCTGCGGGCGCATTACCTCGCCACCCATCCGAAATCGAAACTCTATGTCGACTTCGCGGATTTCCACTTCGTCACCTTCGACGTGGTGGCCGCGCATCTGAACGGCGGGTTCGGCAAGGCATTCCGGCTGACACCCGCCGACCTCGGCCTTGGCTGACGCGCCGGCCCGCTAGACAGCCCGCGCCCGCCGCCGCATGATCGCACCATGAAATCACGTCTCTTCGCCCTCGCCGCGCTCCTCGCGCTTGCCGCCTGCACCGAGCAGGACCTTTGCGTCCTGCGCAACACGCAGGACCTGCGCGCGGCCGAGAGCCGGATCGGAGAGCTTGAGGGGAACGTGGCGCGCGGCTATGCGATCCATCGCTCGACCGAACCCTACGAGTATCGGGCCGTCTGTCGCGACCGGGACGGCGAGCCTTACGAGTGCACCAAGACGGATTTCCGCACGGTCGAGACCCCGGTGCCGATCGATGTCGCCGACCAGCGCCGCCAGCTTGCCGCGCTGAAGGCCCGGCTGCCCGCGTTGCAGGAGAAAGCCAACCTCGCGAAAGCCCAGTGCGCCCAACTCTACCCGGAGTGAGCGCGGTGGTGATGGGCGCCGCCGTCTGGCCCGACGGTGTGCCCTCGCCAGCGTTGCGGCGTCGCGCCGAGACGGCCGGGCGTCTGTTCCTGGCCGGTCAGGCGGAGCGGATCGTGGCCACCGGCGCGGTGGGAGAGCATCCACCATCGGAGGCCGAGGCGAGTGCCAAGATCCTCACCGGCATGGGCGTGCCGTCCGACCGGATCCTGCTGGAAAACCTGTCTACCTCGACGCTCGAAAATCTGGTCCAAACCCGGAGGCTTTTGGGTCCGCGCGCACGGGTGGTCATTGTGACGGATTCATGGCATCTGCCGCGGGCGCTTCTGACCGCTCGGCGGCTCGGACTGGACGCAAGCGGCGTGACCACGCCGCTAAGGGGCGGCAATCCTTGGCGAATCACAAAGGCGGTGATACGCGAGGTCCCGGCTCTTTTTTGGTATGCATTGCGGCGCCTTCCGCGCGACAATTTGTCTTAAATTTGACTAAAAGCACGCAACTAGTAGGGGTATCCTTACCGTGTTGCTCGCCTGACGTGGCTTGATCGGGCCACCCGCTGGCGTAGACTGGTGGTGCTGCCACTCGTCGACCAAACATGAACAGTTTATGGCCCAGAAACCACGTTCAAGACGGCGCCAGAGCCTATTTCCGGCTTCGCATCGCTTTTGGACTGATTGGAATACTACTGCCGCTGCTTCTCGCAGTGGCGGGCCTTGTCGCGGACGGTCGCGTGCAGCCGACAATCTCGGATTTCTTTCACACGACACAGCGTGATCTGCTCGTCGGCGGGCTGGTGGCCATCGGGCTTTTCCTTGCCGTTCACCGGGGCCTGCGACGCTATCCGGGCCGCTGGATTTCGCCCGATCTGATCGCGATGGTCGCGGGGCTGGCGGCGATCGGCGTCGCCTTCTTCCCGAACGAGAGCGAGACGATCTCGACCTTCACGCAGCGCGCCCTCGGGCTGGAGCTGTCGCCGGCGTTCCACTATGTCTCGGCGGTCCTGCTCTACCTGATGATGTCGCTCACCTGCTTTCTGATCTACGCGCCCGACGCGACCGGGTGGGAGCGCAAATTCTACCTCGTCATGGGGGCGATCGTGTGGACGACGGGCTGGAACGTGATGATCCTGTCGGGGATCAAGAACAACGGCTCCGGCTGGCTCGCCGAGGTCATCCAAGCCCACAACGTCGTCTACTGGGACGAAAGCCTTGGCGTCTGGGCCTTCTCGGCGTCCTGGCTTCTGAAGGCCGTGCTGGAACAGAAGCGGGCCGAGGCTCTGGGACATCTGCGCAAGGTGCGGCTGGGCGCGTTCTTCGGCCTGCGTCTTTACCCGGGTGGCCGCGGGCCGCGCCCGGGTTCGGGCCGGATCGCGCGGCTGCGCACCGAGGTCGTGAGCGTTCTGCGCCGCCTGGGGAATGCGGGGTCCGGACTGCCGGACAAGGCCGAAGCGCCGGTTCAGGGGCCGGTCGTGCCCGCGCCGCTGTCGCGCCATCGCCGGGTGGACGACCGCCGCATGAGCCCTGCAGCGAAGGGACGCACGGCCCCCAAACGGCGCGCAAGCTGATTGCTCAGAAGGTCGCCGCGAGCTCGTACATCACCGGCTCGAAACTCTTGCACAGGTCGTTGATCTCGCGATTGCGCCGCCGCATTTCGTCGGTGCGCAGCATCGCCTGAAAGTCCTCGCGCTTTTCCCATTGCGAATAATTCGCAATTCGCGTCTGCGCATCATTGACGTGCAGACCGGCCCCGATGAAACCGGGCTGTTTGGAAATGAACACAGCATAGGCATCGTTCAGCAGGTCGAGCAGATCCTGACAGGTGCCGGGGGTCGTCTCGAAGGTGGTGAGCACGGTCTGGTATTCGTTGGACGTCTGGATGGTCGGCATCGGTTCCTCCTGTGTTGGCCCGAGCGTAGCACCGCTGCCGCGCCCGCGAAACTCAGTCGAGCAGTTCCTTCAGCATGTATTTGATCCGCGCCTTGGGGGAGTATTTCTTCCGGTGGGCCTTGCGCTTGCCCTTCTTCTTCGGCGCGCGCTCCTCCCACCGGGGTTCGCGCCGGGTGGGCTCGGGCCGGCGCGCGGGCGCGGCCGGGCGCGGGGCGGGTTCCGGGTTGGGCAGGACGACGGGCGCGCGCACCGTTTCCAGCAGATGCTCAAGCTCCCCACGGTCGAGCCAGATGCCACCGCAGACCTCGCACCGGTCGAGCGTCACGCCGTGGCGTGTGATGTGCTCCATCTCGCGGGCACAGTTGGGACAGATCATGCGCGGCACCTCCTGCAAGGCATATGCGCACGAAAAAGGCGGGCCGCAACCGGCCCGCCCCGCCTCACCCGTGTGCGCAGATCCTCCTCATCGCACGACGTGGACCGAGCATGGCGCGTGCCGAACGACGCGCGCAGCGGTGCTGCCCAGGAAATAGTCCTGGAAGCCCGGCCGGTGGGAGGCGACCACGATGCAGTCGACGCCGTTCTTGGCGGCGTAATCGACGATCGAGTGGCCCGCGTGACCCTGCACGACCTTCACGTCCACCCCGACCTCGTTCGCGATCTTCTCGGCGAGGATTTTTTCGATTTCGTGGACGTTCTCGGTCATCTGCCCCTCGGGCAGGTATTGCGCGACGTAGGAAGGAATTTCCTCGACGACGTGCAGGGCGGTGATCTTTGCGCCCTCATCGGAAATCGCATGGGCGATTTCGAGGGCCGTTTTGGAGTCCCGCGTTTCGTCGAAGGTGATGGGGACCAGGATATTCTTGTACATCTGTCAGCGCTCCGTTTCTGTCTGAGCTTACATACGGGCGCGTCGGGGGGTGCGGCCATGACATAGGTCAAACCGCCGCAGGGGCATGATCGGCGGGGCGTCAGGGCACTGGCTCCGCCCCTCGGACAAGACGAAAACGCCCCCGCCGGAAGGGCGGGGGCGTTCGGGTCATCCGGCCTGCGGTGCGATCAGAACGGCAGGCCCACATAGTTTTCGGCCAGCGATGTGCGCGCGGCCTCGGACGACAGGAAGTAGCTCAGCTCGATTTCCTGAAGTTTCTGGTCGAACGGGTCTTCGTTCGGGAACTGGTGCAGCATCGACGTCATCCACCAGCTGAATCGCTGGGCCTTCCAGACGCGGCGCAGCGCGGTTTCCGAGTAGCTGTCGAGCCCCGAACTGTCGCCTTCATCATAATGCGCCACCATCGCGTGGTAGAGATAGTAGATGTCGCTTGCGGCCGAGTTCAGGCCCTTTGCCCCGGTCGGCGGCACGATATGGGCCGCGTCACCTGCGAGGAACAGGTTGCCGTAGCGCATCGGCTCGCAGACGAACGAGCGCAGCGGGGCGATGGATTTCTCGATCGACGGGCCGGTTTCCAGCCGGGCCGCCACGTCCTCGGGCAGCCGTGCTTTCAGCTCATCCCAGAAGCGGTCGTCCGACCAATCCTCGACCTTGTCGTCGAGCGGAACCTGAACGTAGTAGCGGCTGAGAACCTGACTGCGCAGCGAGCACAGGGCGAAGCCGCGCTCGGAGCGGGCGTAGATCAGCTCGTCATGCACCGGCTTGGTTTCGGACAGGATGCCGAGCCAACCGAAGGGATAGACCTTTTCGTATTCGGTGATCTTGTCTTCGGGGATCGACTTGCGGCTCACCCCGTGGAAGCCGTCGGCGCCCACGATGAAATCGCAATCGACGCGGTGCGTCTCGCCATCCTTCTCATATGTCAGGTAGGGGGCGTCGGTGGTCAGGTCATGGGGCTGGACGTTGTCGGCGTCGTGAATGACCTTGCCGTCACGCGCCTCACGGGCGTCATAGAGGTCGCGGGTCACTTCGGTCTGGCCGTAGACCATGACCGTATCACCGCCGGTCAGGCCCTTGAGGTCGATGCGGTGTTCGGTTCCGTTGTCCGAGATCACGACGCCCTCGTGAATTTCGCCTTCGGCATCCATCCGCTCGCCCACGCCCGCCTCGCGCATCAGGTCGGTGAAGCCCTGCTCCAGCACGCCCGCGCGGATGCGGCTCAGAACGTAGTCACGGCTCTTCCTTTCGAGGACGACGCTGTCGATCCCCTTGAGGTCCAGCAGTTGCGACAGGAGCAGACCGGACGGGCCGCCCCCGATGATTCCGACTTTGGTCTTGGTGGTGGTCATGCGTTTCCTCCTCGCGTTCCGTCGATAGATGCCTCCGCGATGCGGTCATTTGAATGGACCGACCCGTCCGAAACATGTACGGATCGAACATGGATCAGATCGCCAATTTCAACCTGTTCGGAGAGCTCGCGGACCTGCCCGATGTCGTGCATTGCGAGACGATCGAGGTGCGTTCGGCCCTGCATGACTGGGAGTTGACACCGCACCGGCACGGGCGGCTGCATCAGTTCCTCATGCTGCACCGCGGCCATGCACGAGGGCGGTTCGATGATGTAGAGGTGGACCTATCTGACAATACGGTCGTGAACGTGCCGACCGGCTGCGTCCATTCCTACAGCTTCGAGCCGGGCACGCAGGGCTGGGTCGTGACGGTGGCGAGCGAGGTTCTGGACGAATGGCTGGCCGAGGGCGAGGGCCTGCGCCCGGTGCTGTCGCGCCCCGCGCAGGTGCCCGGCAACATGGATATCCGCGACACGATCACCACGATCTTCGACGAGTTCGAGACGCGCGATTTCGGCCGCGCCCATGTGCTGCGCGCGCGGATCGCGCTGCTTGCCGGGCTTGTGGCGCGGGCCATCGCGGATCAGGCGCCCGCCGCCGCCTCGCCCGACACCACGCTACAACGCCGGTTCGAGGCGCTGGTGGAGGCGCATTTTGTCGAGCATCTAGGGGTCGCGGATTATGCCGGCCAGTTGGCGGTGACGCCGACCCACCTGAGCCGGGTCATGCGGGCGGCGACGGGACGACCGGCCTCGGGCGTCATTCAGGACCGGGTGATCCGCGAGGCGCGCCGCAACCTTGCCTATTCCAACCTGTCGGTGTCCGAGGTGGCCTATGCGCTCGGGTATCAGGACCCGTCGCATTTCAGCCGGGTGTTCAGCCGGGCCACGGGCCTGTCGCCGCGCGCGTTCCGGCAACAGATCGAGGCGCGGACGGGCGGTTAGAGCCGGTCGCGGAGCGAAAACCAGAGCATCCCGGCAACGAGGAGCGGGGTGCGCAGGGCCGCGCCGCCGGGAAAGCGCGGGGTCGGAACCGAGGCCATCAGGTCGAAGCGCCCCGCCTGCCCCGCCACCATCTCGCCGACCAGCTTGCCCGCCAGGGTGGCGGTGGCGACCCCCTGCCCCGAGTATCCGGTGGCGGCGTAGATATTGGGGGAAAGCCGGGTGAAATGCGGCATCCGGTTCATCGTGATCCCGAGCGTGCCGCCCCAGGCGTAGTCGATCCGGGCATCGGCCAGTTGCGGGAAAATCTGGCGCATCGGCTTGCCCGCCTTGGCGGCGATGTCGTTGGGGAAGCGGTAGCCATAGCTCTCGCCGCCCCCGAAAAGCATCCGCTTGTCCTGAGACAGCCGGAAATAGTTGATGACGAACTTGGAGTCCGCGACAGCGTGGTTCCCCGGCAGAAGCGCGTCCGCCAGTTCGCCCAGCGGCTCGGTCGCCACGATGAAGTTGTTGATGGGCATGACCTTGTCCGCCACGCGCGGCTCGGCCCGGCCCATATAGCCGTTCGTGGCCCAGAGAACGTGGTCGGCGGTGATGTGGGCGGCATCGGTCTCGACGGTCGCCGGGTCGCCCTCGGTCACGCGGATCACGCGGCTGCGCTCATACAGGCGGGCCCCTGCGGCCTGTGCGGCGCGGGCGAGGCCCAGCGCGTAGGCGAGCGGGTGGAGATGGCCTGCGGCCGTGTCGATGGTGCCGCCGTGATAGGCGTCCGAGGCGCAGAGCGCGCGCAGTTCCTCGCGATCCAGCGCGCGGATGCTGTCGTAGCCGTAGTCGTCGTTCAGCTTGCGGGCGTAGGCGTGGCTTTCGGCAACGTAGCGGGCGCGGTGGTCGGCGTGGATGACGCCGGGGGTGAAGCCCGCGTCGGGGGCGTGGGTGGCGGCGAGCGATTTGGTGAGCTCCACCGCCTCGCAGGCGAGATCCCACAGTGCGCGGGCGCGCTCAACGCCCACCATCTCCTCCAGCACGTCTTGGTCCTGCCGCTGGCCGGTGTTCACCTGCCCGCCGTTGCGCCCTGACGCGCCGAAGCCCACGCGCTGCGCCTCAAGCACCACGACGTTCAGCCCGGATTGGGCCATATGGAGCGCGGCGGACAGGCCGGTGAAGCCGCCGCCGATGATGCACACGTCCGCCCGGATGTCGCCCTGCGCGGGTGGCATCGGGTCGAGCGTCGGGGTGCTGGCCGCGTAGTAGGACGCCGGGTATTCGCCCGGTCGGTCATTGGCGGTGAGGATGTCGAGACGGGTCAAGAAACGCCCTCCGGATTGCGCCCGCCCCGAGGGTGGGCGTTCACGCCCGCCCTGCGGGCGGGTCGGGCGCGATCTTGTCAGTCGGCGGTTTCCATAAGGCCCGCGTCGGTGACGTTCTTATACGCCTCGTCGAGCGACTTCACGGCGCGCTCATAAAGCGTGTCGATGTCGGATTTCGTCATTACCAGCGGCGGGGCGACGATCATCCGGTCGGCCACATGGCGCATGATGAGGTTGTTGGCGAAGCAGCGTTCGCGGGTCATGTAGCCCACGGTTCCGGCCGGCGCTTTGAACGGCTTGCGCACCGACTTGTCGGCGGTCAGCGCGAGCGAGGCCATCATGCCGACGATGGTCGTTTCGCCCACGAACGGGTGGTCGGCGAGCGAATGCCATTTCTCGGCGAGATAAGGCGCGGCCTCGTTCTTCACATGGCCGACGATGTCCTCCTCCTCAATGATGCGCAGGTTTTCGAGCGCAACGGCGGCGGCGACCGGGTGGCCGGAATAGGTGTAGCCGTGGGTGAATTCCTCGGAGTCGATCACCTTCGCCACGCCGTCGGACACGATGGAGGCGCCGATGGGGGCGTAGCCCGACGAGAGGCCCTTGGCGACCGTCATGATGTCGGGGGTCAGGTCGTAATACTGCGTCCCGAACATCTCGCCCGTGCGTCCGAAGCCGCAGATCACCTCGTCCGCGATGAAGAGGATGTCGCGCTCGGCGCAGATGCGGCGCACCTCGGGCCAGTAGCTGTCGGGCGGGATGATGACGCCCCCTGCGCCCTGGATCGGTTCCGCGATGAAGGCCGCGACCCGGTCCTCGCCCAGCTTGTCGATCTCCTGCTCCAATTCGCGCGCGCGCATGAGGCCGAACTCATCGGGGCTCATGTCGCCGCCTTCGAGATACCAGTAGGGCTGACCGATGTGGACGATGTCCGGGATCGGCATACCGCCCTGCGCGTGCATCCCCTGCATGCCCCCGAGTGAGGCGGACCCGACCGACGTGCCGTGATAGGCGTTCTTGCGGCTGATGATGACCTTCTTCGTGGGCTTGCCCATCAGGTCCCAGTAGCGGCGCACCAGCCGGATGTTGGTGTCGTTCGCTTCGGACCCGCCGGAGGCGAAGAAGACGTGGTTCAGATCGCCCGGCGCCATTTCGGCGAGCTTCTGGGCCAGCGCGATGGCGGGAACGTGGGAGGACATGAAGAAGGTGTTGTAATACGGCAGTTCCTTCATCTGGCGCGCGGCGGCCTCGGCCAGTTCGTCACGCCCGTAGCCGATGTTCACGCACCACAGCCCCGCCATCGCGTCGAGGATCTCGTTCCCTTCGCTGTCGGTGAGCGTCACGCCGGAGGCCCGCGTGATGATCCGCGCGCCCTTTTCCGCGAGTTCGTCGTTCGCCGTGAACGGGTGCATGTGATGCGCCGCGTCGATCGCCTGAAGCTCGGCGGTGGGCATGTGATTCGTGATCTTGTTCATGGCGCGCTCCGGGTCGGGGAAAAGTCGCGCTCACAATATGATCAAATTTTGGACTGTCAACGCGCCCGCTGCGACTTCACGCGTCATCGCCCAAAGTCGAGGTCACCTGCTTGATGCCCTGAAGGATGTCGCCGCGGATCGCCTCCGCCACCCCGTCGGCATCCCCAGCCCGCATCGCCGCAAGCGCCTCGCGGTGCTTGTCGGGCAGGTTCGCGGTTCCCGCCCGGCCCAGCATGACCCGCAGCGAGGGGCCAGAGCGCAGCCAGAGCATTTCGGAAATCGCGAGCAGGACATCCGCCCCTGAGGCCTGATAGAGACGGGTGTGGAAGAGGCGGTTGGCCTCGAGATAGTCGCGCACGTCGCCGCGCTCGATGGCGTCGTCGACGCGCGCATCCAGTGCTTCGAGCTCGCCTATCGCGTTTTCGTCCAGCTTTTCAACGGCGCGGCGGGCGAGCTCGGGTTCGACCGTGAGGCGCACGAAGGCGAGTTCGTCATAGGTGCCCGCGTCCATTTCGGGAACGGAAACGCGGCGGTTGCCCTTGAACTCCAGCGCCCCACGCGACGTGAGCCGCCGGATCGCCTCGCGCACCGGAGTCATGCCGAGGCCCAGCGTCTCGACCAGCCCCTGGATCGTGACCGCCTGACCGGGCGCGAGTTCGCCATGCAGGATCATGTCGCGCAGCGCCCGGTAGGCCTTTTCATGGTCCGGCATCTTTTCATGCGGTGCGTTCACGCCAATTCCTCTCGCCCGTCCAACCTTACCGTTGCGTTTGCGGTTCTCACCGATAGTGTCAAACGCGACCCCAGCGGGGTGATCGACTTGACCGACTTGCCGACACCGGTCACTTTTGATCAAATAACGCGAAAATGGGGCGGAAGTCCAACAAGGGAGACTGCAATGAATACGAAACTGGTCACGATGACCGCGGGCCTCGCCCTGATCGCCGGTGCGGCGACGGCGCAGGAGGTGCGTGTCTACAACTGGTCCGACTATATCGACGAAGACCTGCTCACCCAGTTCGAGGAAGAGACGGGCATCGATCTCATCTACGACGTGTTCGACTCGAACGAAGTGTTGGAGACCAAGATGCTCGCCGGTGGGTCCGGCTATGACGTGGTGGTGCCGACCGGCACGTTCCTCCAGCGTCAGATTCAGGCCGGCGCGTTCCAGAAGCTCGACAAGTCGCAGCTGCCCAACGCAGAGAACCTGTGGGACGTGGTGAGCACGCGCACGGACAAGTACGACCCGGGCGGGGAATACTCGATCAACTACATGTGGGGCACCACGGGCATCGGCATCAACGTCGGCAGGGTGACCGAGGCGCTCGGCGAAGACGCCCCGTTGGACAGCTGGGCGCTGGTCTTCGACCCCGCGAACATGGAAAAGCTCGCCGATTGCGGCGTTCACTTCCTCGACGCGCCGGCAGAGATGATCCCGGCCGCGCTGAACTATATCGGTGAGGACCCGGACAGCCATGACCCCGACGTGATCGCCAAGGTCGAAGACGTCTACATGCCGATCCGGCCCCATATCCAGAAGTTTCACTCGTCCGAATACATCGACGCGCTGGCGAACGGCGACATTTGCGTGGCGGTCGGCTGGTCCGGCGACATCCTGCAAGCCCGTGACCGCGCCGCCGAGGCCGACAACGGCAATACCATCGAGTACGTCGTGCCGAAGGAAGGCGCGCAGATGTGGTTCGACCAGATGGCCATCCCGGTCGATGCGCCGAACCCGGAAGCGGCCCATACCTTCCTGAACTTCATCATGGATGCCGAGAACATGGCGCAGGCGTCCAACTACGTCTACTACGCCAACGGCAACAAGGCGTCGCAGGACTTCCTGAACGAGGACGTGATCGGCGACAGCGCGATCTATCCGAGCCAGGAGACGCTGGACAACCTGTTCACCACGACCCCCTACCCGCCGCAGGTGCAGCGCACCGTCACGCGGCTGTGGACCAAGATCAAGTCGGGCACCTGAGCCTGCACCGGCCCCCGGCACGTCCGGGGGCCTCTTTCATCCGGGGGACAGATGGCAGAGACGAAACCGATACCCCAAGAGGGGACTTTCGCGCCGTGGACCGACCCGCAGGCGGTGCCCCTGATCCGGTTCAAGAACGTCACCAAGCGGTTCGGGGCCTTCACGGCGATCGACGACCTGACGCTCGACATCTATCCGCAGGAATTCTTCGCGCTGCTGGGGCCGTCGGGCTGCGGCAAGACCACGATGATGCGGATGCTCGCGGGCTTCGAGACGCCGAGCGAGGGCACGATCGAGATCGACGGGCGCGACATGGCCCATGTGCCGCCGAACCAGCGGGCGGTGAACATGATGTTCCAGAGCTACGCGCTGTTCCCGCATCTGTCGGTTTACGACAACATCGCCTTCGGGCTGAAACGCTCGGACATGCCCAAGGCCGAGATCCCTGACCGCGTGCAGGAAATGCTGCGCCTGACGCGGCTGGAACAGTTCGCCAAGCGCAAGCCGCACCAGATTTCCGGCGGCCAGCGGCAGCGCGTGGCGCTGGCCCGCTCGCTCGCCAAGGCGCCCGCGCTCCTGCTCCTCGATGAGCCGCTCGGCGCGCTCGACAAGAAATTGCGCGAAGAGACGCAGTTCGAGCTGATGGATATTCAGGAGAAGACCGGGACCACCTTCGTCATCGTGACACACGACCAGGAAGAGGCGATGACCGTCGCCTCCCGCGTGGCCGTGATGGACGCGGGCAGGATCGTGCAGGTGGATACGCCGCCCGCGATCTATGAGACGCCCAACACCGTCTATGTGGCCGACTTCATCGGGGACGTGAACCTGATCGAAGGCACGGCCACCGCGACCGGGGAATACGCCTATGACGTGTCCTTCGCGGCGGGGGCCGACCCGATCCACGTCACGGAATGCGAGGCCGACATCGCCGACGGGAGCCACGTCACCTTCGCGATCCGGCCCGAGAAGATCCTCGTCACCCGCGAGCAGCCCGACGACCGGGCCAACGCCGTCGAGGGCACGATCATCGACATCGGCTATCTCGGGAACCTGTCGACCTATCACGTCGAATTGCCCGGCGGGCAGATGGTCAAGGCGACCATGACGAATTCCAGCCGGATTTCGCGGCGCGACTACAGCTGGGAGGACAAGGTCTGGCTCTCCTTCCGCGCCTCCGCCGGGGTGGTGCTGACGGAATGAAGCGGGCGGCCCTCATCCTCCTGCCCTATTCGTGGCTGATCGCGCTGTTTCTGGTGCCGTTCCTGATCGTCATCAAGATCAGCCTGTCGGATATCGCACTCGCGATCCCGCCCTATACGCCGAACCTCGACCTGAGTGCGGGCTGGCAGGGGATCAAGGATTTCGTTAGCCAGCTCGACTTCGACAATTTCAAGTTCCTGACGACCGATGACCTGTACTGGAAAGCCTATCTGTCGTCGCTGAAGATCGCCTCGATCTCGACCTTCGCGGCGCTTTGCGTCGCCTATCCGCTGGCCTACGGCATGGCGCGCGCACCGGACGAATGGCGTCCGACGCTGATGATGCTGGTCATCCTGCCGTTCTGGTCGTCGTTCCTCATCCGGGTCTATTCGTGGAAGGCGATCCTCGCCAACGAGGGGCTGTTGAACCAGCTTCTGATCGCGATCCGGGTGATCGACGAGCCGCTTCAGATCCTGAACACCCCCACCGCGGTCTATATCGGCATCGTCTATACCTACCTGCCCTTCATGGTGCTCCCGCTCTATTCGGCGCTTGAGAAGCTGGACGCCTCGCTGCTCGAAGCGGCCGAAGACCTGGGCTGCACGCGGTTTCAGGCTTTCTGGCTCGTCACCTTCCCGCTGTCACGCAACGGGATCATTGCCGGCTGTTTCCTCGTCTTCATCCCGGTGATGGGCGAATTCGTGATCCCGGCCCTTTTGGGCGGCTCGCAGACGCTGATGATCGGCAAAGTACTGTGGGAAGAGTTCTTCTCCAACCGCGACTGGCCGGTGGCCTCGGCGGTGGCGGTGATCCTGCTGCTCCTGCTCGTGATCCCGATCGTGCTGTTCCAGCGCAACGAGGAAAAGCAAAGGGAGGCCGAGGGATGAGGCCGCATCGCTCATCACGGGGTGCCCCCGTTCTTCGCGATGAAAGGCCCGTGGCCTTGAAGAGCACAGGTGCGGCCCATGCGTAGGCTGAGCTGGTTCAACGCGACCTCCCTGACCATCGGGTTCGCCTTCCTCTATCTGCCGATGGTCATCCTCGTGATCTATTCGTTCAACGAATCCAAACTGGTAACGGTCTGGGCGGGGTTTTCGACCAAGTGGTATGGCGAGTTGTTCCGCAACGAGGCGTTCCTCGATGCGGCCTGGGTGACGCTGCGCGTGGCGCTCATCTCCTCGACCCTCGCCACGGTCCTTGGCACCGCGGCGGCCTATGTCCTCGTGCGCGGGGGCAAGTTCTTCGGCAAGACGCTGTTTTCCGGCATGATCTATGCGCCGCTGGTCATGCCCGACGTGATCCTGGGCCTGTCGCTCCTGCTTCTGTTCATCGCGGTCGGGCTGGACCGTGGGATGCTGACCATCATCCTCGCCCACACGACGTTTTCGATGTGTTACGTCGCCGTCGTCGTGTCGTCGCGCCTCGTGTCCTTCGACCGCTCGCTGGAGGAGGCCGCGCTGGACCTCGGCTGCACAGCGTGGGACGCGTTCCGCTCGGTCACGCTTCCGATCATCGCGCCCGCCGTCATCTCCGGCTGGCTGCTGGGCTTCACCCTGTCGCTCGACGACCTCGTGATCGCCTCCTTCGCGTCGGGTCCGTCCTCGACGACCCTGCCGATCAAGATCTTCTCTGCCGTCCGGCTGGGCGTCAGCCCCGAGATCAACGCGCTCTCTTCCATCCTGATCGGTTTCGTGACAATTGGCGTCATCACTTTCTCGATCACAACGAAACGCGCGGTGGTTCGACGCCGGCGCGAAGAGAATGCCACCTGACATGCAAGACTTCCTCGACGAATACGCAGCCTTCTGCGACGAACACGGCCGCCCCGAACGGGTCGAGTTGATGATGTGCGACATCAACGCGATCCTGCGCGGCAAATGGCTCCCCGGCGACGACGAGGAGAAGATCGCCAAGGGCGGTGTGCGGATGCCACTGTCGACTTATGCCCCCAACATTCTGGGCGAAGAGGTGGAAGACACCGGGCTGGGCATCGCCGTGGGCGACCCGGACGGCCAGCTCTACCCGGTTCCCGGCTCGCTGCGCCCGGTGCCCTGGGCTTCTGCCTCGGGCGGGAGCGTCGCGCAGGTTCTGTGCGAGATGCATGACGAGAACGAAAAGGTCGCGCCCTATTCGCCGCGCCGCCAGCTTGAAAACGTGCTGGAGATCTTCGCCGCGCGGGGGATGAAACCGGTGGTCGCCACCGAGCTCGAGTTCTATCTCTACAAGCCGCGCGAGGACATGAACGACGCGCCGATCCCGCCCGACCGCTCGCCCACCGCGCAGAATTTCGACCTAGATGTGCTGGACCGGACGCAGGCGATCCTCGACGACATCCTCGATGCGGCGTGGGATCAGGGCATGACCCCGGACACGCTGATCGCGGAATACGGGCCCGGCCAGTTCGAGGTGAACTTCCACCACACTGACGACGTCATGGCCGCCGCCGACGATGCGCTCTATTTCCGCCGCATCGTTCGTGGCGTGGCCCGCAAGCACGGGATGGGCGCGACCTTCATGGCCAAACCCTATGCCGACTACCCCGGCAACGGGATGCATGTGCATGTCTCGGTTGTGAACGAGGCGGGCGAGAACGTCTTCGACGAGGGCGGGGATGAGCCCTCGGCGCTGCTCAGGCAGGCGGTGGCGGGCACGCTGGACACGATGGACGACTTGCAGGCGATCTTCGCGCCGCACATGAACAGCTACCGCCGGTTCCAGCGCGGCTCCTTCGCGCCGCATACGCCCGACTGGGGGCTCGACAACCGGGCCGCCGCCGTGCGCCTGCCGGAAGTGGCCGGGCCAGGCGCGCGGCTCGAACACCGGATCGCGGGGGCGGATGCGAACCCCTACCTCGTGATCGCCGGCGTTCTGGGCGGGATGCTGTATGGCTTCGATCACCCGGACCTGCCGCTGCCCGCGCCGCTCGACGAGCAGAACGGGGAGTTCTCCGATCCGCTCACCTCGGACTGGTTCACGGCGGTCGAGTGTTTCGCCGACAGCGACGTGGCTGAGGCGATGTTCCTGCCCGGCTACCGCGATATCTACGCCGCTGTGCGCCGCGATGAGATCTCGCAGCTGACCACGGCGATCAGCCAGATCGAGTACCGGACCTACCTCGGGCGGCTGTGACCCACCTTTACGAACCGCGCGCCTATTCCGACGCTCCTCGCGAGCATTGCGCCTGGGCCATCGACCGGGACTGGCCGGTCTTCGCCGGGGGCGAGACCGATGTTGCCGTGATCGGCGCGGGCTACACGGGCCTGTCGGCGGCGCTCACGCTCGCCGAGGCGGGGGTTGCGGTCACCGTGCTCGACGCGCAGGCCCCTGGCTGGGGCGCGTCGGGGCGCAACGGCGGGTTCTGCTGCCTCGGCGGCGCGGGGCTCTCGGGCGACATGCTGGAGCGGCAGTTCGGCGCGCCGGCGGCCCGCGCGCTGCACGACACGCAGGTCGCTGCCATCGACCATGTGGATGCGCTAATCGACCGGCACGGGATCGACGTGCAGCGCCATTCGGATGGCGAAGTGCGGCTGGCCCATACCCCGCGTGCGGCACGCGGGTTCGAGGCCGAAGCGCAGCAATACCGCGACCACGGGATCGGGGCGCGGGTTCTGTCGAAAGCCGATCTCGACGCGCGCGGGCTGGGCGGTCCGGGGTTTCACGCGGGGCTTCACCTGCGCAAGGGCTTCGGCCTCGACCCAGGCGCCTATGCCATCGGGCTCGCCCGTGCCGCACACGCGGCCGGTGCGCACATTCACGCGATGAGCCCGGTCACGACCCTGACCAAGTCAGGCCACCGCTGGCACCTCGAGACGCCGAAGGGCACGCTCACCGCCGCGCGCCTCCTCGTCGCCACCAACGGCTACACGCCCGAAGCGCTCGGCCCCCTGAAGGCGCCGGTGCTCCCGGTGCAGTCCAACGTCCTCGTCACCCGCCCACTCAGCCCTGAGGAACAGGCGGCGCAGGGCTGGACATCGGACCTCATGGCCTATGACACCCGCACGCTCCTGCACTATTTCCGGCGGATGCCAGACGGGCGGTTCCTGTTCGGTATGCGCGGCGGCATCCGCGCATCGGTCGCCGCCGACAGGCGCACCACCCGCCGCCTGATCGCTCATTTCCACGCGATGTTCCCGGCGTGGCGCGGGGTCGAGATCGCGCAGACCTGGTCCGGCCTCGCCGCCCTGTCACGCGACCTCCTGCCCCATGTGAGCGTGGTTGCAGGCGACCCCACAGCGCTCGCCGCGATGGCCTACCACGGCAACGGGGTTGCGATGGGCACCTGGTCCGGCCACGCCGCCGCGCGCCTGTTTCTGGGCGATGACATCCGGCCCGCCCTCATGCGCAGCCCGCTCCGCCGCTTCCCCCTCGCGCCCCTGCGCCGCAACATCTTGCGTCTGGGCTACCCGCTCGCCACGCTGCGCGACGCACTCTGATCTTCTCTGTTTCCAGAAACCTCGGGGGAGGACTCATTTGCCCGCAAATGAGTCCTGGGGGCTGGCCCCCATCGGGGTGTTTGAGGGGGCACCCCTCAACTAAGGACGGGGAGCGCGAGGGGCCTGCCCCTCGCATCTGAGAGCGCGGGCGCACGCCCGCACAGTCAGGTCACGCCGCCAGCGGTTCGATCAGGTCGGGACCGGCCGCGCGGTTGGAGTTCACGGCCTTGTCCACGCGATGAAATGTCAGGACCTCCTCGGCGGGCGGCTGCATCAGAGTGGCGGCCCCATGCCCCTCTTCGCCCAGCCATTTGGCCCAGTCCTGCGGCTCGACCACCACCGGGATACGGTTGTGGATCGGAGCCATGAGCGCATTGGCCTCGATGGTCAGCACGGCGAAGGTGGGCAGCGCGTCCTCACCCCAGTCCTGCCAGAGGCCGGCCATCACGAGAGGCTCGCCATCGGCGCGGTGGAAGTAGTGCGGCAGTTTCTCCTCGCCCGCGCGATACCATTCGTAAAACCCCGACACCGGCACCAGACACCGCCGCTCACGCACCGCTTTGCGGAAGGCAGGTTTTTCGGCCACGGTTTCGGCACGCGCGTTGATGAGCAAAGGCCCGTCGTTCACGGCCTTGTACCACACAGGCAAGAACCCCCAGCGCATCGGGCGATAGCGCCGCCCGCCCTCTTGCGTGACGACCGCGACCTCCTGCGTCGGGCAGATGTTGTAGTCAGGCAGAGGGGGGAGCGCGTTGGCAGGCGTGGCAGCAAACAGGTTGGCCATCGCGTCATGCGGCAGCGTGTTGGCCATGCGCCCGCACATGTGCGGTCAGCCGGTCCAGCCCTTGCGGGCAATGGCGATCTTGGCTTCCATCATGGACATCTCTTTCATGATGTCCTTGCGCGACACGGTGTCGGTGGTGCGCCTGAGCTCCTCGCGCAGCTTCTCGAGTTCGCGGCCCAGCGCGATGAAGGGTGGCACGGCGTTGTTTTCCTGCATGATCCGCCGCAGGAGCGCGTTTTCCGGATCGTCGTCCTTCGGCAGCGGCTTGCCCGCGCCTGGCAGGTTGTCGAACTCGCCGTTCTTCTCGGCCTCAGCGATCTTCGCCGAGATGAGGTCCATGAGGGGATGATCCATGTCGCGATCCTTTCGCCCACAAAGATAGGGGCGCGCGCCCAAAAAGGAAGCCCCCGCCGGTCACCCGGCGAGGGCTGATGTATCGTCGGGGTCGCGTTTACTCGGCCGTCTTGATGCGTCCGTCCGTGAACGGCTGGTAGGGCGCCATTTCGGCGAGGTACTCCGCCGTCACATCGGCCAGGTCGGGACCGAAGTCATAAGCATTCGCGGCCCCTTCGAAGACCGAATAGCCATCACCGCCATTGCGCACATAGTTGTTCGTCACGGCGAGGTAGGTGGCCTCGGGATCGATCGGGGCCCAGTCCATGCCCTCACGCACCCAGACGTCGACGACGCGGCTGCCCGGCTCCGCCTCCGGGTCCCAGGTGAACTGCATCCCGGCGATCTGCGGGAAGCGGCCCGCGCCTTCCTCCACCTGACTCACACCGTTCTCCAGCGCGGCGATGAGGCTCTCGCCGTCAGTTTCGAAGGTCGAAAGGGTGTTCTGGAACGGCAGCACCGTGAGCACTTCGCCCATCGTCACCTCGCCCGCGTCGATGGAGGCACGCAGCCCCCCGCCGTTGGTGATCGCCACCGTCACGCCCTGATCGGACACCCGGTCGAGCATGGCTTCGGCCACCAGGTTGCCCATCTGGCACTCGCCCGCCCGACAGGTATCGCGGGAGCCGTCGATCGCCTCGGAGGTCTCGGCCACGACGCGGTTGCGGATCTCGTCAAGCGGTTCGGCGGCCTCGGCGATGCGGCCCACGGTCGCCTCGTCCTCGGTCACGGCCGCGTCCATGACGAGCGGCGCGCCCGAAGCGTCGGTCACGTTGCCCGCGTCATCGAAGGTCACGTTGAGCTCGCCCAGAAACTTGCCATAGGCATAGGCCGAGACGATCTGCACGCCGTTGACCACTGTGGGATAGGGCCCGGCAGCGCCGTCCATGTCACCCAGCAGCGTGTTGGTGTGACCGCCGACGATCACGTCGACGCCGGTGGTGTTTTCCGCCACCGTCTGATCCACACCGTAGCCGGAATGGCTGAGCACCACGATCTTGTTCACGCCCTGCTCGGTGAGCCGGTCGACCTCGCCCTGCACCGCGTCGGAGGGATCGGTGAAGATGATGTCCTTGCCCGGGCTCGACAGTTCGTCCGTGTCGATGGGGGTCAGACCGATGAGGCCGATCTTCTCGCCGCCCTTTTCGATGACGGTCGATTTCATCAGCTTGTCGGCCAGCAGTTCCTCGCCCGACACGTCGGCGTTGGACATGAGGACCGGGAAGTCCACCGCGTCCATGAAACCCGAGAGCACTTCGGGGCCGTCGTCGAACTCGTGGTTGCCGACGGTCATCCCGTCATAGCCCATCTTGTTCATCATCTCGGCCGCGAGCGCGCCTTTGTAATAGGTGTAAAACAACGTGCCCTGAAACTGGTCGCCGCCGTCGACGAGCAGCCAGTTCTCGGCCCGACCCTTGGCCTCTTCGATGGCAGTGACGAGGCGGGCGGAACCGCCGAAGCACTCGCCTGCGTCGTTGTCCTCCGCCGAGCAGCCCGAGTCGTATTTGCTGATCGGTTCGAAACGGGCGTGGAAATCGTTGGTATGCAGGATGGTGAGCGAAAAGTCCGCCCAGGCCATGCCTGACGAGAGGGCGAGCACGGCCGCCGAGCCGAGGACGCGTTTCATGGGGTGTCTCCCTGTTTTTTTGACTATTCGGTCAGAGTGCGACGAGTCGCGCGTCCTGTCAAAGGCAAGCGCTTGTCTCACTTCGCCGATTCCCGTGACGCCTTTGTAACGGGCGCCCTGCCCGCGCGCGAGGCAGGCGGCGGACAGGCCGAAAGGCGCGACCTGCATACGCCCGGAGCGTCGGTTCATCTTGACCGTCCCGCCGGCGCGCGGCATTTGAGGGTCATGCTGATCTACAAGATACTCCGGGCCGAGGAATGGGCCGCGTTCGAGGCGGCGGGCCGCACCGAGGGCGCGCCGATCGACCTTGCCGATGGCTATATCCATTTCTCGACCGCGGGCCAGGTGGCCGAAACGGCAGCCAAGCATTTCGCCCGCGAAGAGGGGCTGATGATCGTGGCCGTCGAGACCGATGCTCTGGGCGACGCGCTTGAGTGGGAGCCGTCGCGGGGCGGTGCGCTGTTTCCGCATCTCTACCGCAGCCTCGACGCCACCGATGTCGTCTGGGCCAAGCCCTACCCGCTCGGCCCCGAGGGCCATGTCCTTCCCGCGGAGGTCAAGTGAACCTCGTCGAGCGGATCGGTCTGACAGCGTTGCACCGGGTGGACCCGGAGCGCGCGCACCGGCTTGCGCTTTCCGCCATGAAGGCGGGGCTCGTGCCGCTGTCGGGCACCTTCACATCCGACCGGATCAGGTGCCATGTCGGCGGGCTCGACCTGCCCAACCCTGTGGGACTCGCGGCAGGTTACGACAAGAACGCCGAGGTGGTGGACGCGCTCACGCAGGCGGGGTTCGGGTTCGTCGAAGTGGGTGCCGTGACCCCGCGCGCCCAGCCCGGCAACCCGAAACCGCGCATGTTCCGGCTTGCCGAGGACCGGGCGGTCATCAACCGCTTCGGCTTCAACAACGACGGGATGGAAGCGGCGTTCTCGCGCCTGACCAAACGTGACCGACGCGCGGGCGTGCCGGTGGGTCTGAACCTCGGGGCCAACAAGGACAGCGACGACCGGGCGGGCGACTATGTGCGCGTGCTGGAACGCTGCGGCCCGGTGGTGGATTTCGTGACGGTCAACGTGTCGTCCCCCAACACCGAGAAGCTGCGCGACCTGCAAGGGGCCGAGGCGCTCCATGCGCTGCTGTCGGGCGTCATGGCGGCACGCGAGGGGATGGACAGGTTCATCCCCGTGTTCCTCAAGATCGCGCCTGACCTGACCGAGGCGGAACTTGGCGAAATCGCGGACGTGGCCCGCGCCGTGCACCTGGACGCGATCATCGCGACCAACACGACACTGGACCGGGAAGGTCTGAAAAGTGAAAGCCGGGGCGAGAAGGGCGGGCTTTCGGGCGAACCTTTGTTCGAAAAATCCTCACGCGTCCTGGCCCGCCTGTCCAGGCTTACGGACGGCCACATGGTTTTGATCGGTGTCGGCGGCATCTCCTCCCCAGAGGATGCCTACACCAAGATCAAGGCCGGGGCGCATGCGGTGCAGCTGTACTCCGCGTTGGCCTACGAGGGTCTCAGCCTCGCCGACCGGATCGCACGCGGGCTGGACCGGATGCTGGCCGAAGACGGCCACGACCACATCAGCAAGGCCATCGGCACACAACGGGAGACCTGGCTATGAGCGACGTGACCATCTGGCACAATCCCCGCTGCACCAAGTCGCGCGAAACGCTCGCGCTGCTGGAGGCGCGCGGGATCGCGCCGTCGGTGCGCAAGTACCTTGAAGACGCGCCCACCGAGGAGGAGATCCGCGCCGCGCTCGCGGCCCTCGGCCTCCCCGCAATCGACGCGATGCGCACGAAGGAGGCCGAGTTCAAAGCGGCCGGCCTGACGAGGGACACCGACGAGGCGACCCTCATCGCGGCGATGGCGCAGACGCCCAAGCTGATCGAGCGTCCCATCGTCTTCGCGAACGGCACCGCCCGTCTTGGGCGCCCGCCCGAACAGGTGCTCGAGATCCTCTGATCTTCTTCGGTCCGGAAATACCTCGGGGTGCGGGGCTGGCCCCGCGACCGC
>CXWF01004361.1_pt1 | contig 23043 bp, 21 predicted proteins | sample 468421 | NCBI WGS metagenome assembly CXWF01 (sample SAMEA2620812, study PRJEB7988) | marine metagenome | biome: marine biome (ENVO:00000447); feature: surface water layer (ENVO:00002042); material: "saline water (ENVO:00002010), including plankton (ENVO:xxxxxxxx)" | depth 5 m
CCAGGACGATCCCGATACTCGCGAGGATGGCGATCTGGATCGCGTAGACGCCGAAGATCGTTGAGCGGCCCGCGCCCAGGGTCTTGAGCGTCGCGATTACCTCGGTCTTTTCGTCGAGGTAGCTGCGCACCGCCGCCGAGATGCCCACACCCCCGACCGCGAGCCCGGCGAGGCCCACGAGGACGAGGAACGACCCCAGCCGTTCGATGAATTCGCTCACGCCCGGAGCGCCGTTGCGGGCGTCCGACCAGCGCGGCGCGGACCCCTCCATCGCCGCCATCGTGCGCGTCTCCAGTGCGGCGAGGTCGGTGCCCGGCGGCAGGCGCAGGCGGTACTCGGAATTGAACAGCGTGCCTTCCGCGATGAGACCGGAGTTCTCGAGCGCAGCGATCCGGACGAGCGTGGGCGGGCCGAAATCGAACCCGCCGGAGCCGTCGTCAGGCGCGGAGTCCAGCGCGGCGGAAAGGCGGAATTCCTGTGCGCCGAGCATGAAGGTGTCGCCCGGTTCCAGTTGCAGACGTTCGATCAGCAGGGGTGCCATGACCGCCCCCGGCAGGCCGTCACGATCCCCCAGCGCCGCCTCCAGCGACATCGGGGGGTCGAGGACCGGCGCACCGTACAGCGGCCACGTCTCGTCCACCGCTTTCACTTGCGTGAGCGCGCTGTCCTCGACCGCAGGCAGGCGCGCCATCGAGCGGAAGTCGATGACCTCGCCCACCTCCTCGGCCACGCTGGCGAGGTAATCGAGGTCTTCGGGCGCGGCGCGGCGGTAGGTCAGTTCGACGGCGGCATCACCGCCGAGCAGAACCGCGCCCTGTTCCTCGATCCCCGCCTGAATGGCAGAGCGGACCGAGCCGACGGCGGCGATGGCCGCGACGCCAAGGGCGAGACAGGCGAGGAAGACGCGAAAGCCAGACAGGCCCCCGCGCAGCTCCCGCCGGGCGATCCGCCAGGCCACGCTCATGCGATCATCCCGTCGGCGAGGCTCACCACCCGGTCACAGCGTTCGGCCAGCTCCGGCGCATGGGTGACGAGCACCAGCGTCGCCCCATGCCGGTCACGCAGACCGAAAAGCAGGTCCATGATCGCCTGCCCGGTCGTGGTGTCGAGGTTGCCGGTGGGTTCGTCCGCAAGCAGGATCTCGGGCCGGGTCACGGCGGCGCGGGCCAATGCCACGCGCTGCTGCTCACCCCCCGACATCTGGGCCGGGTAATGACCCGTGCGATGTGCCAGCCCGACCGCCTCAAGCTCCGCCTCCGCCCGCTCGAACGCGTCGCGCACACCGGCAAGCTCAAGCGGGGTCGCGACATTTTCAATGGCCGTCATCGTCGGAATGAGGTGGAATGACTGGAAGACGACACCCATATGATCCCGACGAAACCGGGCGAGCGCGTCTTCGTCCATCGGCCCGAGGTCGCGCCCCAGTGCGGCGACCCGACCGCCGGTCGCGCGCTCAAGCCCGCCCATGAGCATGAGGAGCGACGATTTGCCCGATCCGCTAGGCCCCGTAAGCCCGATGGTTTCCCCGCGCGTCACCGACAGCGTGATGCCGCGCAGGATATCCACCGTTCCGGCATTGCCCATGAGAGACAGCCTCGCATCGTCGAGGTCGAGAACGGTATCGGTCATGAAAAGGGCCTTTTCCAAAGTGTCTTCATTCGCATATGGGCTGCGGCGTCGTATATCCAAGTCTTTGTTGATATTCCCTTTCCTTGGCCTGCCCGCCATGGCCGAACCGGTCACGATTCTGGCATTGGGCGACAGCCTGACGCAGGGTTACGGCCTGCCGGAGCAAGCGGGGCTGGTGCCGCAGCTCGAAGGATGGTTGCGGGCGCGCGGGGCGGACGTGGACGTGGTGAACGCGGGCGTGTCCGGCGATACGACCGCCGGGGGCCTCAGCCGGGTCGACTGGTCACTGACCGACGAGGTGGACGGGGTAATCGTGGCGCTTGGGGGCAACGACCTGTTGCGCGGGTTGCCGATCAACAACGTCGAGTCGAACCTTGAAAAGATCATCGCCAAGATCAAGGCGCAGAACCTGCCCATCCTGCTGGTGGGCTACCGGGCGACGGCGAATTATGGCCCCGAGTACAAGGCCGCCTTCGACGAGATGTATCCCCGGATCGCGGCCCGCCATGACCTTGTCTTCTTTCCCTATGTCTTCCGGGGCATGGCGCAGGCCGAGGCGGCCGGACAGGTCACGCGCGGTCAGGTGTTTCAACCGGACGGCATCCATCCGAACGCGACCGGCGTGAAGCTCAACGTCGCGGCGATGGGGCCTTCCGTTCTGGAACTGGTCGAGAAGGCGAAACCCTGACGTTCAGGGCATCCGGAAGGTGAGGTTCGCCCAGGCAGAATGCCAGGCCGGCCCGGCTTCGGGGTCATCGTTGCCCGTGTCCTCCATCACGACGGCATCCACCATGTATTCCGTGCCGGAGGCGACGGGGATCGTCGCCTCGCCCGCGTCGTCGGTGCGATAGAAGGACTGCGTCACTGTGCCCTCGGTATCGCGGGCGAAAACCTCAACCTGCGCGTCGATGCGCGGCGCGCCGTCGTAAAGCACACGCACGGGCAGCCCACCCGACAGGTCATCGGTGTAGGGGTTGGCGAGGGCCACGATCTCAGTCTTGAGCCCCACCGGCGCGTCCGCGCCTTCGCCGTTACCGACCGCGACGAGCGACTTGGCGTAGCGGGTGTAGGCCTCGCGAAAGTCCAGTTCGGGCAGACCCCGGTCCGCGTGACGCGCCAGAACGTCGCCCAGATCCTTGTGCGCCACGAAATCCTCGAACAGGTCGCGGGTCTTGTATTTCAGGCTGTCCCCCTTCGTCTCGTGCACGATGACGGCAAGCCCCTCGTCCGGGGCCGCGAAGGTCATCGCGGGCATGTCACCGAGCCGCCCCTCGACAGTCTGAACGGTTTCGCCCATCTTCACCTCGAACCGCGCGAAGCGGTCGGGAAAATAGGTCTGGCGCGAGCCCTCAAAGTCCTGTCCGACCCGCAGATCCGCGACGATGGGTTCGCCCGGCTCTACCTCGTAGGCCTGCGGTGAGATCCAGAATTCGTGGGCGACAGCCGCGCGGGCGAGGCAGAGGCAGGCGAGGAGGAGGGCAGTGAAGCGCATGGGATATCCGTTGATTTCGTGGACAGTCAGGGTGGCAGAGCACTTGGCCAAGTCAACCGCGCGGGCCTTGGTTGTCGCCATTGTGATGCTCACCACGACGCTTGCCGCCGCTGCCCATGAAATGTCGCCAGCGGTGGCCGATATCACGGTAAGCGAGACCCGTGTGGAACTGTCGATCATCCTTCAGGGCGAGGCGATCGTGGCGGGGATCGACCTGTCGTCCATCACGGACACCAACAACTCGCCCCGTGCCGATGCCTATGACGCCCTGCGCGACCTGCCGCCGGACGACTTTGCCGAGCGGTTCCGCGAAGACTGGCCGGAGCTGTCGGAGGGGGTTCGCCTGATGGCAGGCGATACCGCGCTCGACTCGACGCTGGACGAGGTGGGCACGGCGGAGGCGATGAGCGAGGATCTTCCCCGTGAGACGCGGATCGTGGTCTCAGCCGCCCTGCCCGATGACGGGAGCGATGTGACCTTCGGCTGGGCGTCGGACTACGGCCCCGTCATCCTGCGCCAGATCGCGCCGGACCTGCCCGAGGGCGAGGAGGCCTATTCCGCCTTTCTCGGCCCCGGTCAGACCTCGGCGCCGTTGCCGCGCGTCGGGAGCATGCAACTGGGGTGGGTCGAGAGCTTTGTCGATTACGTCGGGCTCGGCTTCACCCATATCCTGCCCAAGGGGCTGGACCATATCCTGTTCGTGCTGGGGCTTTTCTTCTTTTCGCTCCAGATGCGTCCCCTGCTCTATCAGGTCACGTCCTTCACGGTCGCCCACACGATCACGCTGGCGCTCGCGGCGCTCGGGATCGTGACGGTGCCGGTCGCCGTGGTCGAACCGCTCATCGCCCTCTCAATCGCCTATGTCGCCGTGGAGAACATCCTGCGGCCCAAACTGTCGCGCGTCCGGCTCGCCGTGGTCTTCGGCTTCGGCCTGCTGCACGGACTTGGCTTCGCGTCTGTGCTGGGGGAGATCGGGCTGAGCCCGGGTCACTTCATCTCCAGCCTGATCGCCTTCAACATCGGCGTCGAGCTGGGCCAGCTCACGGTCATCGCGGTCGCCTTCTTCGCCATCGCGTTCTGGTTCGGTCAGCGCCCGTGGTATCGGCAGCGCGTCGTCATTCCCGCCTCGCTCGCGATCGGCGCGATGGGGTTGTGGTGGACGGTCGAGCGAGTGATTCTCTGAAAAATATACTGCGGATAACCAGACGGTAAGGTTTCCCTTACCTTTTTCCATATTTGAATTGGCAAATAACTTTGCAATTTGGGAACGGTCCGAACCGAGGCAAAAAATCCGAAGTTTTTAAGGCCTTCCCACGCTGGCTGGTCGAGTATTTTTATCCTTATTGATAGGTTCCGGCCCCCTGCGTCTTGTGTAATTGCTCGTTTAATAGGGACGCGCCGTCTGATTACTTGGCGTGGCAAAAGGGGGCAGTTTGTGAAGGTTTTCGTCGCCAGTACTACGGCGAGCGTCCTGGACGCTGTTGCGGGAGCACGTTGTGGCGACGAGGTGATTTCCGTGGCCGGGGAGCCGGATCTGCACCGCGTCGAACGTCACATACGCTCCAATGGGCAGGATATCGACGCCATCCTGCTTCACGTTCCCGACACCGACTCTCCGGACTTCAAGACGGCCATGGCGATCATCGCGCGGCTTGACGCGGCGCCGGTGTGCGTCATCCTTCCGCGCCGCGCTTCGACCGGCCAGGTGCGCCGCTGCTATGTCATGGGTGCAGCGGCGACGCTGTGTGAAGAGGACCTTCCGGAGACAGTGGGGCATATCCTGTGCCTCATGACCACCGGGGCCCATGTGGCCGTGTTCGGCGACGGGCTGATCCAGCCTCCGCCGACCGATCTGGGAAAGCTCTCGGAGCGGGAGTTGCAGGTGCTGGAGGGCATCTGCCGTGGTCACCAGAACAAGGAAATCGCGCACGGCTTCGAGATCAAGGAAGTCACGGTGAAGATGCACGTCCGCGCCATCATCCGCAAACTCAACGCGAAGAACCGCACCCATGCTGCGATGATCGCGCGCGACCTCGGCCTTGTCGGCTGAGTCAGGTGCCGCGCGGCTGTGAAAGGCCCATACGGGTGGCGTGCCACGCGGCCTCGGCCCGCGATGAAATCCCCAGCTTTCGGTAGATCGTCTTGATGTAGCCGGCCACCGTGCTTTCGGCGAGGCCAAGCTCGGCGGCGACCTCGGCGTTGCGCAGCCCGCGCGAGATGAGCGCGAGGACGTCGGACTCGCGCTCCGTGAGTTTGCCCTCGTCATTGACCGCAGGCCCTGTGCGCGAGAAGTGCCCCATGATCCGGCGGGCGATGGCGGGCGACAGCGCCGGTATGCCGTGGCTGATCTGGCGCAACTGGGCGACCATCTGTTCGAGCGTCTGATCTTTCTGGAGATAGCCGTCCGCACCGGCCGACAGGGCCGACACGACCGACACGTCGTCGCCCATGATCGTGGTCACGACCGCGATGGACTGCGGCGACACGGATTTGAGCTTGCGCAGCACCTCGAGCCCCGAGCCATCGGGAAGGCCAAGGTCGATCAGGGCGAGATCGGGCACCTGCCGGTCGAGCGCCAGATTGGCGGTGGCGACCGTCGCCACCTCGGTCAACGCGATGTCAGGAAAGGCCTGCCGGGCGATGTCGCACAGCCATGCCCGCGTCTCCTGCACATCTTCGAGGATCAGGGCCTGTTTCATTGCGCCGCCTCCGGAATGTCGTCGGCCATGCCGATTTCGATCAGCGGCAGTTCGACGTGAAAGAGCGTGCCGGGCCGCTCTGCGTCGTCGCGGGCCGGTCCGATGTTCAGGCGACCGCCGAGGGCCGAGACCCGGACCTGCATGTTGCGCATCCCCTGCCCCACATCCGTCACCTCGCCCATGTCGAAGCCGCGACCGTCATCGCGCACGTCGACAAGCGCCGTGTCACCCGAAACGGTGAAATACACACCAACGGTCGAGGCATCCGAATGGCGCACGGCGTTGTTCACCGCTTCGCGCAGGACCGAACGCAGCGTATGCGCCATGCGCGGGCTGAGGCTGTAGCCGGACAGGTCGGCCCCGAGCGGCCAGTCGACCGCGATTTCCGCGCCTTCCAGCACCCCGGTCAGTTCAAGACGCAGATCGGCGATCAGGTTGCCGAGGTCCAGTCCCGGCCCGGTCTGGTTGTCGATGATCTCCCGCAGGTCGGCGAGCGTTTCGCGGATCAGAACGTCCTTGCGCCCGGCGTCCTTGGAATGCAGCGCACCGAGGAGCTGGATACCGATGTTGTCGTGAATGTCGCGCGCGATCCGCGTGCGTTCCTCGGACGCGCCCGTCTCGTATGCCTCGCGGCCCTCGATGAGCTGGGCGAGCAGACCGACCAATTCCTCGGCCCGCTGGACATCGACATCGGTGAAAAGCCGGCGCCCGCCCCGCCCCCATTTAAGGCGTCGGGACGCGATCGGTGGGATGGGGGGCAGAACAAGGTCGACGCCCTCGGCCTCGAGCGCGGCGTGTTGAACGACCTCCGGTCCGGGCTCGACCGCCAGCGGCTCGAACATGCCTTGCAGGAGGTCGTCCCAGGCGGCCTGCATCTGGGCAGCGTCCTTGGTCATCGCCACGCGCGAGACGTCGCGGAAATAGCGCTCCAGCGGTTTCTGACCCCGCCAACGGGCAAGACGGCGGGCCAGCCCGTCACGCAGCGGCAGGTAGAGGAAGGCGACGAGGAAGAGCGACACGCCCAGGGCCGGAGCCCTGTCGAGCGCCAGGCCATAGATGAGCACGGCGTCCAGCGCGATCAGCAAGAGCGCGCCGGCGGCGAAGAACAGGATGCGGAACGACCAGATTTCCAGGTTGAAGATCCGGTGGCGGCGCACGGCGAGCGCGAGGCCGATGAAGCAGATGAGGAACAGCCCGAAGGCGTAGCTCTGCGACAGCTGCGCGGGCAGACCCAGCACGGCGGGAACCGTGATGAGGCCCACGAAGCTCCCCGCGCCGATCAGGATGGACAGGCCGAAGAGGCGAAGTGCCGCGCGCGCCGGGAGGTCCTTGGAACGCCGGGCTCGCCAGAACTGGGTCAGGATGAGCCCGACGAGGACCAGCATCGCCACGGCAATGGGCAGCTGAAAGGCCGCGACATAATCCGGGATGAGCCGGGTGACGGCCCCGGCAAACCAGGCATAGATCACGCCGGCCTGAAACAGCGCGAGCCAGCGGGGGCCGATCTGCGCGGGATAGCCAAGAAACAGCCCGATCATACCCGCGCCGAAGGTCAGCGAGCCGAGCAGGTTGAGCGGCGCGAGCCACTGATAGGCGTCCAGAGGCAACGCAATCTCACGGGTCGAATAGACCGAGGCCGCGGTCGCGGAAATGGCGAGGCCCAGCCCGGTGAGCATGACGAAGGCCTGCGGACGGCCCGACGGCGCGAGCGACCAGATCCAGGCGCCCACGAACATGCCGGACAGGCCGACGAAGACTTGCAGCCAGAACACGCCAGGCAGGTCCGTCAGGGGCCGCCGCGCGTCGGGCGCCACGGTAACGTCGCGTGTCACCCCCTCCGCCCCCACAAGGGTCAGGGTCACGGGACCGGTGCGCAGCGCCGCCGCGATCATTGCCTGGTCGGCCCGGAACGCATCCAGCGTATCGAAATCGGAAAGCTGGTCCGGCTCCTCGATGATCGTGGCCGGCGTTACGGGGACACCTGCGCCCCCCGCCGCCGGGCCGATGGCGGTCAACCGCTCGCCTTCAGCAATCCCGTTGGACGGCCCCTCGCTGCGTTCGACGATGACCGCATCACCGGCATCGTTCAGGCCAAGGTCGAGCCCCAGCCACGGCTGGCTCGTGGCGAGGAGAATGGCACCCGCCGCAATGGCCAGCGCGAGCAGGCCCATCCCGAAGAAAATCTGCACCGGCGCAAATAATCGCACCATTTGTCCCAATCCCTCTGCTATCGCGATACTGTCGGGAACGCCGACCGCGAGAAACCCCTGAAACCGGGGGTCACCCCCCGGAACCGGGGGGAGACAAAACGAAACCCACACCCCCATCTACGACAAGCACTTTGAAAAGGGGGTACACCACATGACTATGATCAGAATCGGCATCGCCGTCACGCTCGCAACCACGCTGTCGGGCTGTTTCCTGACGGGGGGCGGCACCGGCATCAGCGGCACCAAGGCGGAATTCGACGCGGCCTTCCTCGACGCCGCCGGGCTTGGCCCGACGACCACGCCGCTCAGCGGCACCGCGACCTACAACGGCGAGATGCAGATCATCACCGTGGACAACGCCGGCCAGTCCGGCTCGATCCGCGGCGCGGTCGAGATGAACGCGAATTTCGCCTCGGCGACCCCGTTTTCGGCCGAAGCGACCAACTTTTCCGGTGAGGTGCGCGGGACCGAGGTGAGCTACTCCGGCACCCTGTCGTCGGGTCAGGCGACCGACAGCTCTCCGATCAACCTGCTGACCACCACCGCGCTTCCCGCCATCGCGGGCGGAGGTGAGGCGAGTGCCATGACGCTCTCCATCGGCGGCACGCTTACCAATGAGGATACGGGCGTGAAAAACACGCTCAATCCCGGCTCCACGATGAACGGCAACTTCTTCGGCAACGACGGAAAGGCCGTCGGGGGTGCCGTCGGCTGGTCTGTGGCGGTGGACGGCGGCACCTCGGCGATCACCGGGACGGGCACCGGCACCAACGGCGCCGTCGGTGGCCAGTGGTACGGCGAAAAATAAACGCCCGAACACACGGGACAAACGACAGCCGGGCGGATACCCTTCGCCCGGCTTGCTTTTTTCCGGGGGATTCCAAATGACCATTCAGTTTCGCGCGCACGTTCTCGCGTTGCCGCTGATCTGCGCTGCGCTGTCAGGCTGCGCCACGATCAAGTTCGATCCGAACACGACCACCGAGGCCCAGTTCGACACGGTCTTCGCCACCAACAACGCGCTCGCGCGTTCGGCCGCGCCGCTGTTCGGCAGCGCAAGTTACGAAGGCGAGGTTCAGGTGGATACGATGGCCGGAGGGGTCAAGACCGGCTCGATCCGCGGCGGGCTTGTCATGGATGTGAGTTTTGCGAGCACTGAGCCTTTCACCGCGACCGCCGGCGGGTTCGCAGGCGACATCAACGGCAAGCGCGTAACCTTCTCCGGGAATATCTCGAGCGAGGACGCCCCGGGGCTGATCCCGCTAAACACCCTGATCCGCACGGGCTTTGACAACACCGGAATGTGGGTCACGATGGGCGGCACGTTGACCAATGACGACACGGGCGTGCGCAATCGCCTGCGGGCCGGGTCGCGGCTGACCGGCGAATTTCGCGGCGTGAATGCCCGCGCGATCACCGGGGACACGGAGCTCGTCATCAACCCGCGCAGGGGCACCTCGGCCATCACGGGATCGGCGGACGAAGCGACGGTGACGGGCGAGTTCTACGCCATCGAGACCCCCTGACCTGTTTGACCCCCTGTTCAGGGGGTTCTCAAGTCAGGACACCGGGTCCAGCATGAACCGCAACCGGGTCAAACCCGGCACCGGGGCACTTTAGGCATGAGATCAGTCTGCACCGCGCCAACGCGCGGATGGATTTGACTGGAAGATTTTAGCACGCAAAACGGCGTCTCTGCCGGTCCGGGCGACCTTCCGAAGCCCGGGTCCGGCGGGGACGCTATTTCGTTTCAGTAGTCTTTCTCGAAGTGAATCCCGAGCGAGGTTTCCCCGTTCGTCGCCACGCTCCCGCGCGCGGTCAGGTTCCGGGTCAGGTCGAGGTTGATGTTCACCTCCGCCTCGCCGTCCGCCCCGACCTCCACGCCGGTATAGACGTTCTCGGTGATATAGGTGCCCGCACGCACCGCGACCGCCCCGCCTTCGTTCTGGCCGACATCCAGATCGGCGAGGCCGAAGCCCTCGCGCAGGTTACCGATCACACCGCCTCCGCCACCGGTCAGCGTCGCGACGCCATTGGCCATGCGCAGCGCCTGAAGCGGCGAGATTTCCGCGATGGAGCGGCCGAAGAGGAGCCGGGCGAGGATCTCGTCCTCCGGCAGGTCCGGGGTCGAGGTGAACGAGATTTCGGGGTTCGTCGCCTGACCGTCGAGCCGGATCTGGATCGTGGTGTCATCCACGGTGGTCTGCGCCGTGACGGAGATATAGGGGTCGAAGTTCCCCTCGAGCGTCGCACGCGCCTCGGTCAGGTCGATGCGATTGCCGAGGAGAGACAGCCGGCCCCGGATCAGGCTGAGCCCCCCCTGCGGCACGACATTCGCCGTGGTGCCACGCAGGAGCAGGCGGCCCCCGACCTCGGCATCCAGCCCGCGACCGCGCACGAAGACCTGGTTCGGGGCGTCGATGACGATGTCGAGCGGATAGGCGGGGCCACCGCCCCCGGACGATGTTCCGCCTAGCTTGTCGGCCCGCGCACGGGTCGCCCGGACGGCGGCGGGTTCGTTGATGTGCCGCAGACCTTCAAGGTCGCCCGCGACGCCGAAGCCGCTGGAAGGGATACGGATCTCGACCACGCCCGGGCGGATCGTCCCCGCCACGCGCGCGCCGCCGGTCAGCGGGCCGGTGACGGTCAACTGCCCGTCCACGGTCGTATCGTAGAGCGCCGGGTCGGTCAGGCCCACGCCTTGAAGCCGCACGACAAGATCGGCGTTATAGCCACCTTCGAGCGAGACTGGACCTGCGACCTCGACCCGGCCACCCGACGACACGCCCGCCCCCGCCTCGATCCGGGCGCGACCGTTCTGAAGCAGGATGTTCGCCTGAATCGGGTCGAGCGAAATGGCGGCGGCGGGCACCGACACGCGCGCATCGGACGTCGAGACTGTGCCGGACAAGGATGTAAGCGCGAGCGGGCCATTCAGGCCAAGGTCGAACCGCGCCGTCCCGTCGACACGGTTGGCACCGGTGAAACCGTTGGCGAGTTCCAGCGGGGCCACCCCGTTGATCGACAGGTTCGCGCTGTCACCGCTCCCGGCCACGGTGCCCGCGACGGACACGGTGATGCCATCCGGCCCCTGCCCGTCCACGTCGAGCCGGTAGGCGTCGTCCGTGAGCACCGCCGTCCCCTGCGCCGAGAAGGCGCCCGGCAGTTCGGGGACGAAAATGCCGACATTCGCGAGGCGGGCGTCGAAGTTCACGCGGCTTTGCCCCCCTTCGGAGGTTCCATCGGCGCTCACCGTAAGCTCGGGCGTATCCACATCGAGCTGGTCGACGAAAAGCGTGCCCGCCTCGTCGCGGCGCAGGTTGAACGTCACTTCGCTCGCACCCGCGAACAGCTGATCGGCATCCCCGGCACCGAAGGCGAGGTCCTGCCCCTGCGCGGTGCCGGAAAGGTCGATGGCCTGCGTGCGCAGGTCGCCCGAAACACTGGCCGCAAGGTCGATGGCACCCGAAAGCGACCGGCCCGCGAGGCCCGAGTAGGGCGCGATGCTGTCTGCGGCGGCGGTAAGGCTGGCCGTCACGGGGCCGACCCCGTCGTCGGTCATGGTCGCCGTCGCGGTGAAATCGACCACGACGTTGCCGGGGGCGGTCGCTTCGCCCTCGACCGTCCAGCCGTCGCCCGCCTGAACGGCATCCGCGACGAGCGAGACGTTGCCCTCCAGCCGGTCGTCAAGTCGCCCGGCATCGGGAATGTCGATCTGTGCGTCGATTGTGCTGCCCTCGGAGCGCAGCTCGCCTGTGGCGGACGCGGCAAGCCCCGGCCCGGCAATGGTGAACCGGTTGAGGGCCGTGCGTTCGACGGTCCGGTCGACATCGATCGACAGCCGGCTTTCGCCCGCAAGCAGCGCGTCCACCTGTTCGATACCGATGGAGAGGTCGCGGGTCTCGCCGTCGATCTCGAGGTCGAAGGGCCCGTCCGGGAGCGCAACCTCACCCCTGACCGACAAGGCCGCGCCCCCCGTAAGGTCCTGCCCGGACAGCGGGGCGAAACGGGCGAGCCGGTCGGCGGTCAGTTCGACGTCCATGTCGGCCACGAGGTCGAGTTGCTCCAATTCGGTCCGCAGGGTCACATCGCCGGTCAGGCCGTAATCCTCGCCGGACAGGGCGATATCGGTGAAGTTGAACGGCGTGTTGTCCCCTTTGGCGAAGGTCAGGCTTCCGCCGATCCGGTCTCCGATCGCCGCGGCGAGATCCTCGTCCCCCGGATTGATGCCCGCGAGCGAGAGCGTCACGCTTCCGTCGACGCTGGGCACCGCGTCACCACCGCCGGGCTCCAGCGTTCCGGCCCCCGAGAAGGACAGGCTGTCGAGCGAGATGTCGCCACGTTCCAGCCCGGTGAGGTCGAAGCTCCCGGTCCAGCGTTCGCCACGCAGGCTGTCATAGTCGAAATCGAGGTCGAGCGCGGAAATGCGCGTCGGCTCGCCCGAGGCCGGCAGCGTCGTGGGCGAGCCATCGGCATTGGCCACCCGGCCCGTCAGGTTCACCCGCTCGGGCCAGCCCTTGTCGTTGATCGTGGCATCCCCGCGCAAGTTGAGTGCATCGGTCCGCACGAACAGGTCCTCGACCCGGATCGTGCCGTTGGGGAACCGCGCACCTTCCAGATGGAGCAGACTCTCGCCCCCGAAGAACGGCTGATACTGTTCCTCGAACAGCGGGCGCAGGTCACCCGAGAAATCCGCGTCGACCCGCATGTCGCTCTCGCGGACCCCGTCTTCGCCGGCCTTTTCGGCCCTGATGCGAACCTGCCCCCCAAGGCGGCTTTCGCCATCGGTGCCAAGCATCACATCCGCGGTGAAGTCGTCGAGCGTGTCTTCGCCATCGACCGTCAGCGTCAGGGCCGGTTCGCCGGGAAGATTGGCCAGCTTCGCCACGATGCCGCCCGGGCCTTCATCGAGTGACAGGTCGACCGCCAGAACGTGACTTTCGTTGGAATAGGACGCCGCCAGGTTGAAAGAGCCGCGCTGTCCGTCGATGCGCTCGAGGTCGAGTTGCGCCTCGCCCTGCCCGTCGACCAGATCGCCGGACCCTTCGAGCGTCATTTCCATGCGCTCGCCCAGCACCGGCTCACCGAGGATGAGCCGTTCGGCGGCCAGCCTGTCGATATCCACCGAGACGGGAAGCTCTGGCAGGGTGAAATCCGAGGCCTCGCTCGACGGCCCGTCCCCGCCGCTTTGCGGCAGGCGGACGAGTTCGATGATCTCGGCCGACAACTCCCGCACCTCGACCCGGCGCTGGAGAATGGCGGAGCGGTCCCAGGTCAGGGTCACGCCTTCGAGGCGGAGCCAGACACCGTCGTCATCCGCAAAAGTCATTTCATCCATCGTCGCCTGCCGCGACAGCGCGCCGGAGAAGCCGTTGACAGTGACCTGCATCCCGTCGCTGGACAGGTTGTCCTGAAGGAAATTCTCGAGGACGGACTTGTCCTCTTCTTCCTGTTGCGTTTCGTCCTGCGCAAAGGCCGGCAGGGCGATCCAGGTCAGGAGGGCGAGGAGGGAAAGGAGCCGGGTCATCATCAGAAAGCGTGCCCGATACCGACGTAAAGCTGAACGTTGCGCAACGGATTTGGCGACCGCGCACCGCCCGTGACGGGATAGCCCACGTCGAGCCGGATCGGCCCGAGACCCGTATCGTACCGCAGCCCGACGCCGGCGCCGGAATGCCACGCGGTCGGGCCGCCGAAAAAGCCGTTGGCGCCGAGATAGCCCACGTCGAAGAAGCCCACGACGCCGATCTTTTCGGTCGCTTTCACGCGCAATTCGAACTGGCCGCCGACGAAGGCCTGCCCGCCGATACGGGCGCCACCCGCCGCCGGGAAGCTGAGTGAATCGTACGCCTGCCCCCGCACCGTGCCGCCACCGCCGGAATGGAAGAGAAATTCCGGCTGGGTCTGCGCAGGTGTCGGTCCGATGACCGTGCCAGCCTGCACATGGGCGGCCAGCACGAAGCGGTCATCCTCGCCAAAGCCCTGATAGACGCGGCCGTCCACCGTGCCCCAGACGCCGAAACCGTTGGTCAGCTCATAAAACGGCTCCACGTCGGCACGGACGTAGAACCCGCGCGAGGCGCGAAGGGGGTCGTTGCGCCGGTCCCACTCGATCATCGCCGGGACCTTGAACAGGTTGAAGTTGCGCGTGCCCTGGCTGTCCGTCACGCGGGAGAAGGAATAGCCCAGCCCGACCTCACCCACGAGATCTTCGGAGAAATAGCGCGTGACACCGGCCCCGACTTCGCCGGTCCATGCGGTGAAGGTCGGCTCGCGCACCATCGAGGCTTCGCCCATGACGTAGGCGTCGTTGTCGGTCCCGAAGGCTGCCGGGATGTCGAGGCGGGCGGCGAGTTCGATGTCGAGATTGGCAAGGCTCGGCGTGATGCCGTTGGCCGCCGCATCGAAACGGAACCGCTCGGCCCCGCCCAGCAGGTTGCGATGCATCCAGAAGCCCGAGAGGCCCAGCCCCTGAAGCGAGGAGATTTCCGCCCCGAAGCCAAAGCGGCGCGGCTTCATGTCCGCGACCGTCAGCAGGATGTCCATGTCGTTCGCAGCGCCAAGGGTCTCGTCCTCGCGCAGCACCACCGAGGCGAAAGCGCCGGTGCGCCGCAGGCGGTCCGCCGCGCGCTCCAGTTCGTCGGGAGAGAACACTGTGCCTGTCGGCAGGCCCGCGATGCGCCGGATGCGTTCGGTCCGCACATAGGAGGGCCGCACGACCACGAGGTCGCCGAACTTCACCAGCGGCCCGGGATCGATCCAGACCTGCGCATTGAGCAGCTTGGTGGCGTGGTTGGCCGTGATCTCCTGATCGCGCACTTCAGCCTTGGCGCGCCCGGCGCCGCGCCAGTCCGCAATCGCCGTATCGACCGCTTCGCCCACAGCGGTGGAATAGGCAGGCTCACCCGCGCGGATCTCGTCGATCTTGCGTGTGCCTTGCACGAGCGGCGTGATCTGGGTGCGGCCAAAGTGAAATTGCTGTCCGGGCCGCACGTCGACGGTGATGCGGCGCACGTTGTCAGGGATGTTGAAGTTGGGGATCGCCGCCGCCTCGACCCCGTCGACGCGGATATTGATGACAGCGCCGTAATGCCCTTCGGAATAGAGCGTGTTCAGCAGGCGTTCGTACTCGGCAAGTGACGTGGCCAGAAGGTCACGGGGATCGGTGCGCCCCTCGGCCTCCGCTGCGAGCAGAAGCGACGCGCCGCGTAGCTCGTCGCCGAGCGCTTCTTCGCCCTCGACGTTGAATTGAATATCGTCCAGCGCAACCGCAGGCGACAGGGCCACCAAGGTCGCAGCCAAGACATACGGCATCTGCCGTTTAAGGAAGGATTTCGGCCCCATGACTTTCGCGACCCCCAGGTTCGCGTTGCGCTCGACTTTTTTTGAATCGTAACCGCTCAATCGCGATTGGGCCAGCGCCTTTGACAAACATGTGAGAGTGTGATCGGCCTGCCGCCGATCGGGCGCGCTTCAGGTTCGCCAGGGCTGCCGACACTGAACGGCGTCACCCGTGCTCCGTCTCGCAGGCGTCGTGATCGCCGAACGCCTCGAGGATGTTGCATGTATGCGCCTCCGCCCCGTCGCAGGCCGCCACGATCCGCACCAACTCCGCTTCGAGCCGTCGCAGCCGCGCGACGCGCGCTCGCACGTCGGCGAGGTGCGCTTCGGCAATCGCGTGGGATTTCCCGTGGTCCGCCGGGTCGAGGTCCAGCAAGGCGCGGATCGCGTCGAGGGACAGCCCAAGGTCCCGCCCGTGCCGGATGAACGTCAGGCGGTCGAGTCCCGCGCGTCCATAGCGGCGCTGATTGCCGCCCGTGCGCCCTTCGGCCTCAAGCAGACCGATCCCCTCATAGTACCGGATCGTCGGGACCTTGACCCCGGTGGCCTGAGACAATTCACCGATCGAATACATGAAAAACCCCCTTGAACCTCTAGCGACTAGAGGAATTATGTAGTCGTGGCAGAAGGAGAATGCCATGCCTCACGATCACGCCAAGGGCCACCATCACCACGTCGATCCGGACAGCGGAGACCGCGCCGTCGCCGCAGCGGTCGGCGTCAATGTCGCCCTTACCGTGGCCGAGATCGTCGGCGGTATCCTGTCGGGCTCGGTCGCGTTGATTGCAGATGCGGTGCACAACCTGTCCGACGCCGTGTCGCTCGCCATCGCGTGGGCGGCCCGCCGGATCGGGCGGCGTCCGACGGACGAGACCATGACCTTCGGCTACAAGCGGGCCGAGCTGGTGGCGGCGCTCATCAATCTGACCACCCTCATCATCATCGGTCTTTACCTCGTCTACGAGGCGATCCAGCGGTTCTTCGCACCGGTCGAGATCATCGGTTGGCTGATGATCTGGGTGTCGGTCTTCGCGCTGGTGGTGGACGCGGTCACGGCATGGCTGACCTACCGGCTGTCGAAGGAAAGCGTGAATATTCGCGCGGCTTTTCTGCATAACGTGGCCGATGCGCTCGGCTCGGTCGCGGTCATCATCACGGGCGTGCTGATCGTGCAGTTCGGGTGGAGCTGGGCCGATCCACTGGCGACCCTGCTCATCGCGGGCTACATCCTGTGGATGGCGGTGGGCGAGATCCGGGGCGTCATCAACACGCTCATGCTCGGCACGCCGCCGGGGATCGAACCGGACGCGGTGCTTGAAGCGATGGAAGCGGTGGACGGAGTCGAGAGCGTTCACCACCTGCATGTCTGGCAGATCAGCGAACAGGTGACATCCCTCGAAGCGCATCTGGTCACGCCTGCGACCAGCCTGCCTGAGATCACGCGCATCAAATCCGCGATCCGCGCAATGCTGTCCGACCAGTTCGGCATCGGCCATGTCACGCTCGACACCGAAACGCCGGACCTCGCCTGCGACCATCCCTCCCGGATCGGCGGCTGACCGACGCGTCAGCGCAGCGGGCGGCGGCTTTGAACGGCGAGGAAGGCGGCGAGGTCACGGGTCCGGTCCGGCGCGAACCGGTCCCCGAGGTCGAGCTCCCATATCCGGTCGACACGGAAATTCCGGAAATCCTGTCGCGTTTCGCACCACGCGGCCAGGGTCCAGACCTTGCCCCAGTAAAGCAGCGCGAGGGGGCGCACGGTCCGCTCTGTCCGCGCGCCCGTTTCGTCTTCGTAGGTGATCCGCACCCGCGTCCGGCTTTCGGCGGCGCTCTCTAGTGTGTCGAGCCGCGCCCGGTCCACGGGATCGGCCGCGAGGAACTCCATCGCCTGGATCGGGACCTGGGCCGCGCGCGTCTTGAGGCTGTCGGGCAGGACCGCCTCGATCTTGATCAATGCCTCCTCCGCCGCGCGCGCCATTTCGAGCCCGCCCCACACCCGCGCCATCCGGGCGCCTGCGACCAGCGCCGTCACCTCTTCGCGCGTGAACATGAGGGGCGGCACGTCGTAGCCCGCACGCATGACGTAACCGACCCCGGCCTCGCCCTCGATGGGCACGCCGGAGCCGATCAGGTCCGCCACGTCGCGATAGATCGTCCGCTCGCTGACCTCCAGCCGTTCGGCCAGGCTGCGGGCCGTGGTGAGCCGACCGCCGCGCAGATACTGCACGATCTGAAACAGGCGGTCGGCGCGCCGCATCAGGCGTCCCTGGCCTGAAACAGACCGATCTGATTCCCGTCCGGGTCCAGCGCCATGACGAAACGCCCCGGCGGAATCTCGATCGGGGGGCTCAGAACTTTGCCGCCGGCGGTGCTGACGCGGTCCGCCGCTGCCTCGCAACTGTCGGGCACGGCGAAATGGATGATGTTGCCCGTCGCACTTTCGCCTTCGAAAAGGTTGGCGCCGACGGTGTCGCCCGCCCCGTTCAAAAGCACCATCGGCTGCGGGCCGCTCCTGTCAACGGCGCTCGTCCAGCCGAAGACGGTGTCATAGAACGCGGCAGAGGCTTCGAGGTTCTTAACGGGGATTTCGCCCCAGACGACAATGGGTTGGGTGGTCATGTCAGGTCTCCTTGGGTTGATGACAGAGCCTGTCTAGCACCCCCCAACTGACAGCATCCTGTCAGGAGCCTTTTGCGCTGTCCAGCCAGCCCAGCGTCTTGCGCGTGTCGCCATCGGGCATGTATTCGGCCGAGACCCAGCCCTTGTAGCCGCTCTCATCCAGCATCTCGAAGAAGGCGGGATAGTCGATCTCGCCCGCGTCCGGCGCAGTGCGTCCGGGGGTCTGCGCCACCTGGATGTGGGCCGCGCGTTTGCCGTGCGCTTCCCACACGGCCATGCCGTCGCCGGTAAGCATCTGGGCGTGATACATGTCGAATTGCAGGTTCACGTTCTTCGCCCCGACCTCGTCGAGGATTTCGGCCGCCTGATCGTAATCGTTGAGGAAATATCCCGGCATGTCCTGCGTGTTCAGCGGTTCGATCGTCAGGCTGCGATTCGGTGCCTCGGCGGCGGCCCAGCGCAGGTTCTCGACGAACGTGGTGCGCGCGACGAGGCCCGTGGCCTTGCCCGCCATGACGTGCAGATGCTGAGCACCCAGCGCGTCGGCGAAACGCACGGCCCGCTTGAAGTCATGGCGGAACCGCTCGGTCATACCCGGCACGGCGGCGAAGCCCCGCTCGCCCCCCGCCCAGTTCGGCGGCGGGCAGTTGATGAGCACCATCTTCAGCCCGCCCATCGCCAGCCGCCGGGTCATCTGCGGCACCGCGTCGTCATAGGGAAACAGCGCCTCGACTCCCGTGAAGCCGTGATCCGCCGCCGCCTGAAACCGGTCGAGGAAGGGCAGTTCACGAAAGAGGAGCGAGATATTGGCGGCGAACTTCGGCATGGTCCCTCCCTACCGGCGCGGTGCGCGCGCGCCTAGAGCGAATGGGTCAATGGCATGGAAAAGGGCCGGACGCTGGCCCGGCCCTTTTCGGTCATTTCAAACCCGATCAATTCGGGATGATGAGCACTTCCACCCGGCGGTTCTGCTGACGACCCTCGGCAGAGAGGTTCGAGGCGACAGGTTCGCTGTCGCCCTTGCCGACGGCCTGAAGCCGCGCCGCACCCACGCCATTGGATTGCAGAAGGCCGACGACGGCCTGCGCGCGGCGTTGCGACAGTTGCAGGTTATAGCTCGCCTGCCCGGTGTTGTCCGTGTGGCCAAGCACCTGAACCGTCGAGTTCGGATATTCGCGCAGGTTCTGGGCGAGGGCCGCGAGGTCCGGATAGATCGCCGGAGACACGTCGGAGCTGTCGGTGGCAAACAGGATACCCTGCGGCATCACGACCTTGAGGAAGGAGCCGTTGTTGATGACCTGAATGTTCGAGTTCGAGAAGCTCGAGCGCAGATCGCCCGCCTGCTTGTCCAGCTGGCTGCCGATCAGGCCGCCAACCACGGCGCCGCCAAGCGCACCGACGGCCGCGCTGGCCGCCCGGTTACCCGGGATCGCAGCCCCGGCGAGACCCCCGATGGCCGCCCCTGCGGCAACGCCCGTGCGTTCGCGCTGTCCCATCGTGTCGCAGGCGCTGAGCGCGAGGACCGAGACGAGCGGCAGAACGAGAGCTGGTTTCAAGGATTTCATGTTTGGACCTTTCCCTTGGAATCCGATCTTCGCGCGCACCATAAGCGCCTGTCCTGCGGGGGGAAAGCGGCCCTTTTGGCGGTTCGGCCCGATGGCGGCAAACCGCCGCTCAGACTCCGGCCTCCTCGCGCGCGGATTCCCAGGCCAGGAGCGCCCGCTTGACCGGAAGGCCCCAGTGGTAACCGCCAAGCCCGCCCGATTTCCTCAGTGCGCGGTGACAGGGGATAAGCCAGCTCACCGGGTTGCGCCCGACCGCCGTGCCCACCGCGCGCACCGCCTTTGGGCTACCGATGGCCCCGGCGATCTCGGAATAGGTGGTGACGTGGCCCGTGGGGATCGTAATGAGCGCCTCCCAGACCTTCACCTGAAAGGGCGCGCCGATCATGTGGAGACGCGCCTCGCCAGACTGGTCGAACACGGCCGTCACCTCGGGTGCGAGGGCGGTCGGGTCCTCCACGAACCGCGCCTTGGGCCAGCGCGACAGCATATCGGTCATCGCGGCCTCGGCCCCGGTTTCGGCAGCGAAGGCCAGCCCGCAGATGCCACGGTCGGTCGCCATCACCAGCGCGAGGTCGAAGGGCGAGTCGAACCAGCCCCAGCGGATCGTCAGCCCCTCGCCTCCCTTCGCGAACTCGCCGGGGCTCATCGCCTCCCACGTCAGGAACAGGTCGTGAAGACGTCCGGTGCCGGACAGGCCCAGCGAATGGGCGGTCTCGAGCGTCGTGAACTTGTCACGCAGCAGCCGGCGGGCGTGATCGAGGGTGAGGTATTGCTGATAGCGCTTGGGGCTGACGCCCACCCATTTCGAGAAGAGTCGCTGGAAATGCGCGGGGCTCATGTTCACTTCGGCGGCCAGCGCCTCCAGCGTCATGGGCGCGCCACCCGCCCCGTCGATCGCCTCGATGGCCCGGCGCATGACGTGGTAGTGATAGGCACCCTCGGCCTCGGACGTGGGGGTGGTCATTTCAAGCGCAGTCATGGCTTTCTCCTTCAAAGCCAATCTAGGCGCACGGCGCTTTCGCCGCGACCCGTTTCCTGCGCTTTGACGAGGTCGCCATGAAAGGAACGGGTTGATACGCCGTCAGGGGGGGTGTCAGGCGACGTGCCTGATGATGTCGCGAACGGCATCGGTCTGCCGACCGCGCATGGCCCGCACCTCCCACGCCCGCAGGCAAAGCCGCGCAGCCCGGTCGTGACCGAGGCGAAGCGAGGGTTGCCGCAGGAGGTGCGCCGGGAGGTCGCGCCCGATCGCGCGCAGGGTCGCAGCGTCGAGCAGCAGGGTTTCGGCCCAGAGCCCGTTGGCCTGCACCATGTCATGAACCGGCAGGAGGATATGGGTGTAATGCGCCGCCCCTCCCGCCGCGCCGGTGACATGCACTCCATCGCGCAGATCGCGGATTTCGGCCAAAGCCTCCCCAACCCCCGCGTGCAGTTCCACCATGGCGCCGGACAGAAGCACGCGGTGGGCGGGTGACAACCACGTTGCATGGGTGGGGCATCCATCGCCCAAGGCCCCCTCGGCAATCTCGACCGGCCGCAAGTCGGCGTCCAGGACAACCCCAACCCGGATGCGCCCAAGCCACAGGATCGGCTGGACCCCGTGATCGCGCGTGATGACCCGGTCGCCCGTCGCCAGCCACTCCACCGGCATTTCGCCCTCCGGCGTCATGAGATGCACCCCCGGCCCGAATCCGGGAAGGGCAGCGATCTGTGGGGTGCGGTCCATGTGGCTCTCCTTGGGCCTTTTCGCACCACCGTTCCAGAAATTGTCGAACACGAGGTTAAGACCACGCCCCAATCTTGCACCCCTGCGCGAAACCCCCGATACCTCCGCCATGGCGAAGCAAATGGACTACAACACGATCCGCGAGGTTTTCCGCCGCTTTCACGAAGCGGAACCGGAACCGAAGGGCGAACTCGAACACGTCAACGCCTACACGCTGGTCGTCGCGGTGGCGCTCTCGGCGCAGGCGACGGATGCCGGCGTGAACAAGGCGACGCGCAGCCTGTTCAAGGTCGCCGACACGCCGGAAAAGATGCTCGAGCTCGGTGAAGAGGGCCTGACCGAGCATATCAAGACCATCGGGCTGTTTCGCCAGAAGGCCAAGAATGTCATCAAGCTGAGCCGCATTCTCGTCGACCAGTACGGCGGCGAGGTGCCCAACAGCCGCGCGGCGCTCCAGTCCCTGCCGGGCGTGGGGCGCAAGACCGCGAATGTCGTTCTGAACATGTGGTGGCGCTATCCGGCGCAAGCCGTGGACACCCATATCTTCCGCGTCGGAAACCGCACCGGGATCTGCCCGGGCAAGGACGTGGTCGCAGTCGAACGCGCGATCGAGGACAACGTGCCGGCGGACTACCAGATGCACGCCCACCACTGGCTCATCCTGCATGGGCGCTATACCTGCAAGGCGCGCAAACCGCTCTGCGCCTCCTGTCTCATCCGGGACATCTGCCAATTCGAGGAGAAGAACCTTTGACCAAACGCTTCCAGGTCGTCGGCATCGGCAACGCCATTGTCGACGTCATCACGCAGAACACCGACGATTTCCTCGAACATATGGGGATCGAGAAGGGCATCATGCAGCTTGTCGAAAAGGAACGCGGCGAGACCCTGTATGGCGCGATGGAAGAGCGGGTGCAGGCGCCGGGCGGATCGGTCGCGAACACGCTGGCGGGTCTGGGCAACCTCGGCCTGTCGACCGGGTTCATCGGGCGCGTGCGCGACGACTCGCTGGGTCGGTTCTACGCGCATGAGATGGCCGAAGACGGCACCGCCTTCGTCAACGCACCCGTGGCGGATGGCGAGCTGCCGACCTCGCGCTGCATGATCTTCGTGACGCCGGACGGCGAGCGGTCGATGAACACCTACCTCGGCATCTCCTCGGAAATCTCCGAAGTGGACGTGCCGGAAGAGGCCGCGCGCGATACCGAGGTGATGTTCCTCGAGGGCTACCTCTACGACAAGGACAAGGGCAAGGCGGCCTTCAACCGTGCCGCCGAACTCACCCACGCGGCCGGCGGCAAGGTCGGCATCTCGCTCTCCGACCCGTTCTGCGTCGAGCGCCACCGCGACGACTTCCGCCGGTTCGTGAAGGAAATGGACTTCGTGATTGGCAACGAACACGAGTGGCAGTCACTTTATGAAACCGACCTCTCCGCCGCCCTGGAACAGGCCGCGCAGGAATGCGGGCTTGCGGTCTGCACCCGCTCCGGCTCGGACGTGGTGCTGATGCAGGGAGACCGGGAGGCGACGGTGCCGGTCACGCGGGTCGACCCCGTGGACACGACCGGCGCGGGCGACCAGTTCGCCGCCGGCTTCCTCTACGGCTACGCCACGGGCCGGGATCTCGAAACCTGTGGGCGCATGGGCGTCATCGCGGCGGGCGAGGTGATCAGCCATATCGGCCCGCGCCCCGAGGCCGACCTGAAAGAGCTGTTCCGCAAGAACGGCGTCGCGCTTTAGGTATTTCGCGGCGGGCTGGCGC
>CXWF01019333.1_pt1 | contig 22862 bp, 19 predicted proteins | sample 468421 | NCBI WGS metagenome assembly CXWF01 (sample SAMEA2620812, study PRJEB7988) | marine metagenome | biome: marine biome (ENVO:00000447); feature: surface water layer (ENVO:00002042); material: "saline water (ENVO:00002010), including plankton (ENVO:xxxxxxxx)" | depth 5 m
CTCATGAACAGCTTCTTTCTTGGCCTGTCAAAAGCTTTGGCGATCGTGGGCGGTTTCGTCCTGAGCGTGCTCATCATCCTGATCGTCGCGTCGATCATCGGCCGGGAAACCGGCCTCGGCGCCGTGACCGGAGACTATGAGATCGTCGAGGCCGGCATGGCCTTTTGCATCTTCGCCTTCCTGCCCTATGCGCAGATGACCGGCGCCCATGCGACCGTCGATATCTTCACCAACTCGCTGGGCAACAAGACGCAGGCCTGGCTGATCGCGATCATCGAAGTGGTCTTTGCCATCGTCCTCGTCATCATCGCCGTCCAGCTTCTGGGCGGGTTTCAAAGCAAGCTGCGGTCGGGTCAGACGACCCTGCTTTTGCAGTTTCCGGTCTGGTGGGGCTATGCCGCCGCCTTCGCGGCCGCCGTCGTCGGCGGCGTGGTGGGGGTTTGGCATGCCTTGGTCAAAGTGACCGAAGCCGCGACCGGCAAGACAATCGCCGTCGAGGGGGGCGAAGTATGACCAATATCGAGATTGGCCTGTGGTCTTTCCCGGCGCTCCTCGTCCTGATCTTTTTGCGCGTGCCGATCGGGCTCGCCATGTTCATCGCGGGCTTTGCGGGGCTCGGCCTCATCAACGGCGGCTTCGACATCGCGCTCGCGCGCCTCAAGACCGAGACCTACACGACGTTTTCGTCCTATTCGCTGTCCATCGTGCCGATGTTCCTGCTGATGGGCCATTTCGCGACGCTGGGCGGGATGAGCACTTCGCTGTTCCGGGCGGCTGAAAGCTGGCTCGGGCACCGCAAGGGCGGTGTCGCGATGGCGTCCATCGGCGCCTGTGCGGGCTTCGGCGCGATCTGCGGCTCCTCGCTCGCCACGGCGGCCACGATGGGGCGCGTCGCGCTTCCGGAACTCAAGCGCTATGGCTATTCCGGCGGGTTTTCAACGGCGACGCTGGCCGCGGGCGGCACGCTGGGCATCCTGATCCCGCCGTCCATCGTGCTGGTGATCTACGCGATCCTCGCCGAACAGAACATCGCCAAGCTGTTTGCCGCGGCCATCGTGCCCGGCATCCTCGCCGCACTCGGCTATATCATCGTGATCTCGATCTATGTGCGCCTGTTCCCAAAATCGGCTGGCGTGCGCCCGCCCGTCCCGATGGGCGAGCGGTTCCGGGCCATGATCGACGTCTGGCCGGTCATGCTGGTCTTCGCGCTTGTCGTGGGCGGTATCTATGGCGGCCTCTTCACCCCGACCGAAGGTGCGGCCGTCGGTGCGCTGGGCACCGCGATCATCGCTTTTTCCAACGGCGGTCTGAACTTCCAGTCGCTGCTCGGTTCGTTCACGGCCACCGCACGCTCGACCGCGATGATCTTCTTCATCGTTCTGGGGGCGGCGTTCTACAACGGCTTCCTCGCGGTCAGCCAGGTGCCGCAGACGGCGGCGAGCTGGGTCGCCGATCAGGGGTTCGCACCCTACACGGTGCTGATCATCATCCTCGTGTTCTACCTGCTTCTGGGCTGCCTCATGGACTCGCTGTCCATGATCCTGCTCACCATCCCGATCTTCTACCCGATCATCTCGGTGCTGGACTTCGGCATGGTCGATTTCGTCACGATGCAGCACGACATGATCCGCGACGCCATAGCGTCGGGCGCGGCCGAAGGGGTCGCGCAGGATGTGATGAGTCAGATAAATGCCCTCATGGCCGCGGGCGAGGAAGTGCCACGCAAGCTCTCGGCCGAGGTGGGCGTGCGCCTGACCGAACTGCGCGCCAATGCCATCGGCCTTGAATACACAGCGATCTGGTTCGGCATCCTCGTGCTGATCGTGGTCGAGACCGGGCTCATCACGCCGCCGGTGGGCATGATCCTGTTCATCATCAACGCGATGGACCGGCAGACCCCGATTGTCGAAACCTACAAGGCCGTGATGTTCTTCATCACCTCCGACCTCATCCGGGTGGCCCTGCTGGTCGCATTCCCGGCCATCACCCTGTTCCTGATCATGTGATCGGGGGCAGGGCGGTCCGAGCGGTATTTGCACGGCACGATAGATACGAGTCATAACGAATAAGGAGCATTTCAGACATGAGCGACGATATCATCAAGGTCGATCTGTCGGACGACGGTGTGGCCACCGTCACGATGAACCGTCCGGGCAAGCGCAACGCCATGTCGGACAAGCTGCTGGCGGCGCTGGACGATTTCTTCTCTAATCCGCCCGAGGGCGTGAAAGCCGTGGTTCTGACCGGGACCGAGGGGCACTATTGCTCCGGCCTCGACCTCGCCGAACACGAACAGCGCGACGCCGAGGGCACGATGCGCCATTCGCGCGGCTGGCACGCGATCATGGACAAGATCCAGTATGGCGGTCTGCCGGTCGTATCGGCCATGTTCGGCGCGGTGATCGGCGGCGGTCTGGAACTCGCCACCTCGACGCATGTGCGCATCGCGGAACCTTCGACGATCTTCCAACTGCCCGAAGGGCGACGCGGGATATTCGTCGGCGGCGGCGCAAGCGTGCGTGTGGGCCGCATCCTCGGGGCCGACCGGATGATCGAGATGATGCTCACCGGCCGCAAATACGGGGCGGACGAGGGCAAGGCGCTCGGCCTCGCGCATTATTCCGTCGGCGAGGGCGAGGCGCTGGCGCTGGCGCAGGAGCTTGCCCGCAAGATCGCGGACAACGCGCCGCTCTCGAACTACGTCATGATCCAGGCCCTGTCGCGGATCGAGGATATGTCCAAGGCGGACGGCCTGTTCACCGAAAGCCTCTGCGCCGCGCTCACCCAGACCAGCCCCCACGCGGTCGAGGGGTTGCAGGCCTTCCTTCAGAAACGCGACCCGAGTTTCCGGTAAGGCCATGTCAGTGAGGGAGGACACAGACACGGCCAAGACGGTCACCGACGCGGCGCTGCGCCCCTTCCTGGGCTTCAACCTGCGCCGCGCGTGGAACGTGATCCACGCGGACCTGACCGCGACGCTCGAACCGCACGACCTGCGCATGATCACCTTCTCGGCGCTGGCCGTGATCGGTGACAATCCGGGGCTGAGTCAGGCGCAACTCGCGACCGCGCTGTCGGTCGAGCGCCCGAACCTCGTGCCCGTCACCGACGAACTCGCCTCGCGCGGGTTGGTGACGCGCGAACGCGTGCCCTCGGACCGGCGCACCTACGCGCTGCGTCTCACGGCGTCCGGCGCGAGCCTGCTCGCCCGCGCGACCACCGCCGTCCACGACCACGAAAGCGCGCTCTACGCCGATCTGGGCGAGGCCGACCGGGCCACCCTGATCGCCGCGTTCCGGCGCATTGAATCCACCGGGACAGGGAGGAGCTGACCCATGTCGAAATACAAAGCCCACGCCACGACGATCGAGACCCGCGACGACGGGACCATGATCTACCGCGCCGCCGACCCGCTCGGCCCCGTCGCGGACCGCACCGGCGACTGGCTCCACCACTGGGCCGGGGCCGCGCCCGACCGCACCTTCCTTGCCGAGCGCTACGGCGCGGGCTGGCGGGAGGTTTCCTATTCGCAAGCGCTGGAACAGGTCCGCGCCATCGCTGCCGCCCTGCTGGCCCGGGGCCTGAACGCCTCGACGCCGGTGCTCGTCATGTCCGGCAACGGCGTCGACCACGGCCTCCTCGCGCTGGCGGGCCAATATGTCGGCGTGCCGATCGTGCCGGTGGCCGAGCAATACGCCCTGATCCACGGCGCCCACGGCCGCCTGCGCCACGCGGTCGAAATGACCCGTCCGCGCATGGCCTACACCGTCGATGCCGATCAATATGCCGAGGCGCTCGCGCTCGACATCTTCGACGGGATCGAACTGGTCGCCTCCAACCCGGGCAAGAACGACAAGGTCACGCCCTTCGCCGACCTCGTCAAAGGCGACGCAAGCGCCGATGTGGATTCCGCCTTCGCCGCGACCGGCCCCGACACGGTCGGCAAGATTCTCCTCACCTCCGGCTCCACCTCGGCCCCCAAGGGCGTGCCGACCACCAACCGGATGATGACGACCAATCAGGCGCAGCTCGCCTCCGCGCTGCCCTTCCTGAAAACGCGCCCCCCGGTGCTGGTCGACTGGCTGCCGTGGAACCATGTCTTCGGCGGCTCGCACAACTTCAACATGATCCTCGCCAATGGCGGCACGCTTTACGTCGATGACGGCAAGCCGACCCCCGCGCTCATCTCGCGCACGGTCGAGAACCTGAAGCTCGTCTCCCCGACCATCAGCTTCAACGTCCCCGTGGGCTTCGCCGGTCTGGTCAAGGCGATGCAGACCGACGACGCCCTCAAGCAAAGCTACTTCGCCGAACTCGACATGATCTTCTACGCCGGTGCCTCGCTCCCGCAGGACGTCTGGAAGGGGATCGAGGATGCGGCGCATGACGTGCGCGGCGACCTGCCGCTGATGAACTCCTCCTGGGGCCTGACCGAAACCGCGCCGGCCGCCCTCCTCCAGCATGAACCGACCACGCGCTCAGGCATCGTCGGCGTCCCGCTGCCGGGTGTCGAGGTCAAGCTGATCCCGGACGACGACATGCGCTGCGAGGTCCGCGTGAAGGGTCCGTCGATCTTTACCGGCTACCTCGATAACCCGGAAAAGACCGCCGAGGCGTTCGATGACGAGGGCTTCTTCCTCACCGGCGATGCGATGAAATTCGTGGACCCGGACAATCGCGACATGGGCCTGCAATTCGACGGCCGCATTTCCGAGGACTTCAAACTGCTCACCGGCACATGGGTGCGCGCGGGGCAGCTTCGGCTCGACATGCTGGCCTGTATCGGACCGCTCGCGCAGGACATCGTCATCACCGGCGCGGACAAGAATGAAATCGGAATCATGATATTCCCGAACGTCGCTGAGTTGGAAAAAGAGGGCTATTCGTTCGATTCAGACAACGGTGCGCTCATCAACGCGGCGCTGCAATCCGACGTGCGCCGCCGCCTCGCCACCCGGGCGGGCGAGGTGTCCGGATCGTCCTCGCGCATTGGTCGCGCCATCGTTCTGGAAGAGCCGCCCAACATGGGTGAGGGCGAAATGACCGCCAAGGGCAACCTGAACTACCGGAAGGTGCTCGACCGCAGAAGCGCGCTGCTCGACCGGCTCTACGACGACGCCGACCCCGCGACGATCACCATCTGAGGCCACCATGAAACCCTTCGCCGCTCCGCTCGACGACATTTTCTTCATCCTGAACCATGTGGTCGATGCCGACTGTGTGGCCGACTACGACGCCGACATGTCGCGCGAGATCGCGCAGCACTTCGCGTCCTTTGCCGAGGATGTCATCGCACCGACGGACGAGGTCGGGGATCGGATCGGGGCAAAGCTGGTCGACGGGCGCGTGGTCCTGCCCGACGCCGTGAAACAGATGTTCGCGCAGTATGTCGAGGGCGGCTGGCCCGGCCTCATGCTGCCCGAAGAGCACGGCGGCATGGGCGTCGACGGCGTGACCGGCGGCGTGGTCCACGAAATCCTGATGGGCGCCAATCACGCCTTCCAGATGCTCGTCTCGCTCGCCGTTGGCCACAACCGGGTGTTTCAGAACTTCGGGACCGAGGCGCAGAAGGCGAAATATCTCCCGCTGCTGGCCTCCGGCGACTACCTCGGCACGATGGCCCTGACCGAACCCGGCGCCGGCTCCGACCTCGGGCGTATCCGTACCCGTGCGGTGCCGGATGGCGACGTCTGGCGCATCACCGGCGAAAAGATCTTCATCTCCGGCGGCGACCAGGACATGTCCCGGGGTGTGCTCTACATGGTCCTTGCCCGCACGGGTGAGATGGACAGCGGCGTTAAGGGCCTCTCGCTTTTCGCCTGCCTCTCTGATCGCGCCGACGGCAGCCGCAACGCGGTCAACGTCACCCGGATCGAGGAAAAGATGGGCCTCCACCTTCAGCCCACCTGCCAGCTCGCCTTCGACGGGGCCGAGGCGGAGCTCATCGGTGCCGAAGGGCAGGGGCTCAAGGCAATGTTCGAGGTGATGAACCACGCCCGCGTCGACGTGGCGCTCCAAGGCGTGGCCCATGCGTCCCGCGCCTATGACATCGCGTCCTCCTACGCTGCCGACCGTGTGCAGGGCAAAGGCCCCGATGGCCCCGTGACCATCGACAAGCACGGCGACGTGCGCCGGATGCTGGACGAGATCGACGCCATCGCGATGGGCGCCCGTGCCATGACCCACCTCGCCCTCGTGACGCTGGAGTCGGGCGACAACCCGTGGCTTCTGGAGCTGCTGACCCATGTCATCAAATGGTATGCCTCCGAGCAGGGCCTGCGCGCCGCCGAAACCGGGATGCAGGTGCTGGGCGGCTACGGCTATCTCTCCGAATACCGGATCGAACAGACCTACCGCGACCTGCGCATCGCCGCGATCTATGAGGGTGCCTCGGGCATTCACGCGATGGGTGTCGCGGCACGGCTCTTGCGGCTGGAAAACGGCGCGGCGATGGACGCCTTCGTCGATTTCGTGAAAGGCGTCGATGGCGGCCCTGCGCTCGACCGCGCTCTGACCGCGTGGGAGGCGGCGCGCGGGCATCTGGAAACCGGCGTCGATCCGGGCCAGATCGCGACGCCCTTCATCCGCCTCACCTCCCGCGTTCTGGAGCAGGCGATGTGGGCGCGCATGGCGGCGGCCGCCGATCACCACCCGGACCCGGACCGCATCCGGCGCGTGGCCGCCCTCGTCGCCCGCCAATCGGCCCGGACCGAAGCCGACCTTGCCGAGATGACGGCGGCCTGAATACAGCAATCGTATGCACGGCGTATGTACAGGAGTCATACGCCGTGTGCACATCCCGGCATATGCAATAAAGTGCAATACACCGCAGAGCCTGTTGATCTGTGTGTGCTATTGTGCAAAATACTGCACAAACGACTCACGGCTGATGACCAGGGAGGAATGGATGTCCGCAGAAGAGTTTTCCATGCTGATAGGCGGGATCGCCGCCCGTCTCGAAGGCGTGCCGCTCGATGACGATATGGCCGCGTTCCTGAACCGCGAGTATCCAACCGACAGCGTTGAATTCAAACGACTTTCCGAGCTCTGCGCCGATGGCGAGCGCGACGGTTGGCTGATGAGCCGCGAGGCGGGGGGCATCAAGTTCGGCCGTCCGATCAAACCGGGCGGGGCGGCTGGCAGCTTCTCGGTCGACGTGGTGCGCATGAAGGACGTCAAAGGCCCGCATCACGTCCACACGACGGGCGAGATCGGGGCGATCTTCCCGCTCGCCGGAAGCCCCAAATTCGACGACTTCGAACCGGGCTGGTACGTTTACCCGCCGGGGTCCGACCATCATCCGACGGTGAGCGGGGGTGACGCCTATGTCCTCTACCTGCTCCCCGAGGGCGCCATTGAATTTACAGGGAAATAACGGGTCTGGGCGCGGGAGGCGTCCGTCTGGGAGGATCACATGACCAACGAGAATGCAGCCGTCTATTTCGTGGACCGGCACATCGACGAGGGCCGCGCCGACAAGCCCGCGTTTCGCGAGGCGGACGGCGACAAGCGCACCCTGACCTACGGCGACCTGCACGAACAGGCGGGCCGCTGGGCCGGTGCGCTCCACAAACACGGGGTTCGGCGCGAAGAGCGTGTCGCGATGATCGTGCGCGACCAGATCGAGTTTCCCGTGGTCTTCTGGGGCTCGCTCAAGGCCGGCGCGATCCCGGTTCCGCTCAACACGCTCCTGTCCGCCAGCGTCTATGAGGCGATCCTGACCGACAGCCGCGCCTCGATCCTCGTCGTGAGCGCTCAGCTTTGGGATACCGTCAAGCCGGCGGTGGAGGGCAACCGCTATCTGCGCACCGTCGTCGTGATCGGTGAGGCCCCGGAAGGCACTGAAAGTTATACCGATTTCATGGCCGACGCGCCGGTCGAGGAAACCTGCGAGGCCTCAGGTGACGAGCTTGCCTTCTGGCTCTATTCCTCCGGGTCCACCGGCACCCCCAAGGGCGTGCGTCACATTCATTCTTCGCTCAAGGCGACCTGCGATACTTTCGCGACGCAGGTTCTTGGCATCCGCGAGGACGATACGGTCTACTCCGTCGCCAAACTCTTCTTCGCCTATGGCCTCGGCAACGGCATGTCCTTTCCGCTGTCCGTCGGGGCGACTTCGATCCTGCTGGGCGGCCGCCCGACGCCAGACGGCGTGACGGCCATCCTCGCGGATGAAAAGCCTACGGTCTTCTGCGCCGTCCCGACGCTCTATGCCGCGATGGTCGCCGCACAGGAAAAGGCCGGGACGGAGCCCGCGCACACCGTGCGCATCTGCACCTCGGCTGGCGAAGCGCTCCCGCGCGAGATCGGGGAACGGTGGGAACGGCTGTGGAAGGCGCAGATCATCGACGGGGTCGGGTCCACCGAAATGCTCCACATCTTCCTGTCCAACGCCCCCGGCGACATCGTCTACGGCACGTCCGGCAAAGCCGTTCCGGGCTATGAGGTCCGGCTCGTGGATGAACATGACGAGGACGTGCCGGAGGGCGAGGTGGGCGAGTTGCTCGTGCGCGGGCCGTCCAGCGCCGAGGGCTACTGGAACCGCCGCTACAAGTCGCAGGACACGTTTCAGGGCCACTGGACCCGCACCGGCGACAAGTATCAGCAGACGCCGGAGGGCCGCTTCGTTTACTGCGGGCGCACCGACGACATGTTCAAGGTGTCCGGCATCTGGGTCTCGCCGTTCGAGGTGGAACAGGCCCTGATCGACCACCCATCAGTGCTCGAGGCCGCCGTGGTGGCGCGCGAGGATGAGAAAGACCTGACCAAACCCGCCGCCTTTATCGTCCTCAAGGAAGGCGTCGATGCGCCGACGCCGGAGGACATCAAGGACTTCGTAAAAGAGAAGATCGGCATGTGGAAATACCCGCGCTGGATCGACATCGTCGACGAATTGCCCAAGACGGCGACCGGCAAGATCCAGCGCTTCAAGCTGAGGGAGACGCACTGATGCTCGACTGGAGTGACGGCTTCGTCGCCGCTGGTGGCAAGCAACTGGAATACGCCGTTCACGGGCCGAAGCCCGGCGACAAGCCGGTGATCGTGATGCTGCACGAGGGGCTGGGCTGCACCGCGCTGTGGCGCGACGTTCCGGCGAAGGTGGCCCAGGCGACGGGGCATCCGGTCTTCGTCTTTTCCCGCGCGGGCTATGGCCAGTCCGACCTTGCCGACCTGCCGCGCCCGCTCGACTACATGACGCGCGAGGCGGTGGACGTGCTTCCCGACGTGCTCGACCAGATCGGGGCGGAGGGGTTCATCCTCATGGGCCATTCCGACGGGGCGACCATCGCCGCCGAATACGCGGGGCGGGTGTCAGACGTTCGGGTTCGCGGCCTGATCCTCATCGCGCCGCATTTCTTCACGGAAGAGATGGGGCTGGCCGAGATCGCCAAGGCGGGCGAAGCCTATGAAACCACCGACATGCGCGAGAAGATGGCGCGCTATCACCGCGATCCGGACAACACCTTCCGGGGCTGGAATGACAGCTGGCTCGCGCCGGGGTTCAAGGAGTGGAATGTGGCCGAGGTCATCGACTACTGGCGTATTCCCTGCCTCGCCATTCAAGGCCGTGACGACCAGTACGGTACGCTCGCCCAGATCGAGGAGATCGAGACGCGGACCTACTCGCCCGCCGATATCGCGATCATCGAGGGGGCCAAACACGCGCCGCATCTGGAGCAGCCGGAGGACACGCTCGCGGCGATCACCGAGTTCTGCGAACGCCTCGACCAGATGGAAGCCGCCGAGCCCGAGGGGCTGTGACGCCCGCGCCCCACATCCCGGGGCGCAACGCCCGCCCGCCCGAGGGCTCTATCGCCCCCGGCTGGGCGGAGGGACTCGCGCAGTATCGCGCGGGCTACTTCTGGGAAGCGCATGAGGCGTGGGAGCCGGTCTGGATGGAGGCCGCACCCAATTCGCCGGAGAAGTCGCTGCTTCAGGCGGCGATCCAGCTCGCCAACGGTAACCTCAAGCGGGTGACGGGCCAGCCCCGCGCCGCGACCCGCATCGCCACGATGGTGCGTGAGCATCTTGGGCGCGCCGGGCAGGGCGAACGGGTGGACTGGGCCTGGCGGGAGCTGGAGGCGTTGGAATCAGGCCCGGCAAATGGTGCAAAATAGTGCATAAACGGGAATGCTATTTTGCAAGGCATTGAAAAGTAAGCAAAGAAAAATTAGCACTATAATGCAACATGCGGTAGACTCGGCAATGAACACGCACTATGTTGCTACCCACGCGAACAAGGAGACCCAGCCGTGAGCAAGGTGATCGACTTTCAGACCGACCCGTCCAAGTACCGCCACTGGAAGGTGGAATACGACGGCCCCGTGGCCACCGTCATCATGGATGTGGACGAAGACGCCGGCCTTTTCGACGGCTACAAGCTCAAGCTGAACTCCTACGACCTCGGCGTGGACATCGAGCTCTCCGACGTCGTGCAGCGGATGCGCTTCGAACACCCGGAAGTGAAGACCGTCGTGATGAAGTCCGGCAAGGATCAGGTGTTCTGCGCCGGGGCCAATATCCGGATGCTGGGGGGCGCTGCCCACAGCCACAAGGTCAACTTCTGCAAGTTCACCAACGAGACGCGCAACACCTTCGAGGCCGCCGAGGACGACTCGGGCCAGAAGTGGATCGCGGCCGTGAAGGGCGCTTGCGCCGGTGGTGGCTACGAGCTCGCGCTGGCCTGCAACTACATCATGCTCACCGACGACTCGACCACCTCGGTCGCGCTGCCAGAAGTGCCGCTTCTTGCGGTTCTGCCGGGCACCGGGGGCCTGACCCGCGTTACCGACAAGCGCAAGGTGCGCCGGGACCGGGCCGATATCTTCTGCTCCATCGAAGAGGGCATCAAGGGCAAGCGCGCACTGGACTGGCGCCTTGTGGACGAGGTGGTTCCGAACTCGAAATTCGCCGACACGGTGATGGAGCGGGCGCGTGAATTCGCGGCCAATTCCGCCAAGGCCGACGCCGAAACGGGCATTGAGCTGACCCCGCTCAACCGCACCATCGACGACAAGGGCGTGCATTACGACCTCGTCGAGGTCGAGATCGACCGCGAAGGCCGCAAGGCGACGATCACGCTCTCCGGCCCCGATGCCGACGCTCCGGCGTCGATGGACGAGGTCGTGTCGCAGGGCGCGGACGGCTACATGCTCAAGCTGGCACGCGAGCTGGACGACGCCATCATGCACCTGCGGCTCAACGAAATGGAGCAGGGCCTGTGGGTGTTCCGCACGCAGGGCGATCCGGAGCAGGTGAAGGCCCATGAGGACCTGCTGCTCGCCAATGACGACCACTGGCTTGCCAACGAGATCCTCAAGTTCTGGAAGCGCGTGCTCAAGCGCATCGACGTGACCTCCCGCTCGCTCACCGCGCTGGTGGAGCATGGGTCGTGCTATGCGGGCGTGCTGGCGGAAATCCTGTTCTCGGTCGACCGCACCTACATGATGGAAGACGAGTTCGAGGGCGACAACCGCCCGACCGCCACCATCACGCTGAGCGAGTCGAACTTCGGGCGCTACCCGATGGGCAATGACCTGACCCGGCTCGAAACCCGCTTCTATGGTGAGCCGGAGAGCGTGGACAAGGCGCGTGAGAGCATCGGCGAGGCGCTGGAGGCGGAAGAGGCCGACGAGCTTGGCCTCGTCACCATGATCCTCGACGATATCGACTGGGACGACGAAATCCGCATCTTCATGGAAGAGCGCGCCTCGTTCAGCCCCGACGCGATGACCGGGATGGAGGCCAACCTGCGCTTCGCCGGTCCCGAGACGATGGAGACCCGGATCTTCGGCCGCCTCACGGCCTGGCAGAACTGGATCTTCAACCGCCCGAATGCCGTTGGCGCCGATGGGGCGCTGCAAAGCTACGGCACCGGCGTGCGCGGCAAATACAACATGGAACGCGTCTAACAGAATTTGCAGGGCAGGCTATCGTGCCTGCCCCAAACCCACAGGGAGAGACAAATGGTCGACCTCATCAATGTCAGCTACGACACGCAGATCCCGAACAACGTCGGGCTGTCCTCGGACCGTAAGGTCTTGAAGGCGCTCGAGAAATGGCATCCGGGCTACATCAACTGGTGGAACGATCTCATCCCCGAGAAATTCCAGAAGTCGATGGTCTACCTGCGCACCGCCGTGTCGGTCGATCCCAAGGGCTGGGCCAAGTTCGACTATGTGAAGATGCCGGAATACCGCTGGGGCGTTCTGCTGGCCCCGCAGGTCGAGGATCGCAAGATCCCCTGCGGTGAGCATTTCGGCCAGGCCGCTTGGCAGGAAGTGCCGGGCGAATACCGCAACATGCTCAAGCGTCTGATCGTCATTCAGGGCGACACCGAGCCGGGCTCGGTCGAGCAGCAGCGGTTCCTCGGCCTCACCGCGCCGTCGCTCTATGACATGCGCAACCTGTTCCAGGTGAACGTGGAAGAGGGGCGTCACCTCTGGGCGATGGTCTACCTGCTCCAGAAATACTTCGGCCGTGACGGGCGCGAAGAGGCCAACGACCTGCTGGTCCGCTCCTCGGGCTCCGAGGAAGCGCCGCGTATGCTGGGCGCGTTCAACGAGGAAACGCCGGACTGGCTGTCGTTCTTCATGTTCACCTACTTCACCGACCGCGACGGCAAAATGCAGCTCGAATCGCTGGCGCAGTCGGGCTTCGACCCGCTGTCGCGCACCTGCCGCTTCATGCTGACCGAGGAAGCGCACCACATGTTCGTGGGCGAAACCGGCGTGGGCCGCACGGTCGAAAAGACCTGTCAGGTCATGCGCGAGAACGGCATCGAAGACCCGTATGAGGTGGACAAGATCCGTTCGCTCGGTGTCATCGACCTGCCGACGATCCAGAAGAAGCTCAACCTGCACTACACCCTGTCGCTCGACCTGTTCGGCCAGGAAGTGTCGACGAACGCCGCCAACGCGTTCAACGCAGGGATCAAGGGCCGCTTCCACGAGCACCGGATCGACGACGATCACCAGCTCAAGGACGCGACCTATACCGTGTGGGATTTCGAGGACGGCAAGGCCGTGCAGAAAGAAGTCCCGGCGCTGACGGCCATCAACATGCGTCTGCGCGACGACTACATCAAGGATGCGGCCGGTGGCGTGGGCCGCTGGAACAAGATCATCGAAAAGGCCGGCGTTCAGTTCGAGCTGAAGCTCCCGCACGAGAGCTTCAACCGCAAGATCGGCGTCTTCTCGGGCCATAACTTCGATCCGGAGGGCAAGATGGTCTCGGGTGCCGAATACGACGCGGGCATCCCCAATTGGCTGCCGACCCATGCCGACGGCGATTTCATCCAGTCGCTCATGGTTCCCGTGACCGAGCCGGGCAAGTTCGCCAGCTGGATCGCGCCGCCGAAAGTGGGCATCGACAACAAGCCGGGCGACTTCGAATACGTGAAGCTGCACATGGCATAAGCAATGGTGTAGGATGGGGGGAGACCCTCATCCTGCCCCCGACATTGGGAGGAGACCATGCAAGTTGACCGCCAGACAGGACACGCGCCGCGCACCCGCGACGTCGCGAGCCGGATCGTCGAACTGAAACAGGGCTGCGTCGGTTGCGCCGATTGCCGGGGGCTGTGTCACGAGTTGATCGAGACGATGCTGGTTCCCGATCTCGTGCTCAAGGGCAAGTGACTTGGCCTCACCCAGGTTCTCGCCGGAACAAGCCGCCTTTCTTGCCATAGCAGCGACGGAACAACGGCTGGTTACATACGGTGAATTTGCGGACCGTTTCGGAGGGATTGCCCAAGGATGGGGCGCGAAGCTCACCGAAATGGGAGAATGGCTCAAGGATCAGGGCTTGCCCCTGCTGCCGGTCTTGGTCGTCAACAAACAAACCCGACTGCCTTCAGCTGACGCCAACTTCTATCGGCGTTTGGGTCTGGATGAAGAAGGCCTGAAACGAGAACAGCAAGCGTGTTTCAATTTCGATTGGTCCACGCAGCCATTCTGGACGGAAGAGAAATGAACAAGCCGCTCAAACAACACCTGATCGACCCGGAAATCTGCATCCGCTGCTACACCTGCGAGATGACCTGCCCGATCGAGGCGATCACCCATAACGACGACAACGTCGTGGTGGATGCCGAGAAGTGCAACTTCTGCATGGACTGCATCCCGGTCTGCCCGACCGGCTCGATCGACGAGTGGCGCGTGGTGAACGAGCCGTATTCGCTGGACGAACAATTCGAATGGACCGAGCTTCCCGAGCAGGGCGACGTTGAGCCTGCCTCCGAGGGCGACGGCTCGATGGAAGCGCTGGACGAGGCGATGGCGGCGCTCTTGGCCGAAGCCCATGCCGGGGCTGGCGGCAAGTCCGTGGCTCCCAAGTCGGCCTCCAAGGCGACCGTGAACCTTTACAACCTCGGCAAGCCGGTCGAGGCGACGGTGCAGGGCAACTACCGCCTCACCGCCGAGGACAGCGACGCGGACGTGCGCCACATCATCCTCGATTTCGGCGCGGCCCCCATGCCGGTGCTCGAAGGTCAGTCCATCGGGATCATCCCGCCGGGCGAGGGGCCGGACGGCAAGGCGCACCTGCCACGTCTCTACTCGGTGTCATCTCCCCGCGACGGCGAGCGGCCCGGTTACAACAACATCTCGCTCACCGTGAAGCGGGAAGAGCAGGGGGTCTGCTCCAACTACGTCTGCGACCTCAAGAAGGGCGACAAGGTGCGCGTGACCGGCCCCTTCGGCTCGACCTTCCTGCTGCCTTCCGACCCGGACGCGGAACTCCTGATGATCTGTACCGGCACCGGCTCGGCCCCGTTTCGCGGCTTTACCATGCGCCGCCAACGCGACATGCCGTCCAACGAAGGCAAGCTCACGCTGGTCTTCGGTGCGCGCAAGCCGGGCGAACTGCCCTATTTCGGGCCGCTCAAGAAGGTGCCTGAACCCTTCATGCGCAAGGTTTTCGCCTTCTCGCGGCTCGAGGATCAGCCCAAGCACTACGTTCAGGACAAGCTGCGTGAGGAGAAGGACGCGGTCGGCAAGCTCCTGTCCTCGGACAAGGCGCATATCTACATCTGCGGCAAGAAGGAGATGGAGCACGGCGTCGAGGAAGCGCTGGCCGACATCGCCCGTGCCCAGGGTCAGGATTGGACCCCGATCCGGGACCGGATGCGCGAAGAGGGCCGCTATCACGTCGAGACCTACTGAGCCGGGCCTGTCCGGCGGCTACAGACCAGGACTCGGGGGCCGCGCGCCCCCGTCCTTTTGCGCGAGGCAGCACAGATGAGCGAACCTTTCATTCACACGGTCAAGGTTTCCTGGGGGGACTGCGACCCGGCCCGGATCGCCTATACCGGCCGCATCCCGAACTGGTGCCTCGACGCGATCAACGCGTTTCTCGACCACCATATCGGCGGCGGCTGGTATTTTCAGGAGATCGATCACGACATGGGGATGCCCTTCGTGTCCATGTCGCTCGATTTCCGCGCGCCGGTCACGCCGCGTCATCCGCTGGACTGCGAAGTCTGGCCCGAACGGCTCGGCACCACGTCGGTGACGTTCCGCGTGGTCGGGCGGCAGGATGGCACGCTGTGTTTCGAGGGCAGCTTCGTCGAAGTCTTCATCCAGGCCTCGACCTTCACCAAGCAGCCGCCGCCGGATCGGGTGCGCAGCCTGTTGGAGCCGCTGGTGCGCGGCTGAGGCTTTTGTGCACTATATCCCGGTCGATCCCGGTTTTCCTTTGAACCGCCCCGCATCACCGCCTAGGATTTATGCACTATTGAACATGAGGCGGTATGTCCGAGATCACCAATTTCCGTGGAGAAGCGCGCGACGACCGGTCCGATGGTGACCGGGCGGTCGACGACCTGATCGCGCGGGTCGGTGAACGGGTACGCCGGGCGCGGGACCGCAAGGGCATCCCCCGCCGCGTTCTTTCGGAGAAATCCGGTGTCTCGCCGCGCTACCTCGCCCAGCTCGAAGCGGGCGAGGGAAACATCTCCATCGGTCTGTTGCAGCGGGTGGCGGTGGCGCTCGACCACAAGATCGAGTGGCTCGTGGGCGAGGATGACCCCTGGACCTCCGACGCGCTGCGCGTCGCCGATCTTTACCGCAGCGCCGACAGCGGCGTTCAGGCGTCGGTGCGCGCGACCCTGTCGCCGGAGCCGACGGCGATGCAACGGGCGAACCGTGTCTGCCTCGTGGGCCTGCGCGGCGCTGGCAAGTCGACGCTGGGACGGCGTGCGGGCGAGGCACTCGGCATCCCCTTCGTGGAACTCAACCGCGAGATCGAAGATCAGGCCGGGATGCCGGTGGACGAGGTCATGGCCTTTTACGGGCAGGAGGGCTACCGGCGGCTCGAGGCGCAGGCGCTGGGCCGCGTGATCGCCACGCACGACTCCATGATCCTCGCCGTGGCCGGGGGCATCGTGGCCGAGCCCGAGACCTATAACCGCCTGCTCACCCATTTCCACACGATCTGGGTCAAGGCGACCCCGGCCGAGCACATGGCGCGGGTGCGCGAGCAGGGGGACGAGCGCCCGATGGCGGGCAACCCCGAGGCGATGGAACAGCTCAAGTCCATCCTCACGTCGCGTGAGGCGCTTTATGAAAAGGCGCTGGCCCAGCTCGACACCTCGGGCAAGGCCGAGGACGAGAGCTGCGACGAACTCGTCGCCCTCATCCGCGACCGCGGCTTCGTCTGAGCGCCCGGTCCGTCTTCTTTTCTTTGCGGATACTTCGTGAGTCCGGGGGCGGCGCCCCGCCTCACCCCAGCAGAACGTCGAGGTGGCGCACGACGGAACGCGCCAGCACCCCCGGCTCATACCCGCCCTCCAGCATCGACACGATCCGGCCCTCCGCATGGCGCCCCGCGACATCCGCGAGCGCCTGCGTCACCCAGGCGTAGTCGTCGTCGGTCAGTTGAAGCGAGGACATGTCGTCGGCCACATGCGCGTCGAAGCCCGCCGAGATCAGCAGGAGTTGCGGCTTGAACGCATCGAGATGCGGCAGCCAGTGGTCCGTCACGCCCGCCCGGAATTCCGCGGACCCGGCTCCGGCGGACAGCGGGACATCGACGAGGTTGTCTGTCTCCTTCTCGTGTCCGGTGAAGGGATAGAACGGATGCTGAAACGACGAACAGAACAGAACGCGCGGCTCTGAGCGGAAGATGTCTTCGGTCCCGTTGCCATGATGGACGTCGAAATCGACGATGGCCACCCGCTCCAGCCCGTGCGCTTCCAGCGCATGTGCCGCTGCGACGGCGATGTTGTTGAACAGGCAAAACCCCATCGCGGTGCCACGCTCGGCATGGTGGCCGGGTGGGCGCACGGCGCAGAAGGCCGGGCTGGCCTCGCCCGAAAGGACAAGGTCGACGGCCAGCACGCCCGCGCCCGCGGCCCGCTCGGCCGCGCGCAGCGTGCCCGAGGACATGACCGTGTCGCCGTCCACCTCGACCGACTGCATCCCCTCGCCGGGAGCGATGGCGTAGACCCGGTCGATGTAGTCGTCGTCGTGGACCCGGATCAGCTGCTCGCGGGTCACCAGCGGCGCGTCGTAATGGCGCAAGACGTAGTCGAGCCCGGAGGAGATCAGCTGATTGGTGATCGCCTCCAGCCTGAGCGGTTGTTCGGGGTGCAATGGCCCCGCGTCGTGATCGTGGCACTCGTGGTGAGATATAAACGCCAGCATGTCCCCTCCCGTCTGTCCCTCATCCTGTCTACCGCGCGGGCCTCCCCGCCCGCGCGGTGGTATTTCGTCGCGTCAGAGCGCGCGCTCGACGATCACGAGTTCCGCGTCGTCCGGGTCGCGGCGGGTGGTGAAGCCCAACTCGCTCATGAGTTTGAGCATCGGCGCGTTGTTGCGCAGCACCGTCCCTTCGATCGTGGTCAGTTCGTGGTCCCGCGCAGCCCGGAACAGCCCCTTCATCAGCCGCGTCCCGATCCCCTGGTGCTGCACCTGGTCGCCCACGACCACGGCGAATTCCGCGCTGCGCCCGTCGGGGTTGATGACATAGCGGGCCACGCCGCACTGCACCTCTTCCCCGTCGATCTCGGCCATCGCGACCAGCGCCATCTCGCGGCGGTAGTCGATCTGGGTGAACTGGACGAGCATCTCCGGCGACAGCTCGTTCAGCACACCCATGAACCGGAACATCCGCGCTTCTTCCGACAGGTTCTTCACGAACTTCTGCTCGCTCTCGGCATCTTCGGGCCGGATCGGGCGGATGATGAGCGGGGTGCCGTCCGACAGGTGTTCCTGCCGGATCAGGTGGCGCGGGTAGGGATGGATCGCCATGTGATCGTAAAGCCCGTCGCGCGCGGGCGGGCGCGCCACCCGGATGCGCGCGTCCACCGCCAGCACGCCGTTCGACCCGGCAATAAGCGGGTTGAGGTCCAGCTCCACGATTTCCGGCAGTTCGCTCACCATCATCGAGATGCGGCGCAGGACGAAGATCACTGCCTCGCGGTCCGCCGCCGGCATGTCGCGATAGGCGGCGAGCAGGCGCGAGACGCGAGTGCGGCTGATGAGCCGGTTGGCCAGCACGGCATTGAGCGGCGGCAGGGCGACGGCATTGTCGGCCAGCACTTCGACCGCCGTGCCGCCCGCGCCGAAGAGGATCGTCGGGCCGAAGACCGGGTCACGGCTCGCCCCGATCACCAGTTCGCGCGGGGCCTCGATGTTCGCCATCGCTTCGACCGTGACGCCCTTGATCTGTGCGCCGGGCCGTTCGCGGCGCACCCGGTCGCAGATGTCGCGGAAGACGCGCTTGACCTCGGCAGCGTCCCCGATGCCCGTGCGCACACCGCCCACGTCGGACTTGTGCGTGATGTCGGGGGAAGAGATCTTCATCGCCACCGGGAACCCCACTGACGAAGCCGCGACGAGCGCCTCGGTCGCGCTCTCGGCTTCGAAGGTGACGTTGATCGGGATGCGGAAGGCCTTGAGCACCGCCTTGGCTTCGAGGTCCGACAACATCTCGCGGTCGTCGGCCAACGCCGCTTGTATGATGAGCCGCGCCCCGTCGAGGTCCGGCGCGGTCGTGGGCGAGAGCGGGCCGAGCACCTCCAGCGCCAGCTTGCGGTTACGGTGATGCTTGGCGAGGTAGGAGAACGCCTCGACCGCCCGTTCCGGCGAGATGAAGTCGGCCACACCGTTCGCGGAGAGGAGCCTGCGCCCCTCGGCCACGCTCGCCTCGCCCATCCAGCACGCCAGAACCGGCTTGCGCCGTCGCTTTGGCAGCGCGTCCACGACCGCCTGCGCGGCACCTTCCGGATCGGATTTGATCTGTGGGGTAAGGAGCACGAGCACCCCGTCGTAGTTCGGATCGTCATGTGCCGCCTTGACCGCCGCGCCGTAGGCCGCCGGCCCAGCGTCGCCACGAATGTCGATCGGGTTGGCGTGGCTCCAGCCGCCCGGCAGCGCCTTGTCGAGCGCGGCGACCGTTTTCACCTCCAGCGCGGGCAACGCCACGTTCAGGTCGGCGGCGCGGTCGGCGGCGAGGACACCCGCACCCCCGCCATTGGTGATGATCGACAGCCGGTTCCCCGTGGCCTTGCGGTTGGACGACAGGATCTCGGCCGCCGCGAAGAGCTGTCCGAAGGTCATCGCGCGCACGGCGCCCGCCCGTTCCAGCACCGCGTCGAACACGGCGTCCGACCCGATGAGCGCGCCCGTGTGCGTATGTGCCGCCTCGCCGGAGCGGGCATGGCGCCCGGACTTGAGCACGATCACAGGCTTCAGTCGGGCCGCATATCGCAGCGAGGAGATAAAGCTCTTCGCGTCGCGCACGCCCTCGACATACAGCAGGATCGCGTCGGTATGGGGGTCGGAGGCGAGGTATTGCAGCATGTCGCCGAAGTCGATGTCGATGGAGTTGCCCAGCGACACCAGCGCGGAAAAGCCCAGGTGATGCGGCCCGGCCCAGTCGGAAATCGCCGAGCACAGCGCGCCGGATTGCGAGATGAGCGCGAGGCGGCCCTTGGGGGTTCCGGCGGGCAGGATCGTCGCGTTCATCTTGTGCCACGGGCGCACGAGCCCCACGCAGTTGGGACCCATGAAGCGCACACCCGCCCGCGCGGCGATGGCGCGCAGGTCGCCGTGTGGCTTCTGCCCGCTCCCGTCCTCGTCGAAGCCGGGTGAAAGGATCACGGCATTTCGGATGCCCGCCTCGCCGCAGTCGCGGATGATTCCCGGAACCGTGCGGGCAGGGGCCGCGATAACGGCGAGGTCGATGTCCTTGCCGATGGCCGTGGCCGAGCGATAGCTGCGCAGCCCGCCCACCGTGTCGCGGCGCGGATTGACCGGATAGATGTCGCCCGCGAACCCGCCGCCGGTGAGGTTCGCGAACACCTGTGCGCCCACGCTGCCCGGTGTCTCGGACGCGCCGATGACCGCGACCGAGGCCGGGTCCATCATGCCCTTGAGGGGGCTGTCTTCCATGTCTGGCTCCTTGGGCTGGTGGCCCGTTCCTGTTCGCCTCCCCATCCCGCACCATGACGCCCCCTCGTGGCAAGTCCTTGATGCGTATCAAGCCGCAGCGCTCAAATCCGCAATGGGTTTCCAGAGGCGGGGCCGCGCCATATGCTGCCCCCATGTTGAAGATCCTCGGCTGGCTGGCCGCATTGGCATTCGTCGCGGCGATAGTCGCGACAGCGGCTTCGGCCCAGACGCCGGAAGATGCCGTGCGCGCGCTTGGCGCCGATTTCGAAGCGGCGGCCGAGGTTGCCGGGTCGAACCCGTCTGCCGGCGCTGCGCAGGTGGGTGCAGCGCTGGATCGCTGGTTCGACCTCAGGTCCATGGCACTGTCGGCCTTGCCGGAGGCGTTTCGGGACAAGGCGGACGACGCTTACTTGCAGGCCTACCGGTCCAACCTCGCCCGCGCGTTCGTTCGCCGGACATTGCGGGCGGGTGACGGTGACCTGATCCCGATTGGCACGAGGCAACTTGGCTCCCTCACGCTGGTCGGCACTGAAGTGCGCGAGGACGGGCGGCTCGTGCGGATGACCGAGTTCTACATGAGGCCCGTTGGAGGTGGTTTTCGGGTGAGCAACGTGGCGGTGGAGGGCGTGCTGGTCACGGCCCAGCAGCAAAAGGACTTCCGGCCCATCCTCATCTCCGGCGACATGCCCGCGCTCGTCGCTTACCTGTCCGGGGCGCCATGACGGCTGCAATCTCGGCCCGCGGGCTCGTCAAACGGTTCCCCGCGATGGAGCACCCGGCGCTCGACGATCTGTCGCTGGACGTGGCGGAGGGCGAGATGCTGGCGATCACCGGCCCTTCCGGGTCGGGCAAGTCCACCGCGCTTTACGCGATGGCCGGGCTGATCCGGCTGGACGCGGGCGCGGTCACGGTGCTGGGCCAGACGCCCGTGCGCCGGGCCGACTGGGCGCGGGTGCGGGCGGCCTCGCTCGGGCTGGTGTTCCAGGACGACTGGCTTTTGCCGACACTTACCGCCGTGCAGAACGTCGAGATGCCGATGATCGGGGTGGAGCGCTCTGCCACGCTCAGGGCCGAGCGCGCCCATGCAGCGCTTGACCGGGTGGGACTTGCCAAACATGCGGACCGGCTGCCTGCGGGCCTGTCGGGCGGGGAGCGGCAGCGCGTCGCCATCGCCCGCGCGCTGGCCAATTCCCCTGCCGTCGTGCTGGCGGACGAGCCGACCGGCGAGCTGGACGTGGCCAATTCCGAACGCGTGGTCGGCCTGCTGCGCGGGCTGAACGACGCCGGCACAACGGTCGTCATCGTGACCCATGATCCGGGCGTGGCGGCGGCTTGCGGGCGCGAGGTTCACATGGTCGACGGCAAGCTGGAGGATGCGCCATGACGCTGACCGGCATCGCGCTCAGAAACCTCACGCACAGGCCCTGGCGCACCGGGTTGACGTTGCTGGGCGTCGCGCTCGCCATCGCGGCCTATGTCGCGCTCGTGGGGCTCACGCGCGGGATCGAGAACACGCTGCTCGAGGGCTTTTCCTCGCGCGGGACGGACGTGGTGATGACCGAGGCAGGGGCGGCGGACATCCTGTCGTCGGTGGTGCCCGAAAGCCTCGCCGCCGAGGTGGCGCAGGTGGAAGGCGTGCAGGCCGCTGCGCCCGAGATGGGCCGCATGACCACGGTGGGCGAGGCGACGACGAGCTTTATCGTCGGCTGGCCGCCGGATGCCTATGGGTTCGACAGTGTCGAGATCATCGCGGGCCGGTTTCCCGTGGCCGAGGATGCGAGCGGCGAGGTGGCGGGCGGCATCGCGCTGGGCGCTCGTCTGGCCGAACGGCTGAACGTCGCCCCCGGCGACAGGGTGCAGGTCTTTGCCGTGCCCTTCGCTGTCACCGGCATTTACGCGGCCGACGGGGTGATGTCGCAGAACGGAGCCCTCATGCGTCTGGGCGACATGCAGGCGCAGACTTACCGCGAGGCGCAGGCGACCTCGGTCGTGGTGCGGCTGGAGGACAATCTGTCCCCCGCCGAGCGCGACGCGGTGATCGACGGTCTCGCGGACCGCTTTCCCAACCTGTCCGTCGATGCGACCGAGGAGATGGTGGAGGAATACCTCAACCTGCGCATCGCCAATATCCTCGCCTGGGTGGTGTCCACGGTGGCTGTGCTTTCCGCCGCGCTGGCCGTGCTGAACACGATGGCCATGACGGTGAACGAGCGGCGCGGTGAAATCGCGATCATGGGCGCGGTCGGCTGGCCGCGCGGTCGGGTGATCCGCGTGCTGTTGCTCGAGGGCGCGTGGCTTACCGCCGCCGGGTCTGTGCTGGGTATCCTCGCGGGGGTCGCCGTGGCGTGGATCGTGGCGCGGTCGCCCAGTGTCGAGGGGTTCGTTGAGCCGGTGATTGACGCGGCGCTCCTTGCCCGCGCTCTGGCGCTGGGCCTTGGGATCGGCTTGATCGGGGCTTACCTGCCC
>CXWF01009380.1_pt1 | contig 22843 bp, 25 predicted proteins | sample 468421 | NCBI WGS metagenome assembly CXWF01 (sample SAMEA2620812, study PRJEB7988) | marine metagenome | biome: marine biome (ENVO:00000447); feature: surface water layer (ENVO:00002042); material: "saline water (ENVO:00002010), including plankton (ENVO:xxxxxxxx)" | depth 5 m
CGTGAGTTTCGAACTGGCCCCCGTGCCCGAGACATAGATGCCGCCGCCGTCGGATGAGGCAAGGCTGCCGCGTATAGTGACGTCTGTCAGTGTCACGTCGTTGCCCCCGCCGACGTAGAGCCCACCGCCGTTCGCGCCCAGCCCATCCCGGAGGGTGATGTCGTTCAGCGCGTAGACATCATCGCTCCCTGTCAGGATGCGCATCACGCGTGACGACACATCGCCGCTGACCGTGATGACACCGCCGCCATCGATCGACAGGCTTTCAGTGATGTCCAACTGGCCTTCGGTCAGGGTGATCGTGCCGTTCAACGCGGCGTCGAAGCCGATCGTCTCGGCGCCCCCGTTGGCATTCGCGGCTTCGATCGCCTCGCGCAGCGACCAGGTGGCGCTGTTACTGTCGTCGCTGAAATCGTCAAGGGTGGTGACGGTATAGTCGAATGTCGTCGTCATTGAAAATATCTCCCGCTGCCGCGACGCAGATGGGTCTGGAATTGGTAATCAATTAAAAAAAATAGTCCGCCGCCGCGGCCCCGGACACAACCCCTCTAAGGAGACGTTAGTGGTTTGTCAGGATCAAGCCAACCCTATGGCTCCAGGGTGCGGCGGACTGGGCAGCCGCCGCGCCGGTCAGCCCCTCAAACGGGCGATCTCGTCATACCCTTCGCCGGGAAACGCCTCCGACAGTTCGTCGAGCCAGACGGGATCGGGAAGCTGGTCCACCGGCACCCCTTCGTCGATCAGGGTGAGGAGCAGGCTGCGCGCCTCGAACCGGACGCCCGCGTCGGCGGCGTTCAGAAGCAGCATGGCGGCCATCGCGCCCTCGCCACGCTCCACAAGCTGGCGGCGGATGCGGGGGCTTGCGACGAACCGCAGTAGGGCGCGGTCGATGCGGGGGTCTTCGGTCCCGTCCACCTCGCCCGCCGCATCGTAGAGCGGGTCGAACGCAGCGATGCCCGCCTCGCGCTCAAGCCGTTGCACAACGGGGTCGATCTGGCCCGCCCGCGCGTCCCGGGGCAGGGCGGCCAGCGCGGACAGGGCGCGCTCCACCGCTTGCGTGGTTGCGGCGGCGGGTTCCGGGTGAATATCGGTCCAGTCCGACACCAGCCCCCGGTCGATCTCGTTCAACCGGTCGATGGCACCGTCGAGGAAAACGTCCATCTCGGCACTGTCGGAATAGCGCCACGCGCCCACCAGCGCGGCCACGGCGGAGAGCGCGATGGGGAGCCAGATCGTCAGCGCGAGCGGCCCGGCGACAAGCCCGATCCAGCGCCCGGCGGCGAAACAGGCCGAGGCGAGCACGACCTGCACCACCGCCATAAGGACCAGCGCCGCGCGCCCGCCCGCGTCGTCGAGATGCGGACGCCGGGTCGCGGCGATGAAAAGCAGGAAGGTCAGCGCGAAGACGGGCAGGGTCGTCAACGGATGACCCGCCCAGCCCGACAGGACCGGGCCGCCATAGAGCGGCAGGAACACCGCCGCGAGGCCGATCCTGCTGTAGGGTCCGAACGCCACCTTCGTTTCCTCCCGTTCCATCATACCCTCACACTCGAAATCCACGTCGGCAACGCGTTGCGAGAAAGTTTTAGGACAATAACTTTAAGTTGGACTTAAGACCGGCCCGTCCTCGATGAGCCGCGCCTTGGCGGCCTTCAGGTCGGCCTTGGACAGGTCGCTGCGATTGAGCGCGAGGAACGCCTCGCGCAGGTCCGCGCTTTGTCCGGTATTCGCACACGACACCGGGGCGAGGGTGGCGCGCACGTCCTCCGGCACGCCCAGCATGTTCAGGACCGCACCCGCCGGCCCCTCGCGCATGGCACCCCAATCCTCGAGCGCAGCGGTCACCACAGGCACCGGGGCCAGCGCGCCGCGCATCCGCTCCGCCTCCTCCGCGGGTGCTGCGAGGGCGGGGAAACGGTTGCGGAAGGTGTCGAAGTCGTCGGTCAGCCGGATCGAGCGCAGAAGGTGGCCGTGGACCGAGCGTATCCACGCCTCACGCTCGCGGGTCGTGTAGAAAAACACGATCTCGGTGTCGCGCCCGAAGCGGCGGCGCAGCTCACTGATGATCGTGCGGGCAAGGCGCAGAGACGGGCCGTAGTAGGAGGTCATCATCTCGCCGTTCACCCGGTGATGGCCCGGCATCCCGCCCGAGAACGTCTCACGCGACAGGAGGATCACTGGCTGGTCGGGGAGGTCCCGCAGGAACCTGCGCAAGCTGCGCCGGAACCGGGCGAGCCGCCACGGAAAGGGGCGCTGGGCATAGATGCGGGCATCGGCCCCGGCGCCGAAGAAGTCCTGTTTTCCAAAATAGGCGACCCAGGGCGCGAGTGCGTCGCGGTTCGCGGACATGAAGTCCTGAAGGCTCGTCGTCCCCGTCTTGTGATAGCCCGCGTGGACGATCACCAGCGTCATTCCGGCAATGCCCCCTCAGGCGGGTCGATGACGATCCGGCCCGAAGCAAGATCCACGGTCGGCACGTTCGCCAGCGTGAAGGGGATGAGCGCCGGGGTCTTGAGCCCCGGCCCCGACACTTCGAGCAGGTCGCCCGCGCCATGATTGTGAACCGCGCTCACCTTGCCGCGCTCGGCCCCGCCGGTGTCCATCACCGACAGGCCGATCAAGTCGGCATGGTAGAACTCGTCATCGGGGAGCGAGGGCAGGGCCTCCCGGTCCGCGTAAAGGCGCAGGCCCTTGAGCGCGTCGGCGTCTTCCTTTGTCCGGATGCCGTCGACCTGCACCGCAAAGCCGTTCTTGACCGCCCGGTCGATGGAGAGCGTGAAGCTGCGCGCGCCGTCCTCGGTCCACAGCGGGCCGTAGGTGGCGATGTCCTCGGGCTCGGCGCAGAAGCTTTTCAGTCGCACGTCGCCGTGGACCCCGAAGGCCCCGGCGAAGGCCCCGACGCAGATGCGTGCGTCACTCAAGTCGCTCTCCCCTCAACGAAAACGGCGCGGGGCCATGTAACCCCGCGCCGATGGTATTTCCAAGCCAAACCCGGAGCTTACTCCGCGGTTTCCTCGGCGGGGGCCTCTTCGGCCGGCGCATTGGCGGCTTCGGCAGCGGCGGCGGCCTTTTCAGCCTTTTCCTCGGCCCGCTCGGTGGCTTTCTTGCCCGGCTTCGCTTTGTTCGGGTTGTTGCGCTCTTTCTTCTCGAGCACGCCGGCGGCTTCGAGCATCCGCGACACGCGGTCGGTGGGCTGGGCGCCTTCGGCGAGCCAGGCCTTCACGCGGTCGATGTCCATTTTCACCCGGTCTTCCGAATCCTTCGGGAGAAGCGGGTTGTAGGTGCCCAGCTTCTCGATGAAGCGGCCATCGCGCGCCATGCGCGAGTCCGCCGCGACGATGCGGTAGAAGGGGCGTTTCTTGGTGCCGCCACGGGCGAGGCGAATTTTCATAGCCATTGTTGAAGTCTCCTGATGCTAGCTATGGACGGGGCTCAGGCCCCTGAATCCTGGTGTTTCTCGTGATGATGGATCACTTCCTGAATGATGAAGTTCAGGAAGGATTTGGCGAATTCCGGGTCGAGGTCGGCCCGGCGTGCAAGGTCCTCCAGCCGCGCGATCTGGGCCGCTTCGCGCGACGGATCGGAGGGCGGGAGGTCGTGTTCGGCCTTGAGCTTGCCCACGGCCTGCGTGTGCTTGAACCGCTCGCCCAGCGTGTAGACGAGGATCGCGTCGAGCCGGTCGATGGAGGCGCGGTGGTCCTTGAGGATCTCGGCCGCGCGCGCGGTGACATCGGTGGTCATTCGGGCGCTCCTTCGGCCAGAGAAACAGGGGGCACAGCGCGTGCATAGCGCGTATGACAATTGTACATACGATCGTGCATACCGGGGGTGAGGGTGCGTGCGTTCATGCGTAGGCCTCCATCCCGCCATCGCCGCCCGCGGGGGCATGGCGATAGACGCGGCAGTCGTGCGAGACGGCCTCTTCCGCCACCGCATCGCGGAAAGCGCCGAGACGGTCGAGAAGTCGCGCGGAGCGGGCGTTGTCATGGGCGACGTAGGAGACGAGGCGGGGCAGGTCGAGCGCGCCCAATGCATGGTCACGCGCCGCCGTCGCGGCCTCGGCCGCAATGCCCTGACCCTCGGTGGCCTCGGTGAGGAAGAAGCCCAGCTCCGGCTCCTGATCGCCCGGCTCCATGTTCACCAGAACGAAGCCCAGCACATCGCCGCCCTGCCGTGCCGTGATGGTCCAGAGGCCGTGCCCGCGCAGAAGCCAGCCCGCCACGGTGCAGGTGAAATCGAGGTAGGCATCCTCGCGGCTCATCGGGCCGTCCATATGCTCGGCGCGGGGGCTGCACATGATCTCGGCATAGGTCGCGAAGTCGCCCAGTTCGGGGGCGCGCAGGGTGAGCCGCGCGGTGTCGATCTGCGGGAGCATGTCACGCAGGCGGGCCGCGAAATCGGCCGCGGGACCGCGCGTTGCGGTTTCCCAGGGATATGTGGGCGCAGTCATCACTTCTTCTTGCCGAAGCCCGAAAGGTCCGACGGAAGCTGCGATCCGCCGCCCATGCCGCCCATGCCGGGCATCCCGCCCTGTTCGCCAAGCAGCTTGGCGGCCTGTTCCATCTTCGCGGGGTCTTGCAGATCCTTGACCGAGACGTCCTTGCCGAACATGCCCTTCATGGCGTTCTTGAGCATCCCGCCTTTGCCCATCTTGCCGAGCTTCTTCATCATGTCGGCCATTTGGCGGTGCATCTTGATGAGCTTGTTGAGGTCCGCGACCTCCATCCCCGCGCCCGCCGCGATCCGCTTTTTCCGGCTGGCTTGCAGGATCTGCGGATTGCGCCGCTCGTGCTTGGTCATGGAGTTGATGAGCGCGATGTGGCGCTTGAGCATCTTGTCGTCGAGCCCGGCATTGCTAAGCCCCTTGGCGGCCTTGCCCATGCCGGGGAGCATCCCCATCACGTTCTCCATGCCGCCCATCTTGATCATCTGCTCGAACTGGGTCTTGAGGTCGTTCATCGTGAACTGACCCTTCTGGAACCGGCGCATCATCTTCTCGGCCTGCTCGGCCTCGATGGTTTCCTGCGCCTTTTCCACAAGGGCCACGATGTCGCCCATGCCGAGGATGCGGCCCGCGATGCGGTCCGGCTCGAAGGTTTCGAGCGCGTCGAGCTTTTCGCCGACGCCGACGAAACGGATCGGCTTGCCGGTCACGGCGCGCATGGACAGCGCCGCACCGCCGCGCCCGTCGCCGTCCATCCGGGTCAGGACCACGCCGGAGATGCCGACCTTGGCGTCGAACTCTTCGGCCACTTCCACGGCGACCTGGCCGGTGAGGCCGTCGACCACGAGGAGCGTCTCGCGCGGATTGACCGCCTTGGACACGTCCTCGACTTCCTGCATCAGCACTTCGTCGATCTGAAGGCGACCGGCGGTGTCGAGCAGGTAGACGTCATAGCCGCCCATCGTCGCCTGCTGCTTGGCGCGCTTGGCGATGTCGACGGGCTTCTGCCCCTCGACGATGGGGAGGGTGTCGACCCCGATCTGCTCGCCCAGCACGGCAAGCTGGTGCATGGCCGCCGGGCGGTAAACGTCGAGCGAGGCCATGAGGACGCGCTTGTTCTCGCGTTCCTTGAGCCGCTTGGCGAGCTTGCCGGTGGTGGTCGTCTTGCCGCCGCCCTGAAGGCCGACCATGAGGATCGGCGCGGGGGCGTTGTCGATCTTGAGCTTGCCGGGGTCCTCGTCGCCGGTGAGCGTGGCGACGAGTTCGTCATGCACGATCTTCACGACCTGTTGGCCGGGGGTGACGGATTTGGTGACGGCCTGCCCGGTCGCCTTTTCCTGCACCCGTCCGACGAAATCGCGCGCCACGGGGAGCGAAACGTCGGCTTCCAGCAGTGCCACCCGCACCTCGCGCAGCGCGGTCTTGACGTCATCTTCCGACAGCGCACCCTGCTTCGTCAGCCGGTCGAAGACACCGGACAGGCGATCTGAAAGGCTCTCAAACATTGCGGCTCCTTTCGCCGTTCATCGTTTGCTCCCCAGATAGGGGCGGGTGCGCGCGTCACCAAGGTCAAACCAGTAGCGCCCCCGTGGGCGCAACGCGCTGACGGAGGGCGATCCCGGCATAAGCCATGGGACCGGAAGCTTGCGACTTCCGGAGTTGTGGCAGGCATTAAGGGGGCAAGACCGGCGAGTCAAGCGCCCGAGGCGACGCTCGCCCACGCCTTTCTTCTTCGTTCCGAAAATACTTCGGGGAGGTCTGGAGGGGCAGCGCCCCTCCAGCGGGTCGCGCCGGGCGCAAGCCCGGGGCGAAAACGAAGATGCCTTCGGCCTTGCACGCGCCCGCGCATCATGTCCTGATCCGCCCATGGACAGGGGCGTCATCTATGTGGCCACGGGGGCGGATTACCGCGATCTTGCGACGGCCTCCGCGCGGTCGCTGAAGGCGGTGGAGCCGGATCTGCCGGTGGATCTGTTCACCGATGCGCCCGAAGCGGTGGCGGCGGGGCTCTTCGATGCCGTGCATCTCATCGCCAATCCGCACGACCGCTCCAAACTCGACTGCCTGTCGCTGACCCGGTTCGCGCGGACGCTGTTTCTGGATTGCGATACGCTGGTGGTGCGCCCGTTGGGCGATCTGTGGGACCTGCTCGACCGGTTCGACCTCGCGCTGGCCCATGACGTGCGCCGGGCCTCGGACCTGATCCGGGCAGGGGTTTCCGTGACGACGCCCTATGCCTTTCCGCAGTTCAACTCGGGCGTGATGCTCTACCGTCGGTCGCCCGCGATGGACGCCTTCCTTGCCGATTGGGTGCGCCGCTATGTGGCGGCGGGGCTGTACCGGGATCAGCCGGTGCTCAAGGATCTGTTGTGGGAGAGCGACCTGCGCTTTTACGTCCTGCCGCCGGAGTTCAACCTGCGGCGGGTGACCCTGCTGGATGCCTGGGAGCCGGAGGACGCGCGGCCAACGATCCTTCATTCCCACCGGCTGATGGACCACATGCGCGCGGGCGGGGAGCGGATTACGGATGTGGTCGCGCTCATGGATGCGGAACGGGCGGCGCTGGAGGCGGAGTGGGACGCGGCGGGCGGGCGTGACGATCATCCCGTGGCGCGTTTCGATCCCAGGGACGGCGGGTGAGCGCGGCTCAGGGGGCGCGGGCCCGGGTGAGCCAGTCGTTGATCGCGTCGGCGACGGGTTGCTTGTCGCCCGAGGAATAGATCGTTGTGATCGGATGGGTGCCGGCGCTTTCGCCCGCATCTATCACGAGCGAGACGCGGGCGGAGTCGGAGAGCGATTCCACCACGGCGCGGGAGATTTCGCTGAGGTCGTGACGCACCTTCCGGGTGCCGAACACGCTGCGCCGTCGGATCTCGACCCAGCCTTCGGGGCGATGGAACACCGCCTGCGCCCGGCGCACGAAGGCGCCGAAACCGATGCCGCCGCAGACGAGGCCGAGCAGGAGGACCGTGACACCCCTGAGCGTGTCGCCGTCCGACAGGATCGCGATGCCGAACACCACGAACCCGAGGATGAAGGCGATGAGGCCGAGGCCCATCCAGACCGGACGATACTCGACGACGAGCAGGTCCGGGGTGCTCTCGCGGACCTTCATCGGCCCAGCCAGGCGTTGATCGCGGCGACGGCCGTGGCGGGGGCGGGGCCTTCGTGAAAATCGCGGGTGAGGCGGATGCGGGCGGCGGGCGTGATCAGCACGGCCCGGTCCATCGCGGGGCCTTCGTGGGAGCGGATCGTCTCGACCTCGGCCCCTGCGATGTCGCCCAGCGGCGCGCCCTGCCGCGTGATCCCGGCGCCGTCGAGCCAGATGACCTCTGCCTGTCCGGTGCGCCGGTCCAGCGTGACGCTGGCATGGGCCGGGAAGTCGAAGTGGACCAGCGCGGCGAGCACGATGCCGGCGGCGAGCGGCAGGACGGCGAGCCAGCTGCCGACGATCGCGAGCACCGCGCCGACCGTGAGCGCGGCGATCCCGGCGACCGCGAGCAGCAGCATCCGGGTGCGGGGCCGGTGTTCGAGGACGAGGCGGTCGGGCGTGGAGCGGCTGACCTTCATGCGGTCACGCCGTGGGCGGTGCGGGGCAATCCCCCAAGTGTCAGGCAAAGTGTCAAATCGGCGTCCTGCATCAAGGTTCGGCCCGGGCACGGATAGCACCGCACCCGCGCGGTCGGAAGGGGGCGGTGCTATGAGGCCGCCGCGGAGACGCCGCGCACCGAGTCGAGCCAGTCGTTGATCTCGCCCGCGCAGCGGCGGTGCCCGCCGAAGTTGGAATAGGAGAAGGTGATCGGGTGCATCCCGGCGCTTTGGCCTTCCTCGATGACGAGGGTGACCCGGTAGGTCGTGGTGCCTTCGGAGGAACGGCTGGATTCCAGCACCGCCCGCGTCACCTCGTCCAGCCGGTGACGCACCACGCGCGACCGGAACATGTTCTTGCGCCGGATTTCGACGTAGCGCTCGGGCCTGTGGAACACGACCTGCACCCGGCGCACGAAGATGAACAGGAACAACGTCCCGATTCCGCCGCCCAGCCCCGCGAACATCAGCCCCCAGAGCTCGCCCGCCATCAGGAGGCCGATGCCCACGCCGACGAACACCAGCGTAAAGACGGTCAGCAGGATCGCGAGGAGGACGGGGCGATCCTCGACCACGAGCAGGTCGGGCGTATTGGCGGTGATTTTCATGGGCCCTCCGTTTCGGTCATGTTACCCGCGCAGTTTATTCGTGGGAAGTTCGATGGCGGCCCCTTGAATATTGTGGGACTTCAACTCCCGATTAACCGCATTGTTATACTGCGCCGCCCTGGCGGTTCGCATCATTCCGGGATTCCCCACCCTTGCAGCCCTCCACAGAGCGTGGTTGTCTTGGCGTAAATTGTTCGCGAATGCACAGGAAAAGAGATGCAGGATTGGGATGGGCTGCGCACTGCCTTTGAAGTCGTGCGGCATGGCACCGTGTCCGGGGCCGCGCAGGCGCTGGGGGTGCATCATGCGACCGTGATCCGCCATGTCGACGCGCTGGAGGGGCGGCTTGGGGTCAAGCTGTTCCAGCGCCACGCGCGCGGCTATACGCCCACCGAAGCGGGTGAGGATCTGGCGCGGGTGGCGCAGGCGACGGATGACCAGTTCGCCCAGCTCGCCTCGCGCCTGTCCGGGCAGGGCAGCGCGGTTCAGGGGGAGCTGGTGGTCACGACGCTGGCTTCGTTCACCCGTCGCCTGATGCCGGCACTCGCAGATTTCCAGTCCAGCTATCCCGACCTGCGGCTCGTCTATCGCACGGGGCGGCGGATTTTCCGGCTGGAGTACGGCGAAGCGCATGTGGCGATCCGGGCGGGCAACCCGCCCAAGGAGCTCGACAACGTGGTGCAGGAGCTCGCCACGCTCCAGACCGCTCTATACGCCGCGCCAGAGTATATAGAACGGCGGGGGATGCCGACCGAGGCGAACGTGCTGGAGCATGATTTCATCGGCCCGGACGACGAACAGTCCGGCGGGCCCGCGATGCGCTGGGTCGCGGCCAACGTGCCGCGTGACCGGGTGGTGTTCCGCGCGGACGAGGATCTGAGCCACTTCGCGGCGCTGCGGGCCGGGATCGGGCTGGGCTTTTCGCCGGTGGGCGAGGCGGGTGAGGGACTCGTCGAGGTGCTGCCCTCGCGTGAGGAATGGGCATCACGCCTCTGGCTCGTCACCCATGTGGACCTGCATCGCACGGCCAAGGTTCAGGCGCTGACCAAGCACCTCAAGGCCTCGCTCAAGGACTGTGCATGAGCGCGCGCTACGGCGGGACCGAGGCGCTCAAGGGCCACGGCGCGATGCTGCTGTTTTCGATCCTCGTCGCGGGGTCGTTCACGCTCGGTGCGCTGACCGCGAACCTGATCGACCCGGTGGCGATGCAGGCGATGCGGTTCGCCTGCGCGGCGGTCTTCGTGGGGCTGCTTGGCCTCGTGACCGGCAAGATCCGCCTGACCGACGCGCGCGCGCCATGGCGCTGGCTGCTGCTGGGCGGGGTGTTCGGCACCTATTTCGTCCTGATGTTCGAGGGGCTGAAGACGGCGGCGCCCGTGTCGGCCTCGGCGGTGATGACGCTGATGCCGGTGATGACGGCGCTGTTTTCATGGGTGCTTCTGCGGCAGGTGACGACGCGGCGGATCGCGCTGGCGCTTCTGGTCGGCGCGGTTGGGGCGCTTTGGGTCATCTTTCGCGGCGATCCCGCGCGGCTTCTGGCCTTCGAGGTCGGGCGGGGCGAGGCGGTCTATTTCCTCGGCTGTGTGGCCCATGCGCTTTACGTCCCGCTCATGCGCCGCCTGAGCCGGGGGGAGAACGCGGTGTCATCCTCTTTCCTCGTGCTGACGGCCGGGACGGTCGTGCTTACGCTTTATGGCTGGCGCGACCTGGCGGCGACGGATTTCGCGGGCCTGCCCCCGCTGGTCTGGATCGCGCTCGGGTATCTGTCCGTCGGGGCGATGGGGATGACCTTCGTGTCACTGAACTTCGCCTCGATGCGGCTGCCGGGGGCCAAGGTCATGGCATATACCTATCTCACCCCCGGCTGGGTCATCGTGTGGGAGGTCGCCTTCGGCCACGGGCTGCCGGACCCGCGTGCGCTGGCGGGGCTGGTCCTGACGGCGCTGGCGCTGGCGCTTCTGTTCAAGCACGAGGAGGGGCGGGCGCCGCGCCGGTCCGGCGAGGTGGCGCAGGACGCGCCTCAGCAGTAGCGTTCGATCCCGACGATCTGCGCGTCCGAGTAGCGGTCGCCGTGCGCCCAGCCCACCGGCATGATCTCGTCCAGAGCGGCGCGGTCGGAGTCGGTGAAGATGATCTCGTCCGCATCCGCCCATTCCAGAAGGTGCTGCGGGCTGCGGGTGCCGGGGATCGGGACGATGTGGTCGCCCTGATCGAGCGTCCAGGCGAGCGCCACGGCGGCGGTCGTCCAGCCGCGATCGCGCGCGAAGGTGCGCAGGGCGTCGACGTGGTCCATGTTGTGGCTGAAGTTCGGCGCGACGAAGCGGGGGTTGTTCTTGCGGAAGTCCGTGTCGCCGAAGGAGGCCGGGTCGAGGGTGCGGTCGCTGAAGATCCCGCGCCCGAGGGGGGAGAAGGGGACGAAGGTGGTGCCAAGCGCCTTACAGGTCTGGATCATCCCGAGGTCCGGCAGGCGCGTCCACAGGGAGTATTCGTTCTGAACGGCCGAGACAGGGGCGACCGAGGCTGCGCGGCGCAGGGCGGCGGGAGAAATCTCGGAGAAGCCGAAGCCGGTGAACAGCCCCTCCTCGCGCATCCGCTCCAGCCCCTCGGTGACTTCTTCGATCGGGCGGGGAAATTCGCGGCGGTGGACGTAGAACAATTCGACGCTGTCCACGCCGAGCCGCTCCAGCGATTGTTCGAGATGGGCGCGCAGGTGGTCATAGGAATTGTCGGCGGTGCCGCGCGGGGCGCCGATGACGATGCCGCCCTTGGTCGCGATCTGGAAGCGGTGGCCCTGGTCCTTCTGGTACTCCCCGATCAGGGTTTCCGAGAGGCCCTTGCCATACATCTCGGCGGTGTCGAGAAAGGTGATCCCGGCGTCACGGGCGGCGTCCAGCGTTGCGAACGCCTCGTCCCGGCTGGAGGCGCCGTAGAACCCGGCGAAGCTCATGCAGCCAAGGGCGATGGCGGATACGTCGAGGCCGGTGTGGCCCAGTTTGCGCGTTTTCATCTCGAACTCCCGTAAGTCTCGGCGGCGATCATATCGGCCGGGGCGGGGATGAAAACCCGTGATCGGGCACAGAAAAACCGGCGCTACCGGCACCGGTTTTTCTTTTATCCGACCGAAAGACGGCCCGCGCAATTGCCCCCGCGCGGGCCGAGCTGTTTCAGATCAGGACATCTTCGAGTTTACCCCCGTTGGCGAGATGCGCCTCGACCCATTTGGGTTTGCGCCCGCGGCCGGTCCAGGTGACGGTCGGCTCGTCGGGGTTGCGGTATTTCGGCGCGACCTTGCTGCGACCGTCGCCGGCTTTCTTGGCCTTGGCGGGCTTGCCGGCTTTCACGTCCGAGAGATCCTCGAGAGAATAGCCGAACGACTTGGCCGCCTTTTGCGCCGCGACGAGGGCCGCGCGCTTTTCGTCTTCCTCGACCCGTTCCAGGGCCTTGTCGACATCGGCGCGGAGTTTCTCGAGCTCTTTTCTGGATAACCCTTTAAGGTTGATTTTCATGTGAGTGGTCCTTGGTTTCGCAATTAATATCGCAGTCAAAACGCTACTTACGAGTATATCAATACGAAAGATAGTGCCCGCACACAATGATTTGTGCGGCGGCGAGGCCGGCTAGGCGGTTGTCTGCATTAACCAATTCGCCACTGGCGCGGACTATTCCGCAGCGCGGGCCTTCGGATCGACCAAAGTCACGATGTCGTCCATTATCGCGTTCAGCTGAAAATCCTTCGGTGTATAGACTTTCGCGACGCCCATCGCGCGCAGGCGCTCGGCGTCGGCCTCGGGGATAATACCGCCTGCGACGACGGGAATATGGCCCAGTCCCGCAGCGCGCATCCGGTCCATCAGATCCTCGACCAGCGGGACGTGCGACCCCGACAGGATGGATAATCCGACGACGTGCGCACCGGACTCGGCGGCGGAGGACACGATTTCCTCGGGGGTCAGGCGAATCCCGTCGTAGGTAATATCCATGCCGCAATCGCGGGCGCGGGCGGCGATCTGTTCGGCGCCGTTGGAATGGCCGTCGAGGCCGGGTTTTCCGACGAGGAATTTGAGTTTCTCGCCAAGCGCATCCGAAACGGCGGCGACCCGGTCGCGAATATCGTCGAGACCCTCGGTCCGGTTGGAGGGGTTTTTCGACACGCCGGTCGGACCGCGATACTGGCCGAATTCGGCGCGCACCGCGTCGCCCCATTCGCCGGTGGTGGCCCCCGCCTTGGCGGCCTTGATGGAGGCGGGCATGACGTTCTGGCCCGAACGGGCCGCCGCGCGAAGCTCTTCCAGCGCGGCCTGAACCGCGCTGTCATCGCGGGTGTCGCGCCAGTCGCGAAGGCGGGCGACCTGATCGGCCTCGGCCTCGGGGTCGGCGACCATGATCGCCTCGGGTCCGGAGGTGAGGGGGGAGGGCGCGGCGTCGGTCCACTTGTTCACGCCGACGACGGTGGTGTCGCCGCCCTCGATCCGGGCGATGCGTTCGGCGTTCGATTCCACGAGCCGGGATTTCATGTATTCGATGGATTTCACCGCGCCACCCATCGAGTCGATCTGGGCCAGTTCGGCGCGCGCGCCTTCCTTGAGTTCCGCGACCTTTTTCTCGACCGCAGGGTTGCCCTCGAACAGGTCGTCATATTCCAGAAGGTCGGTTTCAAAAGCCATGATCTGCTGCATACGGAGCGACCATTGCTGATCCCACGGGCGCGGCAGGCCGAGTGCTTCGTTCCAGGCCGGCAATTGCACGGCACGGGCGCGGGCCTTTTTCGACAGCGTCACGGCGAGCATTTCGATGAGAATGCGGTAGACGTTATTCTCCGGCTGCTGCTCGGTCAGGCCGAGGGAGTTTACCTGCACGCCGTAGCGGAAGCGGCGGAATTTCTCGTCCTCCACCCCGTAGCGTTCGCGCGTGATCTCGTCCCACAGTTCCACGAAAGCGCGCATCTTGCACATCTCGGTGACGAAGCGGATGCCCGCGTTCACGAAGAACGAGATGCGCCCGACCATTTCCGGGAAGTCGGCTTCGTCCACCTTGCCCTTGAGGTCGTCGAGCACGGCGGTGGCGGTGGCGAGGGCGAAGGCGAGCTCCTCCTCCGGTGTCGCGCCCGCTTCCTGCAAATGGTAGGAACACACATTCATCGGGTTCCATTTCGGCAGGTGTTCGCGGGTATAGGCCGCGACATCGGTAATCATGCGCAGGGACGGCGCGGGCGGGCAGACATAGGTGCCGCGCGACAGGTATTCCTTGATGATGTCGTTCTGAACGGTGCCCGACAGCTTGGTGATGTCCGCGCCCTGCTCCTCGGCCACGGCGATATAGAGCGCGAGCAGCCACGGGGCGGTCGCGTTGATCGTCATGGAGGTATTCATCTGTTCGAGCGGGATCTGGTCGAACAGCATCCGCATGTCGCCAAGATGCGCGACCGGCACGCCGACCTTGCCGACCTCGCCCTTCGCCAGAACATGATCGCTGTCATAGCCGGTCTGGGTCGGCAGGTCGAAGGCCACCGACAGCCCCGTCTGCCCGCGCGCGAGGTTCGAGCGGTAGAGCGCGTTGGAGGCCGTGGCGGTGGAATGGCCCGCATAGGTGCGGAACAGCCACGGACGATCGGCTTGGCGGTCTCGGGTCGGCTGATCTGTCGGCATCGGTGACTCGTCTTTCATGTTGCGGTGCAGCATTTATCGCAAAGCAACAATATTACGCAAGCCCCGATTTCCGGGTTACAATCGTGCGCGGCCCTTTGCCGGCTCAGGGATTGAAGGTAAAGGTCGACAGCTCGCAGACGTTGTTGCCCCAGCTCTCGACCTCGTCCCCGTCATCGAAGACGGCCTTGAAGTCGAAGATGCAGTAGCCGGTGCCGTCGTCGATGTTGATCGAGACGCTGTAGCCGTTGGCGAGCACCTTGTTCCCGAAGATGTTCTCCTGCCAGCTTTTCGCGTCGCGGTGCGAGGCATAGAAGCGGACCATCGTGTAGCCGGTGTTGTTGACGATCGTGACCCGGCGGTCCAGTGCGGCGGCCGGCAGCGACCCGGCCAGCACGGCGGCGGAGGCCGCGCCCGCGGCGACGATTGATTTCAAAGCGGAGCTCCCCATGACTCCCTCCCTGTTTGCTTTGGATAACTCACGATAGCATGAAATCCGGAATCCCTTACCCCTCGTTTCGGGGGTGGCATTTCGCACACGCGGACCGGGGCGGGACGGGCGCTGCGGAGTTTGTGGTTGTCCGACCGCGCGTGGCAGGCCAAGAAAAGCCATGACAAGCACGGTGGAATTGCCTCTCTGGGCCTTGATCCTCATCCTCGCCTTCGCGGCCGTGACGTTTGCGTCCCATTTCCTGTTTCCGTCCGTGCGCTGGTTCTTTCGCCGCCGGATGGAGCGTGCGGTGGCCCGGCTGAACCAGCGGCTGACCCGGCCCATCGAGCCGTTCAAGATCGCGCGCCGCTATGACATGATCCAGCGGCTGATCTATGACCCGCAGGTGAACAAGGCCATTCAGGAGCACGCGCGGGAGGAGGGCGTGCCGGAGCAGGTGGGGTTCGAGCTTGCCCGACGCTATGCGCGCGAGATCGTGCCGCGCTTTTCCGCGTTCCTGTATTTCGGCTTTGCGATCCGGGTGGCCCGGCTGATCTCAAAGGGCTTTTACCGTGTCCGGATCGACCAGATCGACGCCGAAGTGATCGAGGCCATTCCGCCGGAAACCACGGTCGTCTTCGTGATGAACCACCGTTCCAACATGGATTACGTTCTGGTCACATGGCTTGCCGGGAAACGGTCGCACCTGTCCTATGCGGTCGGTGAATGGGCGCGGGTCTGGCCGTTCTCGGTGCTGATCCGGGCGATGGGCGCCTATTTCATCCGCCGCAAGAGCCGCAACGCGCTCTATCGCAAGGTGCTGGCCCAATACATCCGCATGTCGGTCGAGAGCGGGACGACGCAGGGGATGTTTCCGGAAGGGGGCCTCAGCCTCACCGGGGCGGTGGGGGAGCCGAAGCTGGGGCTCATGTCCTATATCCTCGACGGTTTCAAACCGGGGGAGACGCGCGACGTGGTCTTTGTGCCGGTCGCGATCAACTACGACAGGGTGATGGAGGACCGGGTGCTGCTGGCCGCCGGCAAGACCGGGGTGCGCCGATTCCGGCTGCGCGCCTTCGACATCGTGCGCCATGTGGTCGGCCATATCATCCTGCGCGTGACCGGGCGGTTCCGGCGGTTTGGCTATGCCAGCGTGAGTGTGGGGGAGCCTCTGTCGCTGACCGCGTTTCTTTATGATCACCCGGAAGTCGGTGAACGCACGACCATGCTGCTTGCCCGTCGGATCATGGCGCGGATCCGGGCGGTGGTGCCGGTCCTGCCAGTGCCCGTGGTCGCGACGGTCCTGGCCCGCGAGGACGGGCTGACGCGGGCCGAGGTGGCCGAGCGCTTTACCCGGCTGGTGCGAGAGATGCGCGAGCGGGGGGCGCAGATCCACATGCCGCGCGCGCTCAGTATCGACCCGGTGAACCAGGGGGTCGAGATCCTGCTCGTCCGCCGTGTGCTTGTGGAGGACGAGGGGCGCATCACCGTGAACCCGGATGAGCGCGCGGTGCTGGATTACTACGCGCAATCCATCGCGCATCTGTGCCCGGACAGGCCGCTGTCGGTCGAATCCGACGCGACATAAAATTACAAAAAGCCCGTAATCAGGGTTGCAATGTTGCGAGCCCGTCCGTAATGCTGCATCAGCACCCGCGATTCTGCATCGCGGCAATCTGTTGTTTGACCAGGAGGCCCACATGGCACTCGACGACGCGCCCGCCATCTCCGCCTACGAAGCGCCGGAGAAAGACCTTTACGAAATCGGGGAAATCCCGCCGATGGGATACGTCCCGAAACAGATGTACGCCTGGGCGATCCGGCGCGAGCGTCACGGCGAACCCGACAAGTCGTTCCAGGTGGAGGTCGTGGATACGCCCGTGCTCGACAGTCACGAGGTTCTGGTCCTCGTGATGGCGGCCGGCGTGAACTACAACGGTGTCTGGGCCGGTCTCGGTGTGCCGATCTCGCCTTTCGACGTGCATGGCGCCGATTTCCACATCGCCGGGTCGGACGCCTCGGGCATCGTCTGGGCCGTGGGCGACAAGGTCACGCGCTGGAAGGTGGGGGACGAGGTCGTGATCCACTGCAATCAGGACAACGGCGACGACGAGGAATGTAACGGCGGCGATCCGATGTTCTCGGACAGCCAGCGCATCTGGGGCTACGAGACCCCCGACGGGTCGTTCGCGCAGTTCACCAACGTGCAGGCCCAGCAGCTCATGCCGCGCCCCAAGCACCTGACGTGGGAAGAAAGCGCGTGCTACACACTGACGCTCGCCACCGCCTACCGGATGCTGTTCGGCCATCACCCGCATGAGCTCAAGCCCGGTCAGAACGTGCTGGTCTGGGGCGCGTCCGGCGGCCTCGGCTCCTTCGCGATCCAGCTCATCAATACGGCGGGCGCGAACGCGATCGGCGTGATCTCGGAAGAGGACAAGCGCGAGTTCGTCATGGGTCTTGGCGCGAAAGGCGTCATCAACCGCAAGGATTTCAACTGCTGGGGGCAACTCCCCACGGTGAACACGCCTGAATACAAGGAATGGTTCGGCGAGGTCCGCAAGTTCGGCAAGGCGATCTGGGAGATCACCGGCAAGGGCAACAACGTCGACATGGTGTTCGAGCATCCCGGCGAGGCGACCTTCCCGGTCTCTACCTTCGTGGTGAAGAAGGGTGGCATGGTCGTGATCTGCGCGGGCACCACCGGCTATAACCTGACGATGGACGCGCGCTATGTCTGGATGCACCAGAAGCGCATTCAGGGGTCGCACTTCGCGCATCTGAAACAGGCGGCGGCGGCCAACAAGCTCATGGTCGAGCGGCGCATCGACCCCTGCATGTCGGAAGTGTTCCCGTGGGACGATATTCCGGCCGCGCATGTGAAGATGCTGCGCAACGAGCACAAGCCGGGCAACATGGCCGTGCTGGTGCAGTCGCCGCGCACGGGTCTGCGCACGCTCGAGGATGTGCTCGACGCCAAGTGAGGCCGGTCGAATTGACGGAAAGCGCGCGGCTTCGGCGGCGCGCTTTTCTTTTGCGCGGGTTCGCGGTTCTCTGGTGCGATTGAATCGGGGAGGGGACCATGACGCGTGAGACGATTCATATGCAGCCCATCGGCCACATCCGGGGCGGCCGCGTGACGGCGACCAAGGACAACTGGGGCCGCGAGCGGGCGGTGATCGAATTGTCGCCCGAGGTGTTCTCGCCCGAGGCCACGATGGGGCTGGAACTGCAAAGCCATATCGAGGTGGTGTTCCACTTCCACCTTCACGCGGACGAGCCGATGGAGACGGCGGCGCGCCATCCGCGCGGGCGCGAGGACTGGCCGCGCGTCGGCATCCTCGCTCAGCGGGGCCGGATGCGGCCCAACCGGATCGGGGTGAGCATCTGCCGGCTGGACCGGGTCGAGGGCCTTGCGCTCCATGTCATAGGGCTGGACGCGGTGGACGGAACCCCGGTGCTCGACGTGAAGCCGGTCTGGTCGGGCTATCGCCCGCGCGGCGCGCTGCGCGAGCCGGATTGGGCGGTCGAGATCATGGCGTCGTACTGGTGACGCCGGGGGCGAATCACCCGGCTGCTGCGTCGCGCATCATGCGTTTTCAGATACTTACTTAAAGCAGCCTCGCCAGAAATGGGGAGGGTAAAGACGCGAATTTCCACGAAGTGTTCATCATTTTAGGGTTGAATCGACTTCAACCTATACGGGAGCCTTTACATGCCGCACGAATGGCTCATTGATGTACTCACGGACCTGAAAGCGTTCGCCCATGCGAAGGGGATGGGGGCCTCGGCCGATGCGCTCGATGACGCAAGTCTGATCGTGCTGGCCGAGTTGGATTCCCTCGCGCGGGCGAAAGCCGCAGCGGCAGCGGGGGAACATGAGGGCACGGCTGGAAGCGTTACTTACCTCTTTGCAGGAAGCGGACACGCTTGAGGCGTTCCAGACCGCGACGGAAGACATCTGCGATATCTTCGACGTCAGGCACTGCGTCTATCACTGGGTGAATTCGGACGGCGAGCGGTTCGGGGCCGGGACCTATTCCTCGGCCTGGGTCGACCGCTACCTGGAGATGGATTACCTGCGTATGGACCCCGTGATATTCGGCTGTTTCCAGCGCTTCACCCCGGCCAACTGGAAAGACCTCGACTGGTCGTCCAAACCCGCGCGCGCGATGCTCGAGGATGCGATGACCTATGGCCTCGGCAACCAGGGATATTCGATCCCGCTGCACGGGCCGCAGGGACAGTTCGCCCTGTTCACGCTGAACGGCGAGGCGTCGGACGAGGACTGGGCGCGTTTCGTCGAGGAGAACGGGCGCGACCTGATCGTGCTGGCGCATGAGTTCAACCGGAAGGCGCTGGAATTCGAAGGGGCCGAGGGTGTCGTGTCGCCCAGCCTGAGCCCGCGAGAGCTGGCGGCGATCCGGTGTCTCGCCCGTGGCCTGAGCCGGGCGCAGGCGGCGGCGGAGCTCGGGATCTCGGAGCATACGCTCAGGGTTTATATCGAAAGCGGACGTCACAAGCTGGGCGCACTCAACACGACCCATGCCGTCGCGCGCGCGCTATCCACCGGGATCATCATCGTCTGAACTGCGAAATTGTGCGGGCTGGCGCCCGCGCAGGATTTGCGCCGCCCCGGCTGACGCCGGGTCGTCGCGGCGGGCGGGGGAGGCGCTGCCTCCCCCACGCCCCCTCCGAGGTATTTTGGACCGAAGAAGGGATCAGGTGCCGGCGGACAGGCCTGCAGCTTCGATCCCGGCGACGGCGGCGGCGTTGTCCTTGTCGCCGGTGTCCCCGGAGATGCCGACCGCCCCCATGACGGTGTCGCCGTCGACGATGAGCGCGCCGCCCGGCTGGGCGGCGAAGTCGCCTTTCGCGGCGACGGAAATCGCGGCGGCGAAGCCCGGATTATCCTTGAACATCGCGAAGAGGTTGGCGGAGGGCACGCCCATGCCGGCGGCACCTGCACCCTTGGCATGGGCCACGGCAAGCCGGGTCGCGCCCGCGCCGTCCTGACGTTTGGACAGGACGACGTTGCCGCCCGCGTCGAAGACCACGAGCGCCAGGGGGGCGAGGTCGTTGTCAGTGGCGAAGGCGAAGGCGCCGGTGGCGATGGCCTCGGCCTGCGCGAGGGTGAGCGAGGAGGGGACGTGATAGGGCATGGCGGTTCCTTTCCGGGTTTTGCGCGCAGAGTGGCAAAGCGGCGCGGGAATGGGAAGCGGCGAACGCCCGGGTAACGGGTCGTTAAGGCGCACCGTACGCTGCGGTGAAGGACGGTTTACCGGCACGGATCAGAGTGGCCCCGACGGATATATCGGGAGACTCATTATGCTTCGTTACCTCTATGCCAGCGACCTTGCCCGCTTTCCCCGCCTCGCGCGATCCATGTTCACCGACCGGGCCGAGCAGTTCTCGCGCCGTCTGGGCTGGGATGTGACGGTGAACGCCGCGGGCGAGGAGCGCGACCAGTACGACGCGTTGAACCCGCTTTACGTCATCTGGGAGGGGCCGGACGGGGCGCATGGCGGGTCGATGCGGTTTCTGCCGACCACCGGGCGCACGATGGTGAACGAGCATTTCGACTTCCTCAACGACGGCGCTCCGATCACGTCGCCCTTCATCTGGGAATGCACGCGGTTCTGCCTGTCCCCCGGTGCTGACCGGCGCGTCGCCCCGGCGCTGGCGCTGGGGGCCGGGGAGCTGATGGCGCGGTTCGGGCTGGAGCATTTCGTGGGCGTGTTCGATGCGCGCATGGAGCGGATTTACCGGCTGATGGGGTTGGAGCCCGAGGTGCTGGGCAGGTCGGGCGAAGGGCGCGATGCGATCGGGGTCGGGCTATGGTCAATGGACGCGGCGGCATTCGCGCCCACGCTGGCGAAGGTGGGTGTGAGCCGGGAGACATCGCAGGGCTGGCTGCGCTATTCGCTGGCACTGGGCGGGGCCGCTCCGGAGCTCGCGCAGGCGGTGTGATCCGGGTGGTCCTCGCCGGGAGGGCGGGATAGGATCGGCGCATGTCGCTTCCCGCCCTTCAGCTCTCTAACGATCAGGCCGAGGCCCACGACCGCGTGGCAGAACTTCTGCGCGCGGCGGGGGTGGATATCGACGAGGGCCACCTGACCCCGATGGCCGAGGGCAAGGCCCGCGTCATGGCGGTGATCGGCAAGGCGGGGTCGGGCAAGACGCTGCTTTTGGCCAAGCTCTATGAGGCGCTGGAGGAGGCCGGGGTCGAGGTCGTCTCGGGCGACTGGGAGGGGCGCAAGCGCAAGGATAAGCGCACGCTGGCGATCCTCGCGCCCACCAACAAGGCGGCGAGTGTGCTCAGGCGGCGCGGCGTGCCCGCGACCACGATTCACCGCATCCTCTACACCCCGGTCTATGACCCGGAATACGAGCAGATCGCGGAGTGGCTGGCCGGCCAGGCCGAGCGTCCGGAGATCGAGGCGCTGACGGATGCGGCGCTCGACCGGGCGTATGCCTTCTACCAGACGCAGAAGTCGATTCCCGGCGCGCTGGCGGCGGCGGGTCTGCGGGGTTCGGACTTCATCACCGGCTGGAAGCGGCGCGAGGACCCGCTGGACATCGGGTTCATCGATGAGAGCTCGATGCTGGATGAAAAGCAGTTCGAAGATCTGAAGGAGATCTTTCCGACGCTCGTGCTGTTCGGCGACCCGGCGCAGCTGGCCCCGGTCGGCCAGTCGGGTGAGATGGTGTTCGAGCGGTTGCCCAAGCCCTCGGTCATGATGCTGTCGCGGGTTCACCGGCAGGAGACGGACAACCCGATCCTCGACCTTGCCCATGCGCTGGGCGACGAGAGCGTGGATTTCAACGCGTTCGAGCGGCTGGTGCATGAAGCTGCCGCGAAGGACGACCGGGTGGTCATTGCGCCGCGCGTCGATGCCGACATGATGGCGCGCTCGCCGGTGCTCGTGTGGCGCAACAAGACGCGCATCCGGCTGATCCATGCGTTCCGGGCGGCTCATGGCGCGCCCGGGGACCGGCTTATGGCCGGGGAGCCGCTGATCTGTGACGGGATCGAATTGCCGCTAAAGCACCGCAAGAAGCGCATCGACCTGGAGGCTCGGGGGCTGATCAAGGGGGCGCAGGTGGTGTTCCGGGGGCAGGGCAAGAAGCCGGGGTTCAGCCGGCTCCACGTCGTCGGGGCGGAAGACCCCAACATCTCGGTCGCCTCCATCGTGAAGATCGAGCAACTGGACGAGGAAGAGCCGTTCATCCCGTTCGCGGCCAACATGGGGGCCGCGTTCCTGCACGGGGCGGCGGTGACGATCCACAAGGCGCAGGGGAGCCAGTGGCGTGATGTTCAGGTGTTCGCGCCGGACCTGTCGGCGGCGGCCTATATGGGGCGCAGCGAGGCGGGGGTGCCGTTGTGGAAACGGCTGGCCTATGTCGCGATCACGCGGGCGGAGGAACGGCTGCTCTGGTGCACGCGCTATGCGCTGGCCCGGCCGGTCGAGGCGCTGGGTGTCGCGGACCTGCCGGAGCCTGTCGCCCGGCTGAAACTGGAGGCGGAGACGGCGGATGAGTAGTATCCTGATCACGGGCGCGTCGGGTGGCATCGGACGCGCCTGTGCCGAGCGGTTCCTCGACGCGGGCTGGACCGTGGGGCTGATGGCCCGGCGGCAGGACAAGCTGGAGGAGGTCGCGGCGGGGCAAGACCGCGCCGTGGTCCTGCCGGGTGACGTCACCGACCCGGAGGATGTGGAGCGGCTGTTTGCCGATTTCGCGGCGCGGGCCGGGGGGCTGAACGTCCTTTTCAACAATGCCGGTATCTTCACGCCCGCCGCGCCCATCGACGAGATTTCGCTGGACGACTGGCACCGGGCGCGGGCGGTGAACCTCGACGGGATGTTCTATGCCGCGCGGGCGGCCTTTGGCCTGATGCGACGGCAAGACCCGCAGGGCGGGCGGATCATCAACAATGGCTCGATCTCGGCCCATGCGCCGCGCGATGGGTCGGTGACCTACACCACCACGAAACACGCGGTCACGGGGCTGACCAAGACCCTCAGCCTTGACGGGCGGCCCTTCGACATCGCCTGCGGGCAGATCGACATCGGGAACGCGCGCACCGAGCTTCTGGATGGGATCGTCGAGAGGGCGCGCGCGGCGGGGG
>CXWF01066532.1_pt1 | contig 22405 bp, 17 predicted proteins | sample 468421 | NCBI WGS metagenome assembly CXWF01 (sample SAMEA2620812, study PRJEB7988) | marine metagenome | biome: marine biome (ENVO:00000447); feature: surface water layer (ENVO:00002042); material: "saline water (ENVO:00002010), including plankton (ENVO:xxxxxxxx)" | depth 5 m
GCGTTGATGCGATTGCCGCGGCTGAAACCGAAGCCGGAAATCAGGATCAGTGGCCGTTGCCAGCCACGCACCAGAGCGTCGACGGCGGCCCAATCGTCGAGACCGAGTGCCAATTCCGGCAGAAGCAGAATCGCCGACCGATTGGCAGTGACGATCTGCGCCAGACGCTGATCGGCGCCCAACAGGCTTTGCAGCGTCTGCACCACCGAAGGCCGTGAGGCGTCCTGCGTCAAAATTGCTTGTGGTGGCGGAGCAATCTGAGCGAGGACAACATGCGCCTCCGCCTGTTCGGTCAACCACGCTCCCTGAAATGTAAATGTTTGTATTGTCAAGGGACAGTACCAAGAAAGAGCTATACGGATCAGGTCCTGCACGAACCTGTTGTCTCCATAACTATTACACCCTGAAACAAATGGATAGAACTTAGGACGGTAGGTCTTGGAAGAGCCTTTCGCGACGCGGCAGGTCAGGCCGTCAATGCTCGTAGGGGCCCGAATCTGTAGCCAAGCCGAAACCGAGGGACATAGTCCACAAAACGACAGCAATTGACGATGTCCGCTTCGGGTCACCTTTGGCCATTTAGTGGTGCCGTGCGGTTGTTGCGGTGCGAGAATGAAAGATCAGGTGCACCCGCACCAAGCTTATAGCTCGATAGATTCCGCAATCTTGAGCGCGTCATCAACCTCAATGCCCAGATATCGAACTGTGCTTTCCAACTTCGCGTGGCCAAGAAGCAGCTGAACCGCTCTCAAATTTCCTGTCTTGCGATATATCTGAGCCGCCTTGGTTCTCCGCATCGAGTGCGTTCCGTATCCAGACGGATCTAGGCCGACGGAAGCAATCCACGTATTGACGATGCGCGCATACTGACGAGTTGAGATGTGGCATGCGCTATGCACCCGGGACGGAAATAGAAATTCGGCCGAAGACATAGCGGGATGATGAAGCCACCCCTCAAGTGCGGCACGGGTGGTGTCTGTAATTTCGAACTGAACTGGCCGGCCAGTCTTTCGCTGAACAACGGTAGCGCGCTGGCGAGGCTGCCCACCGACGAATACGTCGTTCACCTTCAAGGCAACCAGATCACAAGCTCTAAGCTTGCTATCAATTGCCAGGTTGAACAGGACAAGACCACGTCGGTCACCAGCCATTTCGAGTCGAATTCTGATCGACCATACGTGTTTTGGGGCCAGGGGACGCTTCTGTCCCACCAAGCGACCCTTGTTCCAAGGATTCGATCTATAGATGGGAGTGTCGGCATTTGAGGTGGACATGGTCTTGCCTCCTGCCACCCCGCCCAACCCATCTTCGGCCCAGTGCCGAGGCTCTAACATACGGCAAAGAGACAAGGGCGCTCATGATCCAAAGCGGATATCCGGCATTTCGTAGTTAGTCGTAGTTACGCCTGCTGATGTTATCCGACTGCGCCAACGGCCCACCGTTCGGGAATGAGGCTTTGAAACCCTTGCCCAGTTTCAAATACCTCAAATAAAAGCCAGCGCCGCGTATACTAATCGCGCGCGCAAGACACTCTTTTCAAAATGACATTTCCGGCGGGATGCCTTGACCGACACACTTGATCAAAAACCAGCCTCCACTGAACTGACTGGCGGCGCAGGTTTCACATACGAAGACACGGTCGTCGCCTATTACCTCGCGCATCTGCTACGGCATGAGCGCGCAGCAGGCCAACCTGGATTCGTCACCAGCGTCGCCGTTCAACGGCAGGGTCACGGCCATCCGATGGATGACGTCATCGTCGGGCTCGATGATGCAGGGACAAAAAAGTCGCTCGATCTGCAAGTCAAACGCTCCGTCACGATCAGCGGCACTGACAAGCAATTCAAGGAAATCGTCGCGGCCGCCGTGAAGACGCAGGGATCCGAAACCTTCGTTAAAGGTTCTGACGCGAGTGGATTTGTCGTCGAGCATGTCACGGAGACGACATTCCGAAGTCTTTCGCGATTGATTAGAAAGGCAAAGGCGAGCCCCGATATCAAAGACTTCGAAGAATACTTCGCGCCAGCAGGTACAGCGGGAGCTGACGACAAGAAATTGCGAGAAGGCTTGCTGACCATGGTCGGCGCAGAAAGTCTGGATGAGGAAGTCGGCTTCTATCGGAGTTTTACCGCGCTCCATCTGGCTGGTCTGGAAGAAGGCGGGGCGCTGCGCGCCGAGATCGTCAACCGCCTGCAAGAGCTTGTGGCGGACAATCTGGATGGCCAGGACGTCCTCCTTTTTGACCGCCTTTGCCGTATCGCACGCGAAGGTGCGGCGAACGCAGCCAAATGGACGCGTTCATCCTTGCTCTCTCAACTGCGAGGCTTGGTGCGTCTCAAGGTGGTGCCGAACTTCAGCGGTGACATCAATCGGTTGAACGTCGCATCGCTCGATGCGCTTGGCGATGTCTCAGAAACCGTCGATGATTTCCATGTCACGCGCGACGGTTTGCAGACGAAAATCGCACTAGCGCTCCAGAAGCATCGCATTGTTTCCATCGGTGGCCTACCAGGATGCGGCAAGTCGGCGGTGCTGAAACGCTTTGCTGCCATCGCGGCGAAATCAGGACCGATTTTCTTTCTCAAGAGCGATCGTCTACAAGGAACAAGTTGGACAACGTTTGCGACAGCGCTCGGTCTTCGCCATAGTCATGCACCCGATCTTCTCGCTGAAATCGGTGCTACGGGTACACCCGTCCTATTCATCGATGGAATCGACCGTATCCGGCCAGATCAACGACACATCATTACGGACCTGATCCGTGCCATTGAGTCCGAACCCAGTCTCCAGCACTGGAAAGTTCTCGCCAGCTCGCGCGACCAAGGTCTCGAAGCCTACCGGGCTTGGTTTCCTCAGTCCATTTATTCCGAAATGGGTATGGGTAGTGTTTCGGTAAGCGGGTTCTCCGACGATGAGGCGGAGCTTCTTGCCAAATCGAAGCCCAACCTCCGCAGCCTTCTTTTCAGTCCCAGCTCAGCTGTGGAGCAGATCGCTCGCCGCCCATTTTTTGCGGCAGTGCTCGCCAACGCTCTTCCGCAAGATGCCAAGCCGCAAACCGAAGTTGACTTGATTAACGCCTGGTGGTTACGCGCTGGGCACGACGCGATGCCAGAAACGGTACCGCAACGTCAGCGTGCACTCGTCGACCTTGCCGAACAGGGCGTGCGTAATCTCGGCAAGGGAATCTCTGTCCGAGACCTCAAGCCGGAGACCGTCGAACATCTGGTGGCGCTTCAGGCCGACCACATTTTGCGTACTGAGCGCGGCGGCGCGATCGTTTCCTTTACCCACGACATTTTCTTTGAGTGGGTCTTCTTCCGCTTGCTTATCGACCTGGGCGACAAATGGCCTTCAGCGCTTGTCGCCGCAGGCGAGCCACCGCTGCTCGGTCGCGTGGTAGGCTTGCTCGCGCAAGACGCGCTTGCCGAAACGGGTCGATGGACAGCGGGTTACGCCGAGCTTGAGAGCTCTTCTCTTCGTGCCCAATGGCGGCGCGAATGGCTCACAGCCCCACCTTTTACGAACGCGTTTGAGAATGCCATCGACGAGTTCACGCAACGCGTCGAGGCGAATGATTTTGTCCTATGCGAAAAATTGCTGGTGTGGTTTCAGGCTCAGCATACCGTACCAAGCCCCATCATCATGCAAAGAGCTATCAAGATCGACGGTATGGACCCTGTTCGCGTGGCCGACCTCCTCGGATGGCCGTCCGACGGAGTGGCGTGGGGACGTCTGATTGACTGGATCATCGCGCGCCAGCAGACGCTACCGGCACGTCTTGTTCCGCAGGCGCTCGAAGTCTTTAGCGTGTGGCAGAATCCTCTCGCAGACTTCAAGAACAAGCGTTCGAAGAGTGTTCTTGCCACATGCAGTGCATGGCTGATCGATCTCGAAGCCGAAATTTACGCCGAGGGCTATCCGCGCGCTCGCGGAAAATGGGACGTGCTCGGCAGTGAAGCGCAGGAGAGTCTCGCAACGGGGCTGCGTAGCATCATCCTTCGCTCGGCCCGTGGCTATCCTGAGTTCGCTATCGCTCTTTTCGAACGCGCTGCAAGCAACGAGCGCATGCTGCGGTCCGCATTCGACGATTTCATGGGCTTCACACCAATTATGGCGGAAGTCGCGCCGGAGATGGTTGAAAGGGTCGCTGAAGTAAAGTTTTTGCAAGAGCTGCCGCAGGATGCGTATGACCGCCTACGTCGCGAGGAAGCTGAGGAGGCCAAATGGCGAGAAGAAACCAGGGCGATCCCGAAGGGAAAACGCACTCGCCAACAGAATATGGTGCTTTCATCACCGCACTTTCCGCCGAGTATGTCCGATTTCAGATTGGATAACGTCGGCCTCGATGCCCACAACCACTACTTCCATCCTCCATCTGCGTTGCACGAACCATTCGCCAGTTTGCTTACGAAAAGCCCCGTTGTCGGCCTTCGCCTAATCACCAAGCTTACAAACCATGCAACTACTGGCTGGCGTCAAATCCATAAGTTTCGCCGTCGCGAACGCGGCACGCCGATTCCCGTCGTGCTGGAGTTCCCATGGGGTCGGCAGGAGTTCTGGGGAGATTGGCACGTCTTTGGCTGGGGCCTTGGAATGTTGGGTTCCGAACTCCTCCAGTGCGCCTATCTTTCGCTCTCTTATTGGGCGTTCAAGGAGATCGAGAAAGGGCGCTCCACGAGCGACATGATTCAGCAAATACTTAAAGGCAGCATATGTTACGCATCTCTAGGGCTTTGCTTGCGCCTCGCCATCGAGACGTTCGAAGTTTCGGAAACCACGCTGCCCATCGTCACATGCCAGCGCCTCTGGGACCATGACTTCGCGCGCCTCGTTCAAGAGCCGCACAAGGACATCGACATTTTTGGGCTCGGCTTCCTCACGCAATTGAAAGGTGAGAAAGCTAAGGCGAAGGCTTTTCTAGAAAGACGTGAATATCGCAAGCGCGATGTGCGTGAACTCGCGATGCGATTTGCGATCGGCAATGAACCAAGCTTGCGTGATCGGTTCAAGAAGGTGCTTGAGGCGTTTCCCGAAAACCTTCCGTATATCGTCGAAGAGGAACGCGAATATCCGGAACGAACGAGAGATTTGAAGGAGAAAGCGGAGCTCTGGTCCGGTCTCGGCAATATCGAGAATTACCGGCGGTACGAAGCGAAAGGCGATCAAATCGCCATTGGGTATGAAGCGCCGAAGCCACTGCCTGATGCGACGCAAGAACGAACTGCTACGGCCATAGAATCGTTGAACCAGCAGTACGCTCTCACTTGGGCCCTCAAATTCTTGAATGAGGGTAAGCCTGCCGAGGGCTGGACGTTGGCAAACGCCATCGCATTCGCCAAAAAGCACGACATCGATGGCCTGTTCGATGAGCGCGCTGATGTCGGTCCCCACACGATCCAAAGCGGCGTTTCCGCTATCGCCGCATGCGCTATCCGATTTGGTGAGAGCGATTCACCGGATAAGCCGTGGGCGTGGAACGTAATGGAACGCGTTCTGAAAATGCGTGAACCCAGCGATTTCTATGGATCGAAAATTCCGTGGCATCCTTCTTTCCACCTCATTTCCGCGCTTTTCCATGACCGCAAGAGCGGCGCTCCCCGTTTGGAATCCTCTGCCAGCCTGGTCCAGCTTGCGAGTCATCCGAATGAAGATGTGCAGATCATGGCTTTCCAGGCCCTCTTTATGGACCCGGACCCGCACGTGAAGTGGGTTGCCGCGCACTTCGCGTTCGATCTCGCGCACCGCATCGATCCGATCCGGAATGAAGAGACCTTCGAGCGTGACGACACAGCAGATCGAGAGGCACGCGAAGCAGCGCTCACAAAGGCATTGCATGCCCTCGGTGTCGAATCCAAGGACGACTTTGAGCCTCTGCCGCCTGCGTGGGTGACGGCATCCAAGCGGAACAGAGGTGCGGAGGACTACTGGACCGATCCCGAGCGCTCCTTCGACGGTCAATACGCCGCCAAGATTTTCGCACACTTTCCGCTTGAAGAGTGGTGCCGGTCAGATGTTTACCGCCCGAAAATCCAGCCGCTTCTGGTCGCTCTCGCGCGCTGGACCGCCGAGCGGTTGATGCCACCGTGGGACGACGGAAAGACGCGCCGAGACAAAGAGACGAATCTTTTCGAATGGGACCGGACCTTGGGCACGATGCTTGCCCGTGCATTGCCGTTTTTCGATCTGTAATGGGTTCGCGACAATTTCTTCAAGCCGTTCTCTCGGGACGACGAGGAGGCATTGCGCGTACTTGCGCAATTCGCGGAGAGCATCGTTACCCGCCACGTCCTCGACGCCGAAGACATCCCCGAAAATGCACTACCAATTCTCGACGACTGTGTGCAACGGGTCATTACCGATAGGGTATTTGATCCGAACGGCTATCGTGCGGGCGAAATCCATGGGTTCGATATGCCGGAGCTTGTTAGAACGCTATTGTTTGTGAATATCGATGCCGAATGTCCGGGTGCTGCACGGTTCGTCAATGGCGATTGGACTGATATCGCGATCATAATGCCTCTGGTGACGAAGCTCGTTAGAGCGAGCGGATGGTCAACTTACGTTATGAAAAACTTTTTAACCTTGTGCGAGCGTGCAGCGTCGTCTTATCCGATCGATGCTTTTATCGAACAAGCTACCTCAGCTCTGGACTCAACCGAATACGCAAAAGGAAGTTGGGTGGGAACGTCACTGCCCGCGAGGCTCGCCGCGGTTGTCCAGCGACTAGCCGAAGCAAATTATCCTCTTGAAGTAAATCGCGCGCGGAGACTGCTAAGGATCCTCGACGCGTTGATAGACCTCGGTGACCGGCGCAGCGCAGCGCTTGAACAGGATGAAGCATTTCGCCGTGTTCAGGGCCTAGCTACTTGATTGGAGCTTTTCCCGGCGCTGGCTCCCTTCGCAAGTGACAGTGACCTGAATCGGGCATGAGCCCGCACGCGGCGCCGGGTGTTCCTTTAACCTGAAAGACAAGTCGATGGTCGAAACGATGCCAGTGAGTGTCTGCTTCTGGCGCGAGGCGCCCGATTGTCTCTTGAGAAAGGTTCGCGGGCGAATGCCTTTCATGGAACTCCGGGGTCGTGAGAAGAAAGAGGAGCGGAGGCTCGATACGACGCCCGAAGTCGCACCGATTCGGCAAGCGCCCGTGACTTAACTTATCTTCGTTCTCATTCCGCAGTTGGACAATAAGATCTCGCGCTGGAGGAATGAGCCCGGCCTAACAACTTTCAATGTGTTGGTGAGGTATTTTCTGTCGCCAGAATGGCGACTGTACCGAACAAGCTCGTTAAGCGATTGTCTCGCGACGGCAGACGTCGGGATCGCGATGGATCGGCGTCGGCATCGCCATCGAAACGGCGCTGACAATTCGGGCGACGACTTTAGGCCAGACACAACGGCCTGCAGAAGTAGCGTTGCGAAACATTGAGCAGAACTCTTTTATTTTCCTGTAGCATCGCAGACCTATCTATCGCCGCACGCCTTCTTCATCCGCTGATAGGCTTGCTGCAGTTGCCTATGATCGTGTCGGCGGCCATGAGCCTCTCCTTGATAGCCCTTTCGATATCCGCGGCCGCATACGCGCTTCCCTCCCGCCATGTAGAATTATGCTGTGAGACTACACACTACTTTTAGGAGAAGGTCGGCTGACGAGATCAGGCCTGCGCGCGCCTTCCCGTCTCTTCGTGTGAACTTTTCCGCAGCTCGCCTAGTGCCTGCCGGAACACGGCCCATGCGCCTTGAAGGGCGAGCGCGGACATGATCGCGGCGACCGAAAGATCCGGCCAGGCCGTTCCCGTGCCGAAGACCCCGAACGCGGCCAGGAGCACCGCGCAATTGCCGAGGACGTCATTGCGTGAGCAGAGCCAGACAGAGCGCATGTTGCTGTCGCCCGATCTGTGCCGCCAGAGCAGCGCAAAGACGGCTACATTGGCGGTGAGCGCCACAGCTCCGACGGCGCCCATCGTCATTGCTTCCGGCGCGGCGCCATAGGCGATGTGCCAGAAGGTCGAGCCGATGACCCAAAATCCGAGCAGCGCCATCGCCGCGCCTTTCGCGAGTGCCGCTTTTGCGCGGACGGATAGCGACATACCGAGTACGAACAGGCTGATGGCATAGGTCGCCGTGTCGCCCAGAAAATCGAGTGCATCGGCCTGGAGCGAGACGGAATTCGCTGCGAGGCCAGCGAGCATCTCGATGGCGAACATGAATCCGTTGATGAGGAGAGCTGCCCACAGGACACGCCGGTAGGCGGTGTCGCGCAGCTGCGCTTCGGAAGCTTCGTGTTCGCAGCACTGCTCGCTCATTGTCGGCCTCGCATAGATCATTCAAGACGACTAAGATAGTGTCTATAGTAACTATAGGGTCAAGTCCATGAGCAATGGAACCAGCATCGGCGACCTGGCGAAGGCGACGGGCACGAAGGTCGTAACCATCCGCTATTACGAAAAGATCGGTCTTCTGCCGGAGCCGCCCAGAACGCGCGGCAACTACCGCATCTATGAAGCGCTTCACCGCGAGCGCCTGCATTTCATCCGCCGCTGCCGTGACCTCGGCTTCACACTGGAACAGGTGCGGGAGTTGCTCGATCTCTCAAAAAGGACGGACAAGGACTGTGCGGCGGTGGACAGGCTTGCGCTCGATCACCTCGCGGAAATCGAGCGCAAGATTGCAGATTTGAAGCGGCTGGAGAAGGAGTTGCGGCGCCTCAGTGAATGTTGCCAAGGCGGCCGCATTGGCGATTGCCGGATTATCGAGACACTGTCACACCATGAATATAGGTCTCTTCCAAACGCACGCAATGCAATGAAGGATGGGTGATGTTCCCATCACATAGGGTGCAGCCCAACCATCTTCCGGCTTGCGTAGGTATCAGATCCAACGTCGTACCTTACGACAATAGATTCGATATTCGTCACCGAGATCCTCGTTAAGAACACGTTCTTCGATGAGAACTTGAAGATGAACCGCAACAATCAGCACCAGCAAAAGGGAGAGCGTGACGAAGTTCGGCGAAGCAAGAAGCAGTCCGGCAAAGAGCAGGACCTGTCCGACGAAAACAGGGTTGCGAGAGAAAGCAAATGGCCCCGTTTGAACAATGCGGCCCAATTCCCCTGCGACCGCCCCTATCCTCCAGGAGCGCCCCATATGAACTTGTGAGTAAAACGCCAAGCTACTTCCCGCGATAGCCAAAACAGAGCCGATAAGATTGCTCACCGGCCCTTCGAACGCAGCTTGGATTGGATCTGTAGCCTCTCTGTCCGCGAGCAGGACCACAATGCTATAGACGGCGGCCCCGACAAACGAGATGCGGAACAAGAAGGCAGGAAGCACCTGTTGCTTCACTCCCTTTCCGAAAAGCCAAACCGATCGGCCTGATGCATGGGCCGTTCGCAAGGTGAGAATCAGGAAAAGCGTGATGTAGGCGAGTACACTCAAAGCCGAGATGATTTCAACCATAAGCCAAACAGCCTCCAAACCGCTCGTCGTGGTGCCGTGCTTCATGTGCACCCCACAGTAGCTATAGGGTCAAGGCTGTCTCGATCGGCAATTTGCAGGTCGGCAACAAACGCTACCGCATTGTTTGTGCAAATCACCAACGCGCGCGGTCAATGTCACTGAAAATAACTCGTGGCACGGCGAATGGATATCCATTGCTGCTATGGCCGAAATGGCAGTCGTGATATCCACCGCACATAGACAAGCTCACTAATCAGTTCGATCAAGGTCTGGGTGACCACGACTGCCGGAACGAGCGGGGAACCGCCCGGAATAGCAAACGCCAGCGGAAGGATGACGAGAGAATTCCGCGTGGCAGCACTGAAAGCCACAGCACGCGCGCCACCAACTGCAAGGCGGCTGGCGCGTGCGATGAACCAACCCAGCACCGGCGCAACGGCAGCATAAACCAGGTAAATCGGTGCCGCTGTCAGTGCTGCGCCCGCGGCTTCCCCGACACGAGGGATAACCCCCGCCAGAACAAGGAAGAGGACAAAGCCCGTCGCCGGCACCGGGAGCAGGCCAAGAGCCGCCAGCACCTGTTCGCCGTTCATTGCTCTAACCGCGCCAAACTGGACCACCGCGGCAAGCAGCAGCGGTCCTACGATCAGCCACAGGAACGCATAAATGAACGGTTCCAGACGGACAAGACTTGATGCATCCGTACCAAGCAGTACCCGCAGATAGACTGGCAGCAAGACCATTTGCAACAGCAGCAGCGCGGGCGTGGCCGCCAGCAGCATCTTGGCATCTCCGCGTCCCAGGTGCGTAAACGTCACCACATAATCCACGCATGGGGTGAGAAGTACGAGCAAGACCGCCAATCTCAACATCGGATCGTCGGGCAGGAACTGTACGAGAATTGCAGTCAGCAATGGCATGACCACAAAGTTGGTTACAAGGAGCGCACCGAGAAAGCGGACGTTGCGCAGGGCCACTCCGAATTCGCCCAAGGGCACCTGAAGGAATGTGACGAATAGCATGAACGCAAGCGCCGGATTGACTCCGGCTTCGAGTGCGTTCACAGCCGGCACACTAAACCCGGCAACTGCTCCAATAAGGATCGCTCCCAGATAGATCGCGACCTGCCGCTCCTCAAGGCCAACTCGAATACGCTCCACTCGCAGCCCCTTCGTAGCACTTTGAAGTTGTTGGCCTCCATACCCTACATCGCGCGCAAACGAAGCGACTGGTAAAATCACAACTTTCCTGGATACTTCGACCGCACGTTTTCAGTTAGCTCGCTGAATAGCTGGCCGGCCGGTCCGGAGGGCCCGGCCGGCCGGATGTATCTCACTCGGCCCGCTTCTCCTCCGCCGCATGAGCGAGCCGGTAGATAACCGGCAGCACGATCAGCGTGAGGATAGTAGATGAGAGAATGCCGCCTATGACGACGGTCGCGAGCGGACGTTGCACCTCTGCGCCGGCACTTGTCGCCAGCGCCATCGGCACGAAGCCCAGCGAGGCGACGAGCGCCGTCATCAATACCGGACGGAGCCGCGTGACGGCCCCGGTCCAGATTGCCTCATCGAGAGAAAGGCCGCGTGCCCGAAGGTTCTTGATGAAGCTGATGATGACAAGGCCGTTGAGGACCGCGACCCCCGAAAGCGCGATGAAGCCGACGCCTGCCGAGATGGAAAGCGGTAGCCCCCGAAGGGCGAGCGCCGCAATTCCGCCCGTCAGCGCGAGCGGTACGCCCGAGTAGACGAGCAGCGCGTCTTTCGCGGTACCGAGGCTTGCAAAGAGCAGGGCGAAAATGAGCACCAGCGCCGCGGGAACGACGATACTGAGCCGTTTCGTCGCGGAAACCAGCTGCTCGAACTGGCCGCCCCACTCGAACCAGTAGCCCGGAGGAAGCATCACCTGCTCTTCGACAACGGCCTGTGCCTCCTCGACGAACGAGCCGAGATCGCGCTCGCGGATATTCGCCGTCACTGTGATTCGCCTCTTGCCGTTTTCCCGGCTGATCTGGTTCGGTCCGGGCGCAAGACGAATGTCCGCCACTTCGCGCAGCGGCACAATGCGCGGCATGCCCTCGCCGAAGGGCGAGTAGCTGGCAGGCGCCAGATTCTGCTCCGGCTGATGCTCCGGCGGCAATGGAATTGGAAGTTCGCGGAGGCGTTCGATGTCCTGCCTCAAATCCTCGGGCAGGCGGACAATAATGGGGGTGCGCCAATCGCCTTCATAGAAGGTTCCGGCACGGGCCCCTCCCATCGCAGTCTGCACCACCTGCTGCACTTCCGAAATGCTGAGACCGAGGCGGGCCGCAGCATCCCGTTTTACCTGGATCGAGAGGACCGGGAGACCAGAAACCTGCTCCACCTGCACGCCGGAAGCCCCCTCGACCCGGCGCACGACGGCAGCGACCTCGTTTGCAGAGGCGAGCAGCGTTTCCATGTTGTCGCCAAAAATCTTGATGCCGATGTCGGAGCGAACGCCCGAGATGAGTTCGTTGAAACGAAGCTCGATAGGTTGTGAAACCTCGTAGTTTGCACCGGGGATCGTGGCAAGCACCTCGTCGAGCTCGCGAAGGAGCTCCGCCTTGGATTTCGACGGATCGGGCCATTCGTCCCGGGGCCTGATCATCACATAGGCGTCGGAGATGTTGGGCGGCATTGCATCCGTCGCAACCTCGGCCGTACCGGTACGCGCGAAAACATCTTTGACCTCGGGTATTTCGAGCAAGGCCTTTTCGACCTGCATCTGCATGTCCACCGACTGGGAAAGGCTGGTCCCCGGAACGCGGAGCGCCTGGACAGCCACATCTCCCTCGTCAAGCCGCGGAATGAACTCGGTACCGAAGCGAGTTGCCCCGAACGCCGCGACGAGCACGAGAATGCCGGCCGCAACAGCGACCGTCTTCTGGCGGCCGAGCGCCAAGGCGAGCGCGGACTCATATCCCCTTTGCGCCCAGCGCATGACGGGGCTCTCTTTCTCTTCGACATCGCCGCGCACGAAAATGGCGATGGCCGCGGGAACGAAGGTAAGTGCCAGAACCATCGCCGAGAGCAGCGCGAAGACGACCGTGGTCGCCATCGGCGCAAACATCTTCCCTTCAACGCCGGTGAGGGTCAGGATCGGCAGGTAGACGACGGTGATGATGAAGGAGCCGAACATGGCCGGCGTCATCACCTCGCGCGTTGCCTCAATGACGGTGGCAAACCGGTCTTTGGTACTCAGGGCATGGCCGAAGCGCTTCCGCTCTTCCGAGAGCCGCCTGAGACAGTTCTCCACGATGATCACTGCACCGTCCACGATGAGGCCGAAATCGATGGCACCGAGACTCATCAGATTCGCGCTTATGCGGTACTCGACCATTCCCGTAACCGTAATGAGCATGGATAGTGGAATGACCGCCGCCGTGATGAGGGCGGCCCTGATGTTCCGGAGAAGTACGAAGAGAACGACGATAACGAGCACCGCCCCTTCCACGAGATTGGTGCGAACCGTTGCAACGGTTTTCTGGATGAGGCTCGTACGATCGTAGAGCGTTTCGATGCGAACTCCGTCCGGCAGGCTCTTTTCGATCTGATCGAGCTTTTCGTCGATAGCGACCGCCACATCGCGGCTGTTCTCGCCTATCAGCATGACGGCAGTTCCGAGAACCGTTTCCTTCCCGTTATGCGTGGCGGCGCCTGTCCGAAGCTCCTTTCCGAATGTCACTTCGGCAACGTCGTGAACGTAGATGGGGCGGCCATTATGCGTACCGAGCAGGACTTCCGAGAACTCCGTGGCCTCCGCGATCTGGCCAGGCAGACGGATCAGATATTGCTCGCCATTCCGTTCTATATAGCCCGCGCCGACATTGACATTGTTCGCTTCAAGTGCCTCGACGACGTCCTGGAAACTGAGATTGAAGGTAGTAAGACGATAGGGATCCGGCACGATATGAAGTTGACGCTCATATCCGCCGATTGCATTGACCTCCACCACTCCGGAGACCATACGCAGTTGTGGACGGACCACCCAGTCGTGAAGGGCCCGGATGTCGGAAAGCGTGTAAGCCGACCCGTCTTGCTTCCGGGCGGCAGGGTTCGCTTCCATGCTGTACATGTAGATCTCGCCGAGGCCGGTCGAGATCGGGCCCATCGCCGTTTCGACGTCTGGAGGCAGCTCGCCCGACACAGCCTGAATGCGCTCACCGATCAACTGCCGTGCGCGGTAGATGTCCGTACCATCCACGAAGACGACCGTGATTTGCGAAAGACCATAGCGAGATATGGAGCGTGTATAGTCCAGGCCCGGCAAACCGCCCATCGCCGTTTCCAGTGGAAAAGTGATGCGTTGTTCCACTTCAACGGGCGAATAGCCGGGAGCCGAGGTGTTTACCTGCACCTGAACATTGGTGATGTCAGGAACGGCATCGATCGGAAGGCGTGTAAAATTATAGGCGCCGAAGGCTGCGACAAAGGCAACCGAGAGAAGCACGAGCCAGCGGTGCTCGACACAAAAGGAAACGATCCGTGCAATCATGGGGTTCGCTCCTCAGTGTGCATGAGAGGCGGCGCTCTTGCCGGCCTCTGCTTTCAAGATGAAGGCGTTACGCGATACATAAGCGCTGCCTGGAGCAAGCCCCTCGACGATCTCCACCGCGCCGGCATCGCTCCGGCCGATCTTCACTGGAAGCCGTTCGAACGAGCCTTCTTCGTCACCGGGCACATAGACAAAACTGTCCGCGCCCTCATAGAGAATTGCATCGCGCGCGACGACGACCTGAACCGTCTCGGATTTTTGTTCCACTGACGCCGTGACAAAGAGGCCGGGCTGAAGGCTTCCCTCGGGATTTGGCACGGTCGCGCGAGCGAGGACGCTTTGCGTATCCTGCGCCGCTATGGGCGACACGTAGTCGACGACGGCCTCAACGGGAGAGGCCCCCGCTTCAGGCCGGAACGTAACGCGCTGTCCTTCGCTGACAAGACTCGCGTCATGGCGATGGACCTGGAGGTCAAGCCACACGGTCGACAGATCGGCAACCACCATCAGAGGGGAGTCCGTATCCGCGAATTGACCGGGAGCAACGCTGCGTTGAACGATACGGCCTGCAATCGGCGAACGGAGCGCATAGGTTCGCATGCTCTCGTTGCTCTCAATGGAAAGCAGGACATCACCCTTCGAAACGCTGCTGCCGAGGCGTCTTCCAACCTCCGTCACGATGCCGGGGAAGCGGGGCACGATATGGACCAGCCTGTCGAGATCCGGGCGAATGACGCCGAAGAGAGTGATGGATGGATTGATCGTGCCCGGACCCGCCTCGACAATTTCGATGTCCGCCTTTTCAATCTGCGCATCCGAGAGGACGACGTGCCCTTCTTCTTCGTCATGCCCACCTTCTTCGCTATGCCCTTCTGCTTCGTCATGCCCTCCTTCTTCGGCATGATCCTCGCTTCCATGCTCATCGGCATGTTGTCCGTCTTCATCTTCGAGGTGTTGTGCTTGCTCTTCCTTGCTTCCACTTTCGAGTGCAACGGGCTCGTCTCTCTCCGCCGCCAGAACGGGATACCCAGCGCAGCTGAAAACAAGGAGTGTAGCCAGAGCCTGCCACAAGGCGCGTTTCTTCATGTTCATTTCAGCTCTCCTTCGGCAAACGGGCCGGTCAGGCTGTCAAGCGAGGCATAGGCGTTCCGGCAAGCGAGGATTGCTTCCGTTGCCTGCAATCGGGCGTCGATCATGGTTTCCTGCGCACCCAGAAGATCGAGCACGCCGAAGCGGCCTCGCAGATACCCCTCTTCGATTTCGGCGGCGGTCTTTTCTGAAGCGGGAATGACCGAGCGGCTCAGCCGTGCGGCCACGCTGCAGCGGCTCGAATAGGTCGCGTAGACCTCTTGAAGTTCGCGGACGAGTTCGACCCTCACTTGCTGCGCATCGAGGTCGGCCTGAACGACCTGGCTCGCGGCAGCATCAATATTGCCTTGATTGCGGTCGAAGACCGTAAGAGGAATGGAGACGGAGAACAGAAATGCGCTTTCGTCTGTGCCTGTGAAACGTCGAGCGCCCGCGCCAAGCGTCACATCCGGCGACGCATTCGATTTTTCAAGATCGAACGCGGCTCGGCGCTGACCGACGACCTGTCTTGCACCTCGAACGGTGGGGTGGTCGTCGAGCCGAGAAAGGAGTTCGGAAAATGCAGGCAGCGCTGCGTCGGGAATATCGAGAGCGCCTTTCGCTCTAACGGGCCGATAGACGGCTTCCGACCAGAGGGCGAGCAGGGCCTGCTCGGCGAAGCGTTGTTCTCTTTGCATTGCCTGAGCTTCAATTTCGGCAAGATCGAGTGTCAGAAGGCCTCGATTGAGATCGGCTTCAGACGACGCTCCACGCTCGAAACGCTCGCGAAGTGCGGGAACAAGATCGCGGATGCGCGCCGCCGCGGCATTGGCCAGTTCCATATCGCGCTGCGCGGCGAGCAACCGGTTGAAGGCATGCGCGACCCGTTCACGAAGGCGCCGCTCAACGGCTTCTCTTTCGGCGGTGGCGACGGTCTCGGCCAGCCGCGAGGCCCCTATTCTGTTCTCACGCTTGCCGCCGGTCTCAATCAGTTGGGACAGGCCAATCGTCACGTCCGCCTCGTCCGTGCCAGCATAGGGCCCGGACCCAAGTATGTTTTCCACCTCCACCCCGACTTCGGGGTTGGGGAGAAGCGATGCCTGGCGCGTTTTAGCAGCACGCTCTGCTATCGTTTCGTCTGCGATGCGCACACTCGCATTCTGGGAAAGCGCCTTCTCGATGGCTTCATTCAGCGTCACTGATTCCGCCGAGAGAGCAGGCGAAACGAGTCCCGCCGACAAACAAATGCCGAGCAGAGCCCGCCGCCAATGGCGGTCAAAGCATTTCATGGATCACCTGTAGACAAATAGGGACGTTTGCTCCCAACCGGGAGCATTCGGATTCAGGCGATCGGATTTTCGGGAGGAGGTCCTTCGGGTGACCGGGAGAGGCTTTCAACCAAAATGGCGCATGGTTTGAAAGCCAGGTCACTGGCGGTCGAGAGCTTCAGGTAATGCGCGCTTCCGAGCGTCATGTGCTGGAATGCGTGGCAGACCTCGCAGGCTTCATCGAACGGAAGGTCGTCGCCAATGTCCATTCCTGCCGTAAGGACCAATTCATCAACCGTGCCTTCATAGAGCGGGGCTCCCGTCGAGCTGACGGACAACGCACTACAGAACAGGCTGACGATGATCAGACGGATCAGAGGAGAGAACATGCTGGAATACTAACTGAGTTCGCAGATTTTGCAACCCGCTTTGGGGGCTGCCGCCGATCCTGATTAGCGAGCGCTATCTGGTGCCAACACAGGACGGCACTGAGGCACCCGGCGAGCTACTCAGCGCTCACGTTAATGAGCAAGCAAAGGGCGTTACGGCGATGGCCAGATTGGATGACGGGATTACGATCCATTGTACCATGCTCCTGTCGGAAGAGGATCTGACACTTTATCGAGAGAGCCCTGAAACTTTTTTGGCAAGTATGAGCCACAATGCAAGGTTGAACACCCGGTCGAACTCTACGAGGGGACACTCAAGGTCTACAACGCTAAGTGCGAAAAGCCAATCGAACGGATGAAGGGTCATATTGAATCAACAGCTTTGGCACACATGTCGCAAGATCAACTGCTGAAATGCTACGCAGAGGGAGTCGCTCAAGGTGCGATGGCAGACATGAAGGATTGGAAAACTCGCGCTGATTAGACCGACCCCGCAAATGCGATTTGATGTCCGCTTTTGGCGCAAAGCCGACATTCGGCGCCCACAAAGATGTTCGGGGAAGTTGATCCACACTTATGCTTGTATCGACTGGACTTCTGCCGCAAAGGAAGCATCCATGCACAGGCGCCGAAGCGCGCAGGCCCCGAGAGAAGCCGGTCCGGGGCTTTCCGGGGTGAGGGCGCCTGATTGGCGGGCGCCTGGTCACACAGGAGCCCCGATCCATGGCAACCCAGCAGAAATCGTCCAAAACCCCGGCCACAAAGACCAAAGCGCTGGCGGGCGGCAAGCTCGGCCAGATCATCCGTTTGTTGCAGCGCGCAAAGGGCGCCTCCATCGACGACCTCACCGATGCCACGGGTTGGCAGGCACATTCCGTACGAGGAGCAATTAGCGGGCGGCTGCGCAAGCGGCATAGCCTTGCGGTGAGCGCAACGCGGGATGCGTCGCGCGGCCTTGTATACCGCCTGCCGAAGGCGGGAGGCACCCGATGAGCAACATCGATCTCGACTTCGGCGACCTCACTATCAAGGAGCTTCGGCAGAGGTGGATGAAGGCCTTCGGCAAGCCGCCCCCGGCCCGCGCTAGCCGCGACCTGCTGGAACTTGGGATTAGCTGGCATATCCAAAGCAAGAAGTTCGGCGGCCTCGACCGCGCAACCCGCGAGCGGATCGCCGCACTCGCCACCGACCTGCAGTCCGGGAAGAAGCCCGGATCGTCCCAGCGGCGAACCGATCTCAACCCAGGCGTCACGCTGGTTCGGGAGTGGAGCGGCCGAACCTTCCAGGTGCAGGTTCTCGAGAAGGGGTTCCTCTACGACCATAAGGTCTGGGGGAGCCTCTCCGAGATCGCAAGAGAGATCACTGGTGCGCGATGGAACGGACCGAAGTTCTTCGGCCTCCGGCAGGTACAGAAGGAGGCTGCGTTGTGAGCAGCCGCAAGCTCCGCTGCGCTATCTACACCCGTAAGTCGACCGATGAGGGCCTCGACCAGGACTTCAACTCGCTGGAGGCCCAGAGGGAGTCCTGTACCGCCTACATAATGAGCCAGACCCACGAGGGCTGGGAGGCGCTCGACGCCCGATATGATGATGGCGGCTTCTCGGGCGGGAGCCTCGAGAGACCGGCACTCAGAGCTCTCATGGCCGATATCGAGAAGGGCCTCATCGACATCGTCGTGGTCTACAAGGTCGACCGGCTGACAAGGTCGCTTGCCGACTTTGCAAAGCTCGTCGATCTCTTCGACCGGCAGAGGGTCTCATTCGTGTCGGTGACCCAGGCCTTCAACACTACGAACTCGATGGGGCGGCTCACCCTCAATGTTCTCCTCTCCTTTGCCCAGTTCGAGCGCGAGGTGACGGCCGAGCGCATAAGGGACAAGTTCCGTGCCTCCAAGGAGAAGGGTATGTGGATGGGCGGGCTGCCTCCGCTCGGCTATGACATCGACCATCGCAAGCTTGTCATCAATGGGCGCGAGGCCGAGCGGGTCCGCCTCATCTTCGAGCGCTATCTCGAGCTTGGTTCAGTGATGCGCCTCATGAAGGATCTGAAGTCTCTGGACATCCGCTCCAAGCGCTGGGTTACCCAGAAGGGTAACGCCAGAGGAGGCTCAACCTTTACCCGCGGCGCGCTTTACGCGCTGCTCCAGAATCCCGTCTATATCGGCCGCATCCGTCACAAGGACAAAGTCCATGATGGGCAGCATGAAGCGATCATCGATGATGAGGTCTGGGAAGCGGCCCAAAACCTCCTTGCGCGCAACCGCCATGAGAGCCGGACTAAAACGAATGCCAAATCCCCCTCGCTCCTTGCCGGCCTGCTCTTCCATGAAGATGGCGCAGCCTATCGGCCCCGCCAGGGCCGCAAGAAGGGCTGTAATCACCACTACTATGTCCATCCCTCCGGCACTTTGCCGGTCCATGAGATCGACAGTCTCGTCGCGAACGAACTAGTCAACCTGCTTGGGCGGCAGGCTACGCTCTGCCAGATCATCGGAACGGATGATCCGGTTCAAATGGATGTGGTCGGCTCAAAGGCCCAATCGACCTCTGCCGAGCTCAAACTCTGCCCCCGCAGGGACATCTTCCTTCAGATGGTCGACAAGGTGACGGTCGGCGAGAAGCAGATCTCGCTCGCCATCAATCGGCTTGGCCTCCAGTTCCTCCTCACCAACATCCCGGCTTCCGCACAAATCGAAGGCGGGGCAAAGACGCCTCACATCATCAAACGAGCATTCCAGCTCAAGCGTTGCGGCAACGGCAGGAAGCTCATCCTCGGACAGAACAATGCCGATGACAGATCGCAGCCCGACCCGTCACTGCTCAGAACCATCGCCCGGGCCCATGTCTGGTTCGGGGACCTCAGGTCCGGGCTCAGCTACAAGGAGATCGCTTCACGCGATGCAATCGACGAGCGACTGGTCGCGCGCACCGTCCGCCTTGCCTTCCTTGCGCCCGATATAACAAAAGCAATCCTTGCCGGGCTCGAGTCCAAAGGCCTCACCTCGGAGCAGCTCGTGCGGCTCCCCAGACTCCCGGCAAGCTGGAACGAGCAGCGGAGCCTGCTCGGCTTCGACTGACTACACCCATCTCGGACAATCACGCCTGCGCGAGAGCGCGGGCGTCGTCGTTCCCGAACAATTGGGACAAACAACGCCGATACATCGCTGCATCGCGCTGCATCATTGTGCATCGGAAACGCGTGAAGCGGACCAGTTTGCGCCCGCCTGGAGAAACAGCCCCGGAACTGCGCTGAATTCCGCAACTGTCAGCGTCTCTGTGTGCGCCTGTGATGCAGAAATGCGCCGCAAGTCCGCGTGAACGCGGGTAGATTCCGGAGACGCCCTGGCGGTCGTGGATTTGCTAGGAGAGGATTGGTGGAGCCAGACGGAATCGAACCGACGACCTCTTGCATGCCATGCAAGCGCTCTCCCAACTGAGCTATGGCCCCATCCTGTGCGCGGTGCGGCTTCAGCCCACCGACGGTGGCGGAACTTAGTGCCGCTCCTTCTCACGATCAAGAGAAACTTGGCACTGCCGCCATCTTCCTGTGTCCACGACGCCGAAGGGAGCGGCGATCAATCGTCGTCGCCGCCCTTACCACCGCGCACGATATCGGTCACATCGTCACCGTCTTCATCATCCTCGAGGAAGGCGTCATTGGCGTCATCGTCATCATCGACATCCACACCGACATCATCGAGATCGATATCGTCATCGGTATCGGCTGCGAGTTCGTCATCCCTCATCGCATCGAGCGAGACATTTCCCTCATCGTCGGCGGCGACCACCCGTTTGGAGGCTTTCTCCTTGGGCTTCTCCGCCGGCTTGGCGCGCTTCGCCTTCGTCCCCGTATCCGGGACATATTCATGCTCGCACTTGGGGCACACGACCGGGTTCTTATTCAGGTCGTAAAACTTTGCGCCGCAGCTCGGGCAATCGCGTTTCGTTCCCAACTCCGGTTTCGACAAGCTTTACTCTCCCCGCACCAGTTTGCATCAAGGCCTTGCGCCGATGGGCGCGTGGCATCAGTCAAGAAGGATTTTCCCATTGCCACGTTAAATTGCTCCTGTCAAAACCTATTCGCGCTTCAGAGCGGGGAACCATACCTTCCCGCAGCGGCCGGGAAATGCCCGGCCCCTTCATCCCATGCACCGCTGGACGGATCTCAATTGGCCACGCCTTCTCATTCCGCTTCTCATTCCGCCTCCGCCAGCCTTACGGCTGAGCCCTCGCACGGCCTTGGCGGGCGGGTCCAGGTGCCCGGCGACAAGTCGATCTCGCACCGGGCGCTCATTTTTGGTGCGCTCGCTGTCGGTGAAACGAGAATCAGCGGACTTCTTGAGGGAGAAGACGTTCTCGCCACCGCGGAGACCATGCGCAGGCTCGGTGCCGACGTGACAAGGCTCGGCGAGGGCGCCTGGTCGGTCCATGGCGTGGGCACGGGCGGACTTCGCGAACCCGAAGAGCCTCTCGATTTTGGCAATTCGGGGACGGGCGCGCGCCTTGTCATGGGTCTCGTCGCCGGCCATCCGATAACCGCCACCTTTATTGGCGATGCCTCGCTATCCAGGCGGCCCATGGGCCGCGTGATCTCGCCGCTCACGCAGATGGGTGCGCATTTCCATGCGCGGGAGGGCGGCCGGATGCCGCTCACGCTGACAGGTGCCCGGCGAGCCCTGCCCATCAGCTACCGTTTGCCTGTCGCTTCAGCGCAAGTGAAGTCGGCCATTCTGCTTGCTGCCCTCAATACGCCGGGCATCACGACCGTTATCGAGGCAACGCCAACGCGGGACCATACAGAGCGCATGCTCAAGGCCTTCGGCGCCGAAATCACAACCGAGACCGGCAAGGATGGCGCTCTCGCCATCAGCCTGACGGGGGAACCCGAACTCCGGCCCTGCCCTATCGTAGTGCCGGGCGACCCTTCTTCCGCCGCCTTCCCAGTAGTTGCCGCCCTGCTCACACCAGGCTCAGAAATCGTGGTCGAAGGCATCACACTCAATCCCCATCGCGCCGGGCTCTACGCAACGCTGATCGAGATGGGCGGCGATATAGAGGTCATGAACCAGCGCGACGAGGGAGGCGAGCCGGTTGCTGATCTGCGGGTGCGCTCAAGCCGGCTGAAGGGCATTGATGTACCGCCGGATCGCGCCGCATCGATGATCGACGAATATCCGGTTCTCGCCGTCGCCGCCTCCTTTGCCGAGGGCACGACACGTATGAGCGGCATTCACGAGCTTCGCGTGAAGGAGAGCGACCGCATCGCTGCAACCGCCTCCGGCCTTCGGGCGAATGGCATAAAGGTCCATGAGAGCGAAGACGGCATGGTGGTCGAGGGACGCGCCGGCGAGGTTTCGGGCGGGGGCCATGTAATGACCCACATGGATCATCGTATCGCGATGTCCTTTCTGGTGATGGGGTTTGCGGCGCAGAAACCCGTGACGGTGGACGATGCATCGATGATCGCGACGAGCTTCCCGGATTTCATCGGGCTCATGCGAGGGCTGGGCGCGAGTTTTACCGGACAGGCGCAATGAACGCGGCCTTGAGGAGAGTGGCGTCGTGACCAAAAGCGCCGTCACCGTTATCGCCATCGACGGCCCGGCCGCTTCAGGCAAGGGTACGCTCGCCCGCCAGATTGCCCGGCATTATGATTATGCCTATCTGGACACGGGCTCGCTTTACCGCGCGACCGGTCTGGCCGTATTGGCGG
>CXWF01005982.1_pt1 | contig 22357 bp, 18 predicted proteins | sample 468421 | NCBI WGS metagenome assembly CXWF01 (sample SAMEA2620812, study PRJEB7988) | marine metagenome | biome: marine biome (ENVO:00000447); feature: surface water layer (ENVO:00002042); material: "saline water (ENVO:00002010), including plankton (ENVO:xxxxxxxx)" | depth 5 m
CCGCCGGACGATTCAGGAAGCCGCGATGCGAGTTCAGCGTCGTTAGCGGCTTCTGAAAGTAAGTCGGCGTGACGAGCGGCGGTGCCTTGAACTCGACGCGACGTGAGTCGTAGTTCAGATGAATGCAGATGATCTTGGTCGGATCGCAGGGCGGCATATAGGTCGCGTTCGCCTCCTCCACCAGCCTCCCATCGCCCAGACGAAGCTTGCCGCCGTCTTCGGGTATCACCCAGACCGGCGTTCCCTGATGCAGGATTCGCCGCCACTCTTCGCGCGGTCCTTCCAGAACGGACATGTATTTTTCTCCCCTTATTATCCCGGTACGGACCTTCAGGCCGGCACCATGAATCCCTTCATGTTCTCGAATACCGGCGAATGGCCATAGGCGTCGCGCTCGTAGTATTCCGATTGCCCTGTCGGCGTCCTGCCGCCCCATCCGATCTCGTTCATGAACCCTGAGGGATTCTTGAAATAGAAGGAGAAGTTGTGGTCGTTGGAGTGACTGCCCAGTTCGATGATCAAGGGCAATTGCGCCAAGCGTACGAGGTCATGTGTGAGCCCGACATCCTCAAGCCGTTCCATTTCGAACATCAGGTGATTGATCGCCTTCTCCGAAGACTCGCCGAATGCGAGAGTATGCTGGCGCGTATTGCAGTGAAGAAACATCAGCTCCACCTTCTCCGGCATACCGGGAATCGTGATCTTGTATTCGACACCGCCCCGCATTCCGAGCAGCGAGTAAAAGGCATGCAGCTCCTCGAAACCGGCGCGCCGGTTCAGCATCATGTGACCGAAGCCGCCGCCCTCTGTCTTGAACCTGCCATGCATCCTTCTTCCCGGATGGAAGGGAAGGTCATACTGGACGAGCGGGCCATGGAAGAGCTCGATGGCAAACCCGTTCGGGTCCGTCACAAACATGACCTCGAGCACATGCCGGGCTTCAGCCTCCTCCACACTGCCGTGCCGCACATCGATTCCTGCATTTGTGAGGCGGTCGGCCATCTCGCGGAATTCCGAAACTCCGGCAAGGCGTAGCCCCATCGCAAGCAGATCGTCCGCCGGACTTTCGATGAGCTTAATTCGATGATGCCAGTAATCCATCCGCAGATAGCGGGTTTTTTCATCCTCGCCCGGCCGAACCTCAAGGGCCAGAACCTGCGAAGCATATTCCTCCCATGCAGCAAGATTGCTGACACCGAGCGTGATGTAGCCCAGTTCCGTGACTTCTGCCGCCATGATTTCCTCCCTCAGGCGAACGATCCCTTGCGGATCGATATGTTCTTGATGTCCGTGTAGAAGTCGAAGCTCCAGGTGCCGCCCTCACGTCCAAGCCCCGAATCCTTCGCACCGCCGAAAGGCGCCGCCAGATCGCGAACGAAGAAGCAATTGACCCACACGGTTCCCGCCGTCACACGCGAGGCGATGTCCATTGCGCGTTTCTCGCTCCTGCTGAACAAGGTGCCCGCAAGTCCGTAGCGCGTATTGTTGGCAAGCTCGATCACCTCGTCGTCGGACGAGAAGCTCTGCCAGGTGAGAACCGGACCGAAGACCTCGCGCTGGGCGATCTCCAGTTCCGGCGTGACATGCGCGAAGAGCGTCGGCTCGAAATAGAGTTCGCCGAAGTTGGAGCGCCCTCCGCCCCAGATCGGCACCGCGCCATCGGCTTTCGCGCGCTCGACAAAGCCTGCGACGCGCTCGAAATGCTCCTTGTGAATCAGCGGTCCGACCCGCGTATCCTTGTCCCGCGGGTCGCCGACCGTCATGTGGGCAGCGGCGCCACGTACCTTTTCAAGGAACTCTTCCTCGATCTTCTTCTCCACCATGACGCGCGTACCGGCAAGGCAGACCTGCCCGGCATTCATGTACTGCGCGGCGACCGTTTGCGCCGCGGCATCCAGATCGGCGTCAGCACAGACGATGAAAGGCGACTTGCCGCCAAGTTCCGCGCTCATCGGCGTGATGGATCGCGCTGCCGCCTGACCGATGATTTTTGCGGTATCGGTCGAGCCCGTGAAGCTGATGCGGTCGACGTCGGGATGGTTTACGAGGGCGTCGCCCGCTTCCTCGCCAATCCCCTGTACGACGTTCAACACACCAGCCGGTATGCCCGCCTCATCCGCTATGTCCGCCATAAGCGAACAGGTGAGAGGTGCCCATTCCGGCGGCTTCACGACAATGGTGTTACCCGCCGCGAGCGCCGGTCCGACCTTCCAAGTGGTCAGCATCAAGGGCGCGTTCCACGGCGTGATGAGGACCGCCACGCCCGCCGGATCGTATTTGACGTGGTTCACGACTTCGGGGGCGTCAATCGTATGGCCGTCCAGCGTCATTGCCCAGTCGGCGAAGAACTCGATGTTCTGCGCGGCGCGCGGAACGACACGATGGACGTTGCCCATGAGCAGCGAGCCATTGTCCATGGTCTCGACCGCAGCCAGTTCATTGACACGTGCCTTGATCCCTTCGGCAAATTTCTTGAGGATCGGAAGCCTTCCCTTGGGCCCGAGTGCCGCCCATGCCGGGAAGGCCTTGCGTGCAGCTGCGACCGCCGCATCTGCTTCCGCCTTGCCGCCCGCCGAAACATCCGCGAGACGCGAGCCGTCGACCGGCGATATGTCCGCAAATTTTTCCCTTGAGGTGACCCGCTTGCCACCGATCCAATGATCGGTCGAAATCTCGACGCCCGCGACCGTGACCTTGTTGTTGCCGCTCATCACACTGCCTCCGCAAGTTTCTGGCCGGCTTCAACACCGGTGTCTTCCTTCAGGAACCGGTCTACGAGCTTGTCGGCCCGGGTGCGGTCGGCGATTATGTGGGCGAGCTGCTGGTTGCGCTGGCCGGAGGAGAGATAGAAGCGCTCATATTGTTCGCCGCGGCTCGCCAGCGCGCTGCCCGCGAAGTCCCAGGCGAGGCGGAAGATCCTCGCCCTCGTTTCCGCGTCCATTCCGTTCGCCCCATGCATGTAACGGTCGATCAGGGGACGCAGCTCCGGGTTCGCCAGCTGCGCCGCGCTCGGCGTCGCCAGAAGGTTATGCGACCCGAGAAGACGGATGATCTCGTTCACGCGCGGGAACCAGGTCGGCAAGGTTGCCTTCAGCGCCGTTAGCGGCGCCCCGTTCGGGAACCAGACGCCGTTGCCGAATTCATAGGCGCTTTCCTCGGCCGCCTGGATGCAGGCACGCGCAAATTCCGCGTAGCTCCACATCTCGCCCAGCATCTGAACGGGTCCGGGCTGGAGGCTTCCCACGGCTTCGGACATGCGGGTGGCAAGTCCCCATGCAAATTCAAGCTTCGTCTGCGCCCGGATCATGGTCTGCTGCATGACGTTCGGGAACCAGCCGGTCGACATGACCTGATTATAGACACCCACATTGCAGTTGATGTGGATACGGTCACGAGGCACCTCGACATCATCGAAGATCACGAAGGCGTCCTGTTCGTCGAAGCGGGACGACAGCGGATGATCAAGCTTGTTCTGCGTGCCTGCGCAGCTATCACGGCAGAGAAACTTCAAACCCGGCGTATCCATCGGAATACAGAATGCGAGCGCATAATCGTCCGCATCGGGCCGGATTGGCTGGCCGGGATACACGGCAAGCTCGTCTGCAAAGGGAGCAAGCGTCGCCAGAACCCGCGCGCCGCGCACGATGATGCCGTGCTCCGTTTCGCCGACCTTGTGAAGCGGCACTTCGTTCGGCGGACCCACCAGGTCGCCGGCGGCCTTGTCGACGGTCGGATGAACGATCGTGTGCGTCAGCGAAATGTCGTTGCGCCGAAGGAACTTCTGGTAATTGACGAGGTTCTGGGCCCCCTCCTCGTTTCCGTTCGCACCCCATTCGTCGGAGCGGCCCGCAAAGCCGGCATAGGTGACATTCATGTAGTCCGGCGAACGCCCCATGATGCCAACCGTATATTCAGCAATCCGGGCGAGCCCCTTGTGCCGCCGGTAGATGTCTTCCCTCGAGCGCGGGATCATGTGGCTTACATTGATCTGCTCGCCAGTTTCGGGATCTGGCATCAGGCAGTCATCCGCATAGCGGTGCTGAAGGTCGAAAACACCGGCGAGACCATGTGCGGCGCCCGAAAAGGCGGGGTGATCGACAACGTCCTCAACCTTGTCAGTGCCGACCCAGATATCGCGTTTGCCTTTGAGGCCCTTGAGAAATTCTTCTCCCGTGCGCGCAGCCATGGCGCTCCCTCCTTGCGTTTTGAATCGGCGCCGCCGCTCCGGACCCTGCCTTGCCCGCCCGCCGGCATAAAATATGATTCATATCATTTATGACTAAAGTCAGTTTATGGGCGAAGAGGACTGAGTCAAGCGTGCAGGACGGAGGCGGTATTTTTCCTCGTTTGAATTGCCCCGATCCTGATTGACAATGGCGCTTCAAAGAACATGTTCTGTACCGACGCGATGACACGAGAAGGCGGCGAAGTGGTTGAACCCAAACTGAAAAAGGCGCGTGCAAATAGCGGCATCTCCACCCGGCCGGGACGGCGCGAACGCAACAAGCAGGAAAAGCGGGCGCGCATCGTCGGGGCCGCAAGGGAACTGTTCGGCACGAAGGGATTTGCGGAAACAACTACGCAGGAAATTGCAGAGAAAGCCGACATCGGCACCGGCACCCTGTTTCTCTATGCAAAGTCGAAGGAAGACCTCCTCGTCATGGTCTTCAAGGACGAGATGCTCGAGACATTTCTTGCCGCCTTCAAAAAAGTGCCTGCTGGCGCGCCGTTCGCCGACCAGCTCATGCATGTCTTCGGCATGATGATCGCCTACCACGCGAAGGATGTTGAACTCTCCCGTGCGCTGCTGAAAGAAATCACGGTCCTCAGGACGCCGGAACGGCGCCAGGACCTCAGAACGCTGATGCGGGCGATCTATGGCGGCATCGCGGATCTTGTTGCCGCACACCAGAAAACCGGCAATTTCCGGTCGGGAGCCAACCCGCTGCTGGCAGCGGAGAACCTGTTCGCAGTCTATTATCTCAGCCTTCTCGGCTGGCTGGGAGGACAGATCCCGAAGCAGAAATTCATCCGGGAACTCCGCGCCAAACTCGACATCACGATAGAGGGGCTTGCAGCGCCGGGCACCCCGAAGCCCGCCGCCTCGAAGCAGAAGACCTCACGCAAGTCCTGACCCACCGTTATTGACTTACATCAATTATGATGACACTCAGTTATTGAGTGTGGGGGAGACCGCGCGGAACAACGATAACGAAAGAGGAAGCCATGGCCCCGTCTCTGAAATCACGCTGGGCATCCGGCGAGGTCACTCTTGGTGCCTGGTGCATGATCCCCGAACCGCTGACAGCGGAAGCGCTGGGCCGTGCCGGCTTCGACTGGGTCCTGGTCGACATGCAGCATGGCTGCATGGACTACGAGACGGCGCTCAACATGATCCGCGCCATCGACCTCACCCCCGCCCTGCCCATCGTCCGTGTCCCCTGGAACGATCCGGGCATCATCGGACGCATGCTGGATGCTGGTGCACTCGGCATCGTCATTCCGATGATCCAGACGGCGGAAGACGCCAGACGTGCTGTCGATGCCTGCCTCTATCCGCCAAAGGGACGCCGCAGCTTCGGCCCCGTGCGTGTCGGACAGAGAGACGGACAAGGCTATTTCATGGAAGCGAATGACCGCGTCGCCGTCATTCCCATGATCGAGACGCCGGAAGCACTCGCAAATGTAGAGAAGATCGCCGTCGTACCGGGGGTCGATGCGCTGTTCGTCGGTCCTTTCGACCTCTCGATCGCACTCGGCCTGCCGCCGGGCGACAATGACGGCAAGCCTGTCTTCGATGAGGCCATTGTACGGATTTCCGCCGCCGCGCGCTCGGCCGGTATAGCAACCGCCGTTCTTTCCAACGCGAAGGTTGCGCCGCTCCGCATCGAACAAGGCTTCCAGATGATTTCGACCACCACGGATATCAACGCTCTCGCAATGGCGGCGCGCGGCGATCTTGAAGCCGTGAAGTCTACGCAAAAGAAGGGGAACTGACATGCTGGGACAAGCGGACCGCGACGAGATCGTCGCACGGTTCTTCGAGACCCACCGGACAAGGCAGCCCATGCCGCTTCCCTCGAAGACCTGGCCCGGCATCGAGATTGAGGATGCCTACCGCATCCAGCAGGCATTCGTTGCTCAGAAAGTTGCAGAAGGCGGCAAGGTGAAGGGCTACAAGGTCGGCCTGACCTCGAAAGCAATGCAGGAATTCGCGGGCACGACCGAGCCGGATTTCAGCGCCGTCACCGATGATTTCTTTATCCCCGAGGCAACACCCATCCCGATGTCGCGCTTCTTTACGCCGATGATCGAAATGGAAATCGCCTTCGTCATGAAAGAGCCCTTGAAGGGCCCCGGCGTTCTGCCGGTCGACGTGCTGCGCGCAACCGACTTCGTTTTGCCTGCAATCGAGATTGTCGACTTCCGCGTCGAACGCGGTCCGGGCCTCAACATTGTCGACAACATCGCCGACCTCGCCTTTTGCGGTGCGGTCGTTCTCGGCGCCAATCCCCGCCGGCTCGACCAGATCGACATCCGCAGGGTGCAGGGTGCGCTCTACAGGAACGGCAACAAGGAACTCGAAGGTGAGGCATCCGCCGTGCTCGGCAACCCTGTGACAGCGGTCGCCTGGCTCGCCAATAAGCTCGGCGAATTCGGCACCTCGTTTCAACCGGGCGATACAATCCTCACCGGCTCCTTCATTCGCGTCCTTCCCGTGGCGGCGGGGGACGAATTCGTGTGCCGGTTCGATCAGGGCCTGGGAGAAGTGGCAACCAGCTTCGTTTGAGCGAAGATGATGTGGGACGATGTTCTGAAGAACTTCATCCCTGGACGGTGCCCTGCGTGAGAAAATGTTCTAGGTTCGGTTCATTGACATTCACAAAGACAAGGCTCGTCGACGATGGGACTGAAGGCAGCTATTCTTCCTGTAACGCCGTTTCAACAGAACTGCACGCTGCTCTGGAACGATGAGACCATGCGGGGCGCAGTGAGCGACCCCGGCGGCGATCTCGACCGGATCAAGACTGCGGCGGCCGAAGCCGGCGTCACCATCGAAAAGGTGTTGCTGACACACGGCCATCTCGACCACGCATCGGCGGCGGGCGATCTCGCAAAGGAACTGGGCGTCGCGGTCGAGGGACCGCATGAAGACGATCTCTTCCTGATCGAGACCCTGCCCGACCAGGCCGCCAAATACGGGTTTCCACCCGTCGGCGCATTCCGCCCGGACCGCTGGCTGAGGGATGGCGACACGGTGGAATTCGGCGGGCTGACGCTCGATGTGCGGCACTGCCCGGGACATACGCCGGGTCATGTCGTCTTCTTCCATGAGGCTTCGCGGCTCGCCATTGTCGGCGATGTGCTGTTTCAGGGCTCGGTGGGGCGAACGGATTTTCCTCGCGGCGACCATAATGCGCTCGTGACCTCGATCCGGGAGCGGCTCTGGCCGCTTGGCGACGATGTGACCTTCGTTCCGGGGCACGGACCGATTTCGACATTCGGAGTCGAGCGGCGGACCAACCCCTTCGTGGCGGACGAGAACTTCGCCTGACGGTTCTCTCCTGGCAGCCCGCCGCTGCATTTCGCATGACGGAGAACACCGCCTGACGCTGCGAAATGCATGGACAATTGCGGCGCAATCGGTTTCCTTGGCGCTCTGTCAAATAATCAATAAAAGCGCTGGGGACGTGGTTTGAAAGCCCGCCAAAAGAGCGCTATTGACCAAGTCTCTGGTTTGAGGGAAACGAGTGAATCAACGTCGCGTAACACGTCTGCAAATCAGCGCCTTCGGGCTTCCCTCCATTCCGATTTCGGCGCTGGGCCTGCCAATCGTGGTTTACCTGCCGCCCTTCTATGGACACGACATGGGCTTGAGCCTCTCGGTTGTGGGCACGGTGTTCATGTTGGCGCGGTTCTGGGATGTGTTCACAGACCCGTTACTCGGCATGGTGTCGGATCGTTTTCCGAGCCGCTGGGGACGGCGACGCCACTGGATCGTGCTCTCGGCACCTATCCTGATCGGCGCCGCCTATATGCTGTTCATGCCGACACCGCCCGTGACATGGATGTATCTCGCGGGATGGATGTTCATTCTCTATATCGGCTGGACGCTCATCACGATCTCACACATGTCGTGGGGAGCGGAACTTTCAGAAGATTATGACGAACGCTCCACCATTCAGGGGGTGCGCGAGTTCCTGCTGATTTTCGGCATGTTCACCGTGCTGGCGCTACCGGCGGTCATCGAACAAATGTCGGATACCACGGCGGCAGGCCCTGCGAAGATCGCAGCAATGGGCTGGTTCATCATCATCCTGCTGCCGATCACCATCGGACTTGCGGTTTGGCTGACGCCTGAATTTCCAAGCAAGGCGCATCAGCAGATACCCTGGAAACGTGCCTGGGTAATCATTGCCAAGAACCGGCTGCTGCAGCGCGTACTGGTGGCGGATCTTCTGGTCAATATCGCGCCCGCCATCACCGGCTCGCTCTACATCTTCTTTGCGTCCCACGTGATGGAGCTGCCGAAATCGGCGAGCCTTCTTCTTCTCGTTTATTTCATCGCCGGGTTCGTCGGTATTCCGGCGTGGATCCGCATGAGCCACTGGGCGGGTAAGCACAAGACGCTCGCCATCGCCATGGTCTATGGCGCGGTGACACTACCGTTGGTGGTGTTCTTTCCGCGCGGCGAATTCTGGTGGCTCTTCGTCGGAAACTCGCTCTATGGCGTCGCATACGGCGCCGGCTCCTTTCTGCTGCGCTCGATCATGGCGGACGTCATCGACATTGATTACCTCGAAACGGGGCAACGGCGGACAGGCCTCTATTACTCGCTGCTCAGCATGACGGCGAAGGTGGGCGCAGCGCTCGCCGTCGGCATCACCTATCCGCTGCTTGATCTGATCGAATTCACGCCGGCGGGAACGAACACGCCCGAGACACTCGACCTTTTCATGGCGATGTATGTCACCCTGCCCGCCATTGTCATGCTCGCTTCGGCGGCCGTGATGTGGAACTTTCCGCTGGATCGCGAAGCACAGCTGGATCTGCGAAAGAAGATCCAGGAGCGGGACGGCGTTCATGCATCGCATGATGCGAGCGAGGCGGCCGCGGCCGTCACACAAGTCGGCACGGCTGGCGGCATCGTCGACCGGCCGGCCGAGTGAGGGTGCTTGCATGACCCAGGATACCGGACGGATCGAAAGGCTGCTCGCCATCATGGCGAAACTGCGCGATCCGGACGGCGGCTGCCCGTGGGATCTTGAACAGACCTACGCAAGCATTGCTCCCTATACTATCGAGGAGGCCTATGAAGTCGCCGACGCCATCGAGCGCGGCGACATGGACGATCTGAAGGACGAGCTTGGCGACCTTCTGCTGCAGGTCGTGTTTCATGCGCAAATGGCGGAGGAAGAAGGACTCTTCGGCTTTCGCGATGTCGTCGATGCGATTTGCGAGAAGATGATCCGCCGTCATCCGCATGTTTTCGGCGATGAAGGCGAGCGAAGCGCGGGCGAGGTCGAAGGCCGCTGGGAAGAGATCAAGGCTCAGGAAAAAGCTGTAAAAGGCGCAAAAGTGGAGAGCATTCTCGACGATGTGCCGCGCGCGCTGCCTGCGCTCGTTCGTGCTGTCAAATTGCAGAACCGCGCCGCGCGCGTCGGCTTCGACTGGCCAGACACGACACAGGTGATCGAAAAGCTGAACGAGGAGATGCTCGAAGTCTCCGAGGAGCTTGCCAAGGGTGGCGACCACGACCGGCTGGAAGACGAAATGGGCGACCTGCTTTTCGTTTATGCCAATCTTGCGCGACACCTGAAGGTCGACCCGGAGACGGCGCTGCGGCGGGCGAACGCAAAGTTCCGCCGGCGCTTCGGCCGCATAGAGCAAAAGCTTGCGGCGGCAGGGAAGCGCCCCGAAGACTCGACGCTCGAAGAAATGGATGCCCTGTGGGACGAAGCGAAGGAAGAGGAACGTAAAACTTAGCCGCGCCTGTTTCTTCTGATTTCTTCCGCCACTTTTTGCCAACTTTCTTCATCCCGCGCGATGAGATGCGGCCCCTTCAGGGTTCGCGGAGCGTAGTCTTCGCTCGTCTCGATGTTCCGCACAACACCGCCCGCCTCGCGCAGGATCAGCGTGCCCGGCGCATGGTCCCAGGGAAGCATGCGATGATAGGTGACGAAGTCGTGCAGCCCGCGCGCGACGTTCGTATAGTCAACCGCGGAGCAGAGGAATGATGTCGCGGAGCCGACACCCGCCGCATAAGCGCCGATGCCCGCTTTCCAGTCATCCGGCATGAAGCGAACATAGAAACTCGCGCGCTGCTCTCCCGGACTAATGGGCGCCCGGCCCGCATCGAGACGTTGAATGCCCGATGCGTCGCGCCAGAAAGCGCCCGCGCCGCGCTCTGCAACGGCGAGTGCATCGACCACCGGCAGATAAATCCAGGCATGAGTGGTTTCGCCGCGCACGACAAGCGACACCATGAGGCCGAATGTTTCGCGGCCGGCGGCAAAGTTTGACGTTCCGTCGACGGGATCGACGGTCCAGAGCGGCAGATCATCTTCGAGATGGTCAAGCAAGGCCGGATCGGCGGCGGCCGCCTCTTCGCCCAATACGCGCGACCCGGCGACGAGTTCTTCGAGGCGAGGCGAAAGCCACAGCTCGGCCTCGCGATCAGCGATGGTGACGAGGTCGCCCTTGGATTTTTCCTCGATCTCGTGCACGGCAAGCGCACGAAAGCGCGGCATGACGATTTCCGCCGCGGCTTGCTTTAGCAGCGATGCAACATCATCCGCCAGCTTGTCCATATTCATTCAGCCTCGCGGGAGGATGCTTCGCCAAGCCGCCGCGAAAGATCGGGGAAACGCTTTTCGAAGCGGCCGGCGACGATCGGCGTCAGGCCGAGATCGAGATGGACGACGCCATCCTCGTCATCCTCGCGGCTGCGGATATGAGCGTTAGCATGAAGCCAGGCGATGGCCTCGCCCTCACCGGATGGCATGTCGAAATGGACAACATGTTCCTCGTCGACGATGAGACTGTCGATGAGGGAAAGAAGCTCCCCGGCCCCCTCCCCCGTCCGTGCCGACACGGCGGCAGTGAGCGGTTCGCGTTCGGCCAGATTGACCGCAGCGTCATGGACCTCATCTTGCAGCAGGTCGATCTTGTTCAGGACGTCAACGACATGCTGATTGTTTTCAGCCGTGGATTCCTTGGTTACGCCGAGCGAGGTCAGCACATCCTCGACATCGCGCTTCTGGATATCGGTCTCCTCATGCGCGGCATCGCGCACATGGAGAATGACTTCGGCCTCCAGCACTTCTTCCAGCGTTGCGCGGAAGGCGGCGACGAGATGCGTCGGCAGATCCGAAATGAAGCCCACCGTGTCGGACAGGATGATCTTGCGGCCGCTCGGAAGAAGAAGCCCGCGCATCGTCGGGTCCAGCGTGGCAAAGAGAAGGTTCTCGGCAAAGACGCCGGCCTCCGTCAGCCGGTTGAAGAGCGTGGACTTGCCCGCATTGGTGTAGCCGACAAGGGCGACCACCGGATAAGGCGCCTCGCGGCGCGTCTTCCTGTGAAGCTGACGAGTGCGCTTCACCGTTTCGAGCTGACGCTCGATCTTGGTGATGCGTTCCTGGATCATGCGGCGGTCGGCCTCGATCTGGGTTTCGCCCGGCCCGCCGAGAAAGCCGAAGCCACCGCGCTGCCGCTCAAGATGGGTCCAGCTGCGCACGAGCCTGCTCTTCTGGTAGTTCAGATGGGCAAGTTCGACTTGCAGGGTGCCTTCGCGCGTTCGCGCACGCTCACCGAAAATTTCGAGAATGAGGCCGGTGCGGTCGAGTACCTTGACCTTCCAGGCGCGCTCCAGATTGCGTTGCTGACCGGGCCCCAAGGAGCCGTCAACCACCACGAGTTCGATCCGGAGTTCGGCGAGGTGACCTTTCAGCTCATCGACCTTGCCTTCGCCAAAGAGCGTTGCCGGGCGAGGCTTTGTCAGCGGCACGACAGCCGAGCCGACAACATCAAGCGAGATGGCGGCGGCAAGACCTACCGCCTCGTCCAGCCGCGACTCGGGAGAACGCGTTGCCGTTCCCGCACGCTTCGCCTGATGCTCCGCAGATTTGAGCAAGGGAACGAGCACAAAGGCTCTCGTCGGTTCTTTCGGATTTACCTGAAAGCCCTTGTCCCCGCGCTGGCGGGTCTCATTCGTATCCTCGGTCTCGTCGCTCAATCAGGTCTCTTCTGGCGGAGGTCTCTTCAGGCCTCTTCCCCGTTCGTTTCAGGCTCGAAAAGCTGAACGGGCTGGGCCGGCATGATTGTTGATATCGCATGCTTATACACGAGCTGCGAATGGCCGTCCCGGCGCAACAATACACAAAAGTTATCAAACCAAGTGACCACACCCTGAAGCTTGACGCCATTCACCAGAAAGATGGTGAGGTTCGTCTTGTTCTTGCGAACGTGATTCAGGAAGGTGTCCTGGAGATTATGGGTCTTTTCATTCATGGGTAGGCCCCATTTATCGAGTTGGGTGGGACCGGACACATGCCGCGAGGGGTCCGGCGTTTTTGTTCGCACTGCACTTCCTGACTGAACGAAGCAGGCTGCGGCTCTCACTTGATACAGTCCGGTTTTTCCCCTGATGCTGCAAGTGCGAAATTGAATTCGCACCTGCAAATCGGCGAGGTTTTCGCTACATCCGACGTTTTACCATCAAGAAAGCTCACCAAACCGGCCATAAGCCTCACGTAGCCGCAGCGCCACCAATCCGGGCGATGCATTACCTACGGCCTGCCCGTCGATGCGGATCACGGGAATGATGATAGCGGAGGATGCGCTTATGAAGGCCTCGCGAGCCGATTTTGCCTCTTGCGGCGTGAACGGCCGTTCCACGACCTCTATGCCTTCACTCCGCGCCGCCTGCAGAATTACGTGGCGGGTGATGCCATGCAGGATGTCGGGACCTTCGGGCCGGGTCACGAGCCGCCCTTCCTCATCCACGATCCAGGCATTTGTCGAGGAGCCCTCGGTGACGAAGCCCTCCGCATCGACGAGCCAGGCTTCATAGGCGCCCGCCTCACGCGCGGATTGCTTTGCGAGGATGTTTGGCAGGAGCGCGATTGACTTGATATCGCGCCGAGCCCAGCGCTGATCCGGCATGGTGACGACCTCGACGCCATGCGCGACGGCAGCGGCAATACGTGCCTCGTTCAGCCGCTTCGCGGTGACGACAAGCGAGGGGCGAGCATTCTTCGGAAAAGGATGATCGCGCGGAGCGACGCCACGCGTCACCTGGCAGTAGACCATGCCATTCAGCACATGGTTCCGGCGAAGCGTCTCGCGAAGGATGTGTTTCAACGCCGCGAGAGGCATCGGCATTTCCATGCGTAACTCGCGCAGCGATCGCTGAAGCCTTTCGAGATGCAGCGTCTCGTCCATCAACTTGCCGCCGCGAACGCCGCAAACTTCGTAGACACCGTCTGCAAACTGATAGCCGCGATCCTCGATGTGGATACACGCTTCGGCGTGGCGGACATAATGGCCATTTACATAGGCGATACGCGACAAGGGGAATTCCTCCTCCGGTCCTGGCGGCTCAGAAGAACTCGAGGCTGACGCGGAACATCTGTTCCACCTTCCGCACCTGATCGGAACGGGCGAAGAGAACCACACGATCTCCCGCCTCGACCTCCGTGTCGCCATTCGGAATGATGACCTCTTCCTTGCGAATTACCGCGCCGACAAGAATGCCGTCCGGCAAGTTCACTTCACGAAGCGGTTTACCAACAAGGGGCGAAGTTTCGAGTGCTTCGGCCTCGATCACCTCGGCGGCGCCGTCATGCACCGATTGCAGGCCGCGGATACGCCCGCGACGGACATGCTGCAAAACGGTGGAGACGGTCGCGCCACGCGGATTGATGAAAGCGTCGATGCCGAGGGGACGCATCAGCGGTGCATAAGTATTGTTGTTTATCAGCGCCATGGTGCGCTGACAGCCTTCGCGCTTGGCAACGACACAGGAAAGAATGTTTGCCTGGTCGTTGTTCGTGAGCGTAACCAGCGTTTCCGTTTCGGCGATGCCCGCTTCCTGCAACAATTCGGGGTCGAGACCGTTGCCATGGAGAACGATCGACCGCTTGAGCTTGTCGGCGGCCTGCACTGCCTTGTCCCTGTCGCTCTCGATGAGTTTCACGCGTGTGCCGGTATGGTTCGCTTCCAGTTCGCGGGCGACATGAAGGCCGATATTGCCGGCGCCGACGATGATGATGCGGCGCGCCGCCGTTTCCTCATGGCCGAAAATACCAAGCGTCCGGCGAACGTCTCGAACATCCGCCGCGAAATAGGCTTCGTCACCGACCAGCATGGGGTCATCGCTCTGGGGAACGAAGAGTTCGCCATTTCGAACGATGCCGACGACCCGCGACTTGAGATCGGGAAACAAATCAGTCAACTGACGAAGCGGCGTATTCACGATGGGACAGTCTTCCTCCAGCGTGACGCCGACGACGCTGACCTTGCCATCCGCGAAGTTCAGGATGTCGAAGGCACCCGGAACGGCGAGACGGCGGAGCACCGCCTTGCCGACTTCAAGTTCCGGCGAAATGATCACATCAATGGGCAGGTGATCCTGCGAGAAGAGATCCTGGAATCCGGGCTGCAAATAGCTCTGCGAGCGGATACGCGCGATCTTGGTGGGCACCTGAAAAACGGAATGGGCAACCTGACAGGCGATCATGTTCACTTCGTCGTGAAAGGTCACGGCGATCAGCATGTCGGCGGAAGAAGCACCCGCACGCTCCAGCACATCGGGATGGGCGCCGTGACCAACGATGGCGCGCACATCGAGCGTGTCCGATATCTGGTGAACGAGCTGGGGCGACTGGTCGATTACCGTCACGTCGTTCTGCTCGGAAGCGAGCTGGCGCGCAATGCCGAATCCGACCTGGCCGGCGCCGCAGACTATTACCTTCATGATCGGGCTTTCCCGTTTCGACGCATTTCAGTAAGGATCAAGCCGGAACATCCGGACGGTTGGCGGCCGCAACGCCTAGCGACTTCAGCTTGCGGTGAAGCGCGGAACGCTCCATGCCGATAAAGGCCGCCGTGCGCGAAATGTTACCGCCGAAGCGGCTGATCTGCGCCATGAGATATTCCCGCTCGAAGGTTTCGCGCGCCTCGCGGAGGGGGAGCGCCATGATGTGCTCACCACCGGCACCGTTCACCGTCATCTGCGCGGAGGCTCCGACCTCGGCCGGCAGCATATCGGCCGTCACCACCGCGCTCGGATCGCCCGTGGTGAGGATGAGCAGGCGCTCGATGTTGTTGCGTAACTGACGGACATTGCCCGGCCAGTCATGTGCCTGCAACGCGGCCATCGCGTCGTCAGAAACGCGGCGAACGGGCAATCCCGTCGCATTCGAAATCTGGGTCATGAAGTGTTCCACGAGCAGTGGAATATCCTCGCGCCGGGACGCTAGTGGCGGAACGACGATCGGCACCACGTTCAGGCGATGATAGAGATCCTCACGGAAACGGCCCTTACTGATTTCCTCCAGAAGATCGCGGCTTGACGAAGAGACGACACGAACATCGACCTTCACATGTGATCGGCCGCCAACGCGCTCGAAGGTCTGATCGACCAGAACACGAAGAATCTTGCTCTGCGTTTCGAGCGGCATTTCCGACACTTCATCAAGGAAGAGCGTACCACCATGTGCCTGCTCGAAGACGCCAACCTTGCGCGGTCCGGCGGCGCTTTCCTCGGTGCCGAAAAGTTCCGCCTCCATGCGTTCGGGCGCCATGTTCGCCGCGTTGAGCGCAACGAAGGCATGGTTTGAACGGCGGGAACGCGAATGAAGAAGGCGCGCGACGACTTCCTTGCCCGCTCCGGCGGGACCGCTTATCAGAATGCGGCTGTTCGTGGGCGCTACCTTTTCGATCGTCTGGCGAACCTGAGCAAGCGCGGGCGAAACACCGACCAGTGTGGTGTCGTCGCCGACGCGCACACGCAGTTCGTTGTTCTCTCGGCGCAGCTTGAACGCCTCGATGGCGCGCTGGATCACGAGGATCAGCCTGTCGGCCTTGAACGGCTTTTCGATGAAGTCATAGGCACCCTGCTTGATCGCGGAGACCGCGGTTTCGATGTTGCCATGACCGCTGATGATGACCACCGGCAAATCCGGGTGACGCTCACGAATGACGTCCAGAAGCTCCAGCCCGTCGAGCCTGCTGCCCTGGAGCCAGATATCGAGAATGACAAGACCGGGACGCCGCGCCTCAATCGCGGCGAGCGCCTTGTCGCTGTCACCCGCGCTGCGCGTGTCGTAGCCTTCATCGTTCAGAATGCCCGATATCAAATCGCGAATATCGGTTTCATCATCGACTATCAGAATATCAGACGCCATCAACCGCCTCTTCGGTTACATCTCCTGCAACGCGATCCGCGTTGCGCACAGTCTTTTGTTTTTCCTTGCCGTCCACGAGACGCCGGCGCGGGAAAACGAGACGCACACGCGCACCGCTCTCCCATCCTTCCGCCACCGGTGCATCTTCAAGGACCAGCGCACCACCGTGGTCTTCCATTACCTTGTTGACGATTGCGAGGCCGAGCCCGGTGCCCTTTGCATGGGTCGTCATGTAAGGCTCGGTCAGCCGCGAGCGATTGCTGTCGGGCAAACCGCATCCCGAATCCGTCGCAACAACGGTGACGTTGTGTTCATCCGGCACGATGGTCACGTGGATACGTCCAATCTTCCCCCGATCGCGCTTCTCGCCTTCGCCCTCATCATCCTCATTGTCATGCCCGCGGATCGCTTCCGCCGCATTCTTGAGGATATTGGTCAGCGCCTGACTCACCAGCCGCCCATCGCATTCTATGACAGTCTGTTCCGGGGGTAGCACGAGTTCATAGTCGATTTCCGGGTGGCCGATCCGCTGCAGGAAAACGGCCTGACGCAATATCTCATTCAGATCGAGCGACTTCATCGATGCCGAGGGCATGCGCGCAAAGGAAGAGAACTCGTCCACCATGCGCCCGATATCGCCCACCTGACGGATGATCGTCTGTGTGCATTGCTCGAAAATTTCGGGATCGGAAGCAATCTCCTTGCCGTATTTCCGGCGCAGACGTTCCGCTGAAAGCTGGATCGGCGTCAACGGGTTCTTGATTTCATGCGCGATGCGGCGCGCGACGTCGGCCCAGGCGGAGGTGCGCTGCGCGCGTACGAGTTCCGTTATGTCGTCAAAGGTGAGCACGAAACCGCCCTGCCCGGAATCTGTCATTTCGCGCGTCACACGCACGTTGAGAGTGCGATCCTGCCCGCCTTCGGGAATGATGATCTGCGCCTGCGCGGTGCGTTCGGGATGCGCGCGGGCATCTGCCACAGAGGCGGCCATTTCGGGGATCGCCACGGCCACGTCACGACCGAGAAGCTTTGCCTCCGTCAGCCGGAAGAAGCGAAGAGCCGCGCGGTTGGCATGCGTCACCCGGCCTTCATTGTCGAGACCGAGAACGCCGGCACTTACGCCGGAGAGAACCGCCTCGGTGAACTGACGGCGCTCGTCGAGCTGATGGTTTGCCTTGATCAGGTCGTTGCGCTGACTTTCGAGCTGGCTCGTCATTCTGTTGAAGGCGCCTGTGAGCATATCAAGCTCATCGCCCGTGCCGCTCACTGGCACACGGGCACGAAGATCGCCCACGCTGACGCGTTCGGCGGCGCGCACGAGGCGCGAGATCGGGTCCACGATCCGGTTTGCCGCCCACAGGCCGAGCCAGATCGCCGCCAGAAGCGTGATGAGGGCAACCGTCACGTAAATAAGGGCGAAGGTGATCTGGAACTGGTTACGCCGCGTTTCCAGACTCTCATATTCGCTGACGGCGGCGCGCGTCTCCGCCAGATGTTCGAGCACCTGCGCGTCCACGAAGCGAGCGACATAGAGATAAGTATCGTCCAGCGAAGGCAGAGCCATGAGCGCGCGGATCTGGTTATTATCCTCGACGATGAAAAGCGCGACATCATCCGCCTTCGCGGTTTCGAAATAGCGCGTCGCCGGCATGCCAACATCGACGCTGCCCGCCGCCTTCGCGAGAATACGACCATCGGACTTGATGATGTAAGCACCGTGAAGTGAACGAAGCCGCATCTGCCCCGTCAGCAAGCGGTGAAAATAGGGCGGCTCGGTCACGAGAAGCGCAATCTCACGGTTGAGATCGCTTGCCATGGCAAGTGTGTCGCCACGCAGCACCTGCCTGTGTTCGTTCAGATAGGCTTCGGCGACCGTCTCCGCATTGGAGATAATGAGCTGCGCCCGCTTCCCAAACCAGGTGTCGAGGCCCCTGTTGAGGGTCACGGCGGCAAAGACGGCGACGATGATCGCCGGCATCACCGCCACCACGGCGAACATGGTGACAAGACGCGCATGGAGCTTGGCGCCCGCCGTGCCGCTGACGCGAGCGAGAATTACCCGGATCAAGCGCCAAATGATGAGCGCGAAAAGGATCAGAACGAGAGCGAGGTTCGCCACCAAGAGCGAGATCAGGACCGGCCGCGTGGGTGTGAAAGGCGTCAGCCCCGTCAGCAGCATATAGGTGAACGATCCAAGGCAGAGCGCCACGACGACCAGACCGATGGAAAAGGTCGTGGAAAAGCGACGGCGGTTCACAAACTGCCACAGCCTTCCTTCCCAGCTTCCTGCCCGGTCCAGCCCGGGTTCATGCGCCTGATCTGTCGGTACCATGCCTGTTCCTGCGTGGCGGCCCAGGCGGTGCGAGGGACTTTATGTCCCCGATGCATCTGTCATGTGCCCGATGCGCCACGCTCCCTCTGCGGCAGGGGGCATTCTGTATCGGCGGACGATACCATTCAACCACAATGTTGCTTGTTTACATCAGTGTCACACAAGGCTGGTGAAGAGGGCTTCAACGGCCCCGTCTCACTTCAACCCGCGGATCACCTGTATGTCGAGCTCGCGGATCTTCTTGCGCAACGTATTGCGGTTAATGCCGAGCAGGTGCGCTGCCTTGATCTGGTTTCCGCGCGTGGCGGCCAGACTCATGCTGAAAAGCGGCCTCTCGACCTCTTTCAACAGGCGTTCGTAAAGTCCCGGCGGCGGCAGGTCGTCGCCGTGAGACGAAAAGATACGGCTGAGCGTCCGCTCGACCGAGGACGCGAGCGGCTCGTCGGCAGCGGCCGGTGTGGCGGGCTTGCCGAAATCGGGCTCGGCAAGTTCCGTTTCGAGGATGTGGGAGCCGATCGTCTCCTCCGTGTAGAGGGCGGCCAGCCGGCGCACGAGGTTTTCGAGTTCGCGGACGTTGCCCGGCCAGCGATAGCGCTTCAGCAGTTCCATGCCTTCGGAGTCGATGGTCTTTGGCGGCAGGCCTTCGTCTTCCGCCTGGCCGAGGAAGTGGCGGATGAGATCTGGAATATCTTCCGTACGTTCACGAAGCGGCGGCAGGCGGATCGGCACTACGTTCAGTCGAAAGAACAGGTCTTCACGGAAGAGGCCCTGATTGATGAGTTGGCGAAGATCGCGGTTCGTGGCCGCAACGATGCGTACATCCGTCTTGATCGGCGTGCGCCCGCCAACCGTGGTGTATTCGCCCTGCTGCAAGACGCGCAGAAGGCGCGTCTGCGCCTCCATCGGCATATCGCCAATTTCGTCGAGGAAGAGCGTTCCGCCTTCCGCCTGTTCGAAGCGACCCGTGGCGCGCTGGCTTGCGCCGGTAAAGGCTCCTCGCTCATGGCCAAAGAGTTCGCTCTCGATAAGTTCTCGCGGGATGGCGGCCATGTTGACGGCAACGAAAGGCCCGTTGCGCCTGCGACCATAATCATGAAGCGCACGGGCGACGAGTTCCTTGCCCGTGCCGGACTCGCCCGAGATCATCACTGTCAGATCCGTCTGCATGAGACGGGCAAGAACACGGTAGATGTCCTGCATGGCGGGAGAGCGGCCGATCAGCGGAATCTTTTCGCCTTCTTCGGGCTGTTGCCGCGCAATGCCGGGTTCTCGCGGCGCCGCCATGGCGCGGTCGACGACACGGATCAGTTCGTTGAGGTCGAAAGGCTTTGGCAGATATTCATAAGCACCGCGCTCCGCCGCCGTGATCGCAGTCTTCAATGTGTTCTGCGCGCTCATGACCACGATGGGCAGCTCGGGCCGCGCCCGCTTGATACGGGGAATAAGGTCGAAGGCGTTTTCGTCCGGCATCACCACGTCCGTGATGATAAGGTCTCCCTCGCCCTGGCTCACCCAGCGCCAGAGTGTCGCCGCGTTGCCGGTCGAGCGAACTTCATAGCCGACCCGTCCAAGTGCCTGATTGAGCACGGTCCGGATCGCCGCATCGTCATCCGCAAGAAGAATTGTGCCGCTTGGCATGGTGGCCGCTCCTGTCAGTGCGCTGTTTCATCATGGGTCACGGTCGCGCCCGTATGCATGGGCAGCAATACGCGGAATATTGTTTTTCTCTGCAGGCTTTCGCATTCGATAATGCCGCCATGATCGCCGATGATCTTTGCGACGAGCGCGAGGCCAAGGCCGGTGCCGGAGGATTTTGTCGTCACGAACGGGTCAAAAAGGTGTTCCATCAGATCGTCGGATACGCCGGAGCCGTCATCAATCACGCAAATTTCGAGCGGCAGGCTGACGCGGTCACGACTGCCGGGCATGGCAAGGCGGACGCCGGGCCGGTAAGCGGTGGTCAAGACGATTTCCCCATCAGAGCCGCCGATGGCTTCTGCCGCGTTCTTCACGAGATTGAGGAAGACCTGTATGAGCTGGTCCTTGTCGCCAAGCACCGGCGGTAGCGAAGGATCGTATTCTTCATGGATGCGGATGCTCCGTGCAAAGCCCGTCGCGGCCAGCTGTTTCACATGGCCGAGGACAAGATGAATATTTACCGGCTCACGCGGAACGGGGCGCTCATCGGAGAAGACTTCCATGCGGTCGACGAGTTTGCAGATACGGTCCGTCTCCTCGCAGATGAGGCGCGTCAGCGTCTTGTCTTCGGGAGTGCCCGAAATTTCAAGGAGCTGAGCCGCACCGCGAATGCCGGAAAGCGGGTTCTTGATCTCATGCGCGAGGATTCCCGCCATGCCGGTGACCGAGCGGGCGGCACCGCGATGGGTCAATTGCCGGTCCATCTTCTGCGCCATGGTACGGACCTGCAGAAGGAGCAACACGTGGCCCGGATATTCGGTGAGCGGTGTCACCTGGATATCGACCTGGCGGTCGCCGATGCGCGGCGTACTGATTTCGACGCCGTATTCATTCACCGAAACGCCGCGCTCGAAGACCTGATCGATCAGCGCAAGAACCGGGCTGCCGAAAGCGACGATCTCGCTCAATGGATGGCCCAGCACCATGGAGGAACTGGCGGCGAAGAACTCCTCGGCGCTGTCGTTCACATATTCGATACGCATTTCACGATCCACGAGAAGGACCGGGTGCGGCATCGATTTCAGGATCACATTCGCTTCCGGCGGACCGCCGGGGCCAAAGGCGCGAACCACTTGCGACATCAAGCCGCCTCCTTGTTCATTGATGGGGGTGCGGGATCGGCCTCTCCCGCCTGTTCGTAAAACGAGCCGATGGCCGCGAGCACGTCCTGCGGATCGCTCATGCGCACCACGGCGCGCTTCGTCGCCATTGCTTCTTCCGGAAAACGCCGCGAGGCTTCCTCGAGATACCAAACAAGGTGCTTGCGGGCGACGCGCACACCGAGGGGCTCGCCATAATGTTCGATCATGTCGCGATAGTGAGAGGCGGCGATCTCACCCTGCGCTTTCCATGAGGGGGCAGCCAGCTTCTCGCCTGTCGCAAGAAAATGCGCGACCTGGGCAAGGAACCAGGGGCGCCCCTGCGCTCCCCGGCCGATCATCACGCCGTCCGCGCCGGAGGCTTCGAGGATCGATTTCGCATCTTCCTCGCTCATCACATCGCCATTCGCGATGACGGGAATGGACACCGCTTTTTTTACTTCGGCGATGAAGTCCCAGTCCGCCCTGCCCTTGTAGAACTGGCAGCGGGTGCGTCCATGCACCGTAACCATCTTTACACCTGCGGCTTCCGCCCGCTGGGCAAGCTCGGGCGCATTGCGTTTCGTCTCGTCCCAGCCCGTGCGCATTTTCAGCGTTACCGGCACACCGGTCGCGCCGACGGTTGCGTGGATCAGGCTTTCGGCATGGTCGAGATCGCGCATGAGGGCCGAACCCGAGAGGCCGGACGTGACCTGCTTTGCCGGGCAGCCCATGTTGATATCGATGATATTCGCGCCCGCCGCCTCAGCTACCCGCGCTCCTTCCGCCATCCAGTGCGCCTCACGGCCAGCCAGCTGGATGGAGAGCGGCTCGAATTC
>CXWF01016859.1_pt1 | contig 22303 bp, 11 predicted proteins | sample 468421 | NCBI WGS metagenome assembly CXWF01 (sample SAMEA2620812, study PRJEB7988) | marine metagenome | biome: marine biome (ENVO:00000447); feature: surface water layer (ENVO:00002042); material: "saline water (ENVO:00002010), including plankton (ENVO:xxxxxxxx)" | depth 5 m
AAAGCTTGGATTTAAGTCGTTTACTCGTGGTGGATACACTTTCCATAAGCACGATTGGAAGCTTCTTAACGATCCAACTCTTCTAGGTACATCTAACTTTATTCAGGGAGCTATGGTTCCTCTGTCTCAAGTAACAGATGCTCGTAGCGGAATGAAGGCGCCAGCTTTAGCTATGTACTATAAAGAAGCAAACGGATACAACCGTGAGATGGAGCACTGGGTAACAGGAAGTATCCTAGGTCACTACAACAATGGTGATGTAGGTTCTGACAATGCAGTATTCCACTACCGTTCAGAAATTGCTCTTTGTGTACGTGCTGCTAACCAACACGTTGTAATTAAAGGTTAATATTAACTAGGTAATGTACCTATAAAAGATAGATAATATTATGGAAAAATTTATGTTTTTTGCGAACAGTACGAGTGACGCAATCTGTGTTCCTGCAAGAAAGCTTGTAGAAATGGAGGTTGACGGTGACGGCGAGTCACTTGACCTTAGATTCGATGCGCGAGTTGGTAGTACGTCAACACCTTTCGCTAATGTACGTAACGAAGTAGAAGCAGACTTAGTGATTACTGACAACAAAGGTAAAGAGGTTATTAAATCTCTAGCTAATGAAATCAGAAAAGGTAAGGAACCTTTCATTGTAGTTGCTGATGATAACGTAGGCACATATGCTCACGTTAATATCACTGCTCTTGCAACGTCTACTCTTGACACAATCGGTTAATAATTAGAAAATATGGATACAAGTAAAAAATTCTTATATATAAATCCAGACGATACGGCTGGTGAGGTAGATGGTTCAAGACTTATCCCTGTTTCTAGTATAGAAATGATGGGTATGGGTGACGCTACAAGTTTGGAGATAGCTTACAAAGACGCTGGAAGCGGTGATATTAGCGTAGTTGATATTACTGTTGCTTCAGGTAAAGGTAAAGAGGTTATGCAGGCTATTGTTGAAGACATTAACTTCAGCAAGCAAAGCATTATTGTTGTTGCTGATAAAAGTAACGATGAGAAGTGTAGCCCGCATATCGACCTTAGCACAGCACCAGTATTAATTGAAGGCGGTAACAATACTGCGTACTTTGGGTCACTTCAGGTTAGTGATGGAAGTTTTACACTTTCAAATAGTGAATCGGGAGTAGCTAGTATTAAAGACTTCGATGGTGTCGCTGTGGCGAGTGTGAGTACAGATGGCATAGGTGTATCGGTTACAGGAACTTCAACTTCTTCAACTAGAAATGAAGGTTTTGGTTACAGAAAGCAGGTGCTTGAGATTGGTTCTGGTAATGATAATAATGAGCTGACGCTTGGCCTTGGAGATAGTGGAGCCGTTATTTACGTTACTCCAACGAATGCTTTAAATATCAAGTTGCCAGCAGTGGGAACTCAGGTAGGTTGGTTTTGTGATTTCATCATTGCAGAAAATGTTAACAAAGCGTTTACTATTCAAACAAACGGTCAAGACGGCAATGACAACATTACTTTATTTAGTAATGCTTCTGATGCTGTTTCGGCTGACGTTGGTGGTACAGATCACGATATTTTGACGTTTACTAATGCTTTAGCTGGATCTAGAATTGAGCTAATAAATTGCGTTGGTGGTGATGCTGAAAGATGGCACGCATACGTAAGAAGTATGAATACTGTTGATGCGTCAATCGCCTAATAACTAATACGTGAAAGGGCTTCGGCCCTTTTGCATTTAACTTTTTAATAACGAAAATAATTTTTAGAAATAATGAATGAATTAATTCTCTCAAAGCTTGACGCAAATGAGGTGAGAGCAAACAAAGGAGTTGTGTCTGTTGCTGAAACAAGCGCATCTTTTGTAGCATCTTCTGATGCAATTACTTCAGGGCCTATGTTAATCCCAGCTAACGCTGTTATCTTGGATTGCTACGCTGTTGTAAAAACTGCCCTTGCTTATGCTACGGCTACTCTTGGAACTCGTTTTGGAACTGCTGCTAGTGGTGCTCAAATCGTTGCTCTTGATGCTGACGGACTTGTTGGTTCGTCTACATCATTGGCTGCTGGTAAAGGTAACTGTACTGATGCAGAAAGAAACACTTCTTTAGGTGGCGCTGCTGCTGTAGTTGTTGTTGCTGACGCTGCTTACTCAGCTGATCAAAGAGCAATCTACGGTGAGGTAAAAGCTTCTACTGGAGCTTTCACTGCAGGTGAAGTTTACTTTGCTGTTGAGTACATGGTACTTGGCGATTAATTAAGCTGAAACTTAATGAGAAAGGCCCTTCTGGGGCCTTTTTCTTTGTCGTATATTTGTGTGTAATTTAGTAGAATGAAATTTTTCAAGTTTATTAGGGAAAACGTAACACCAGGCAGCGTAACCGCTTCTGATACGGGAGTTGGAATAAGCGTAGTTGCTATTCCAGCACAAAACGTGTCTCTAATTAGTGCCTCTACTGGTAAAGTAAAAATTGTATTTAAAGACAGCAGCATCTATGATGATATACAGTTGTTTGAAAACACAGCTATTGAAAAAACTAGCGTAGACATATCATGTAGAAGCGGTGACGAAATATCTTTGATATCAGATATAATTAATTTTATAGGATCTGAGCAAAAAAATAAACAGATTGTTTTTAACAGTGTTCAAGGAACATCTACATTTCAAAGAGCTGTTGTTGATTCTAAAGACGATGTATCAATATCTATTAAAGAAAGCCCAATTAATGTAGAGACTGGAGAGAAAGCTCAGGGCTCAGAAGAAAAAAAATATCAAAACAGCATTGGAGAAATTAACTTTGGACGAGAAGAAAACCTTCCGTCTTTTGACTTAAACCATCAAGGCTTAGTTGACTTTGCTGACGGCGCAACGATTACCACTTGGATAAATTCAGGAACTTCTGGATCAACTTACAATACGCCTAGATTAGGTAGTACAACTCCAACATGTGAGGATGATCCAGCTACTAGCGGAATTAGAACCAAATCTGTTCGTATACAGAATACAGATGCATTTAATGTGCCTGCATATACAGCAAAGGGAGATTATACTATTTATTGCGTTTTTGGAGAATATACTGGAGATTTTGGCTATTCTAATCCAATAGTTTTATACGGGGATGAAGCTGGTGAAACTATAGGGTTTGGAGGCAACCATCCAGAAGTAGCTGACTTTAATGAAGCTAGCTTAGGAAAAGCAAGAAAGAAGTATTCATTTAGTGTAAGGCACGACGGAAGATTAGGTGTTCCAGCGAGCACACAAACAGACACAAAAGAAAACGGAACTACACCTTTTAAGTGGCCGAACTATTTAGAAGCCAATGGATCAATAGATGATATGGGCGGTCCAGATGTGTTTATCATAAGAAGAGATTTGAATAGCAATATGTACCTCCATAACAGAGATGGAGATCTTGTTGCATTTATTAAGGGTAAAACAATTACCGACGATAAAACTTTTACTACTAAAACTAACGGACTAACAGACGGTGATTTGCTTATAGAAAACATAGGTACTGTAAAAGATTTCACAACAGCCGCTAGCATTGTTTTTGCTGGACATTTGGCTAGATTTGGAGTTATAGAAAGAGATATAGGTACTTCAGCTTCGGCTACGTTAGCTAAAGACCTTTTTAATTTATACAAAGTAATTTAATTTAATATGTCAGAGACAAAAAGAAGGACAGCTGGGCGTCCAAAACCCCAGCAACAAACAGAAACACCTGTACAAGAGGCGGTAACAGCACCGACTCCTGCACCGAAGAAAAAAACTGTTATTAGGCGTAGAGAGCAAATGAATCAAAACGCAGAGTACGAAATACCATCAAGGTCTGGTGTAGTGTATATGCTTCCTCAAAAGGGAGTTACAGTATACGATCCAGAACAAGACACTGTAAGAGAGTTGAGGTATTGTCCAAATGAACCATCTGTATGGGCTGATGAGCAAGGAAGTAAAGCTCTTAAGCAAACTGTAGCCTTTCAAGAAGGTAGATTGTTCGTACCAAAAGACAAGCCAAATTTAAGAATGTTTATGGATTTACACCCTATGAACATAGCTAACGGTGGTAAGCTATTTAGATTGGTGGATAAGCAAAAAGACGCTCAAGACAAGCTAAAGAGAGAGTTTGTAACGTCAGAAGCTATTGTTATGGTTAGGGATAAAGACATTAATGAGCTGCTGCCAATTGCGTTATATTTTGGTGTAGATATCAATAGACCAGTATCAGAAATAAGGTACGATCTTTTAAATATAGCTAAGAAGAATCCTAAAGATTTTATTGAATCATTTGATTCACCTCAAGTTCAAGTTAGATCGGTAATTCAACAAGCCAAAGACTATCAAATCGTTAACATCAAGAAAGATGGTTGTTATTGGTTTGACTCAAACGGACTAATTGTATCGGTCCCAGTGGGACAGGAAGGTATGGACGTTATGGTAAGATTCTGCTTAACAGAAAAAGGAGCTTCAGTTTTATCTTCACTAGAGGAAAAACTAAGCAAACTAGCATAAACGAAACACTCAGGACGGAGAGAGCCGCTTTTAGGGCGGCTTTTTCTTTTTGTATATTTGCTATATGATAGGCGTTATAGAAGTATACAACTACCTTAAAGACTACTGCAACAAAGACCAGAAGGGTTTTGTTACGCCAGAAGTTTTCAATTCGTTTGCAGCTTTAGCTCAACAGCAAGTATATAATTCAATGTTTGCATCTATGGGTGAAGCTTTGAATATGAGGAGAAAGGGTGTGGATCCAGCAAGAGAAAAATCTTTTGTTAGGCAGCTAGAAGAAGACATGGCATACTATACAAAAAGAGAGCTATTAGAAAACTCTGATTCATCAGAAGATAGTATGTTATTTGATAAACCGAGAGATTTGTCTAAAATATCCTCAATAAGTCTTACTGATAGGGAAAGAACATCGGTTGAGGTGTTACTTAATCCTGAAAAAGCTGATAGAATATTAAGCAGTAATCTATCCACCCCTACTAAATCATTTCCAGTCGCTTTGATTGGAGATAAGATAGAATTGTTTCCTTCAGTTATAAGCTCTATTTATTTAACATATTACAGACAACCAAGATCTGTTTTTGCAACAAGCACTGTTGGTGGCGGTCAAATGGGTGATATAGACTCAATGTCTACGCCTACATACGCTGCAAATCAGTTTGGTGGTATTGAAATTGCAATACCTATAAATTGCAGAAACTTTGATCTACCAGAACATTACAAAAGCAAACTAACTTATGAGATGGCAAAGCTTATTGGTATTAGCTTACGTGATGATTTTTTAATAAATAAAACAGCCTCGTAATGGCATACAACGACGTTTCCTCTTCAGGCATGAATTACGTGCCGCTACGACAAGTTATAGATGATTATATTATCACAATAGATAATGATGATTACGTTAGCTCGGCTTCAGATGTAATGATTCGTAATATAGCGCTTAGAGGTATTCGTGAGTTTGGATTTGATATTACGTCAAGAGTGAAATCAATTAAGCTGGATGTAAACACAACCAACAATACAGTTGCTTTGCCTGACGATTTTGTTGACCTTTTAAAAATTGGAACAGTAGGATCTGATGGATTATTAAGAGTTTTAGGTCAGAACAAAAACTTGAATCAATCAAGAAGAATTACGCAAGTAGACTCTGATGGTGATGGCGTTGTAGATACAGATACAACTTCAAAGGTGGACAGCGCCCAGGGACCGCTTCACATACACGACAACTTAATACTAGACAGAGAGGACGACAAAACAAACACTAATGTTAGTTCAGGCGTTTCTGACGAGTATGATTTTTATATTTTTGAAAACTATGCTTATCAGGGAGGTTTAGGAAGACTTTATGGAACTGGAGGCGGTCATATGCAGGGGGAGTATAGGATTAATTTAGATCAAAACAGAATAGAGGTTGATACCTCTAATGATGTTGCAGAGGTCGTTCTTGAATATATATCTGACGAGGCTAGATCTACTAACCCAGTCATTCATGTGTATGCAGAGGAAGCTCTTAGGACATACATATACTACAAGTTATGTGAAAGAAAATCAACAGTACCTGCTAATGAAAAAGCTAGAGCTAGATCTGAATATTACAACGAAAGAAGAAAGGCAAAGGCAAGACTAAGTAACTTCTCTAAAGAGGAGGCTCTTAAGACAATACGTAAAAACTTTAAGTTAGCACCTAAATACTAATGGCAGTAAATAAAATAAGACCAAGAAAGATAAATTCTGCTGCAGATTCTAGGCTCAGAAAATCTGACGAAATGTTAGATGCTGTAAACTTAGTAGCTACACATGATTTTAGAGATTCTGGGGATACTACAGAAGGTAATGATTCTAGCGGCAACGCTGGTGTTTTAAAGCCGTGTAGAGGTAACGGATTTGTTCCCCCACATACAGACGTCATAGATGGGGTTCCAAATGATTTAGAAAAAAGAGTTTTAGGTAGCGTAACTGACCATGAAGCAAATGTTGTTTATTTGTTTTTGTGGTGTGAAGAAGCTAAATATCAAGGTGTTTATGCATATGATCCCACAGGATATCTACCTGGATCAACAGAAAACTTTGATGGGTATAGAAAAGTATACACATCTCAGCAGTTTAATTTTGTGTCTGATTCTTTTATTAAAGGGGATATAGTTAGAATTGAGAACAAATACTTTTATTCTTTAAATAATATTAATAGAGCTTTATTTAATTCAAGGTCTGATAAAAGAGGCACTAGCCTTGAAACGATAAGTGATGATAATTTAGCAGATCACTTGACTCAAATATATGATACTCAACCTATTATATATTTTACTGACAACATAAATGAGCCTCGAAAAATACATCCATTTAGAGCTCTTGTAGAAAACCATAATAATTACGATTTAGTAGACGTAAAAGACTTTATTACGGCTTGCCCTAAAACCCCATTATACCCTATAACTGCTAAATTTGAAACAGATCCAACGGATCCTACATCTTCTTTTGAAGGCATATCTGGATTTCAGTTTGCATACCAGCATATTTACAAGGGTGGCGAAGAGAGCGCTTTATCTACGTTTTCTGACATTGTGGTTCCAAATGCATACTACCAGCAAGGCGCAAATGAGACTGCTGATTTAAGCGTAAACAACAAATGCGTACTTACAATACCTCACAGAAATCAATATTTTGAGAATGTTTTTAACGAGGATACAGCATCTGTAGAATCGGTTTTGAGCGCAGAAGTGTATGGAAGAACTAAAGAAATAAACAAAATAAGAATACTCTCTAGAATGGGTAATGAGGGTGCTTGGATTACTGTTGAAGAAATAGATGTTCCTGCTGATGGTTTATTATACGGTGAAGACATAACGTATGATTTTTATAATAGGCAGGTTTTTGCTGGGTTTAACAAAAACGATGCAATAAAACAATTCGACAACATACCTCAAAAAGCAGAGGGTCAAGCGGTCGTTTCTGACAGACTTATGTATTCTAATTACGTAGAAGGATACGATAATGTAGATGTTAAAGCAAGAGTAAGAGTAAGATATCATGATAGGCCTGAAGATTTTATTGATCAAGAGATAAAAGTAACACCAACAATAAAACATGTGGCAGACCATGCAGGATACGGGTCTTACGCAGGGGGAGCTGCTGGAAGAAAAGAAAAAACAGTAGGTTATCACATTGATACACAAGGTTTACCGCCTACTATAACAGAAAATGGAACAGTGGATCTTTTTATCACTGTATCTCCTCACAGAAACTGGCATATATACAACACAAAAAACAGTTTTCACGGATCTAGACATTTATCTTTAGATCTTGGGGAAGAGATTACTCCTTCACAAGACTTAAGTGTTGTAGAAGGCGGTGAGGTATTACTCGACACCGCCACATCAGTAGTGGGTCCAGAAACATGGGGCTTAAAACAAACAGAAGCAGAGGCTAGAGGCGGATCTGGTTTTAACGACAGAATGGATAAGTTTTTTGGGGCAAACAACGGTGTTTCTGTTGGTGAGCTTGGAGATTTTACATGGAATACAGTTAGCAGTCAACACGACTTTTTAAACGGGCGTTCCTGTAAGGCTGTATTTGGTACATCAGCAGCAAACCCTCTTATATTAAGAGGACAACCGCTTTCGTTTTTTGTTACGCTACAAGCAACACAAGATATTAACGAAGCACAAAATGCTATTAGGAATGCTTTGATAGCTTCTTTAACAGATCAAAGTTTAGAAGTTGGTGACAACACGGGAAGCTTTTTAATCGTTAATCTTCAAAGAGATTTTTCTTATGTTATCAATGAGGGTTTGCCTGGGGGTGATATAGAAACAGATGCAGGGGAGTCTATAGAATCTCCATTTAGAATACCTGTTTTATCTGGATCAGACAGTAGAAAACACTTAATATGTGCTGTTGGAAATGGAGATATAATTAACGAATCGTCTAGCGAATATTCCTTAACGCATCAGAGCCCTTGCGGTTATTTTATTGTAAATAAAGCAAATGTAACATTTGGTTTAAGGAATGCTGGTAATGGTTTTATGCATCTTAGGATTAAAGATGTGTCTAACGTAGACATACAAACATGCATTCCTTTTATGAATGCAGAAAGACTTGACAGTGGGGCTGATGATAATAACTCGTTAAACTATGTTGAACCTCAGCAAAGCCCACAAAGTGATTCCGATAAATGGGGATTGAGGGATGCTACGATGTGGAGTTTAGATGAACTTATTGTAGATTCTTGGTACTGCTATTCAAAAGAGTTTATGCAATCTGGAAACTTTAACCCAAGAATATACACACCTACGCCGACAGACTTTCCTAGGTATATGAATGGAGAAGGTGGTGGGAGTTATAGCTGGGGAGATCTTAATCCAGAGTGTACTAATAACGGTCAAGGTAAAAATTCTGCTATTGTAAGCATAAGCGCATTTAACAACTTATTCTACACACCAGAGAACTGGGAGTACAGGTATGAAGGAGATGGATTGGGACAAGGTGGGTGGAAAGATGCGTGGCATATTCCGTTTCAAAGAGCTGTAGACCATATGGCTCTGACTGGAGATAATGCTGGAACTTTTCAGGCTCCATCAAATACAGAAAACAATGGGAGGATGAGAATAATGGGTTATCTAAATGGTAACTATGACGATATATATGATACTGATTATGGTTACTCTATGGTGGATGGAGCTATAGGACCTGGATCAAGCAGAGGCGGGCAAGAGGCTATTCACGCTTATGCTAATATAGTATATTCAGGAGCGGGAACTTACAAGCCTGGTAGTGTTACTGGAGAGGTAATTTTTGCTGGTAGGATAGGCCCTAGGGGGCACTTTATAGGTGCAATGACAAAAAATGTAAATGCTGGCGATGAAACTCCTTATGCAAAATTCTCAAAACAACAGCTTTTGCCTTTATTTGGTGGAGGCTTTTTAGCAGAAGACGGTTTTCAATATTCTAATAAAACACAAAACGCAGACTACAGCGATTTAGACGGATATAATTACACATATAGAAGTAAAATATTAGAAACAGGTCAAATTCAGGACGCTTTAGACGCTCTTGAGGCATACTCTCTAAACGAAGCCATATACAACCCTTCGGCTAAATATCATGGAGATCCTAACAGCCTTGCTAGCGAAAATGATGCTGAACTTGATTTATTTACAATAAGCACTTTACAGACTGCGGAAATAAGAATTGATTCTCTAGAAGCTCAAGTTTATTCACCTGACGAAGTAATTGCAGGCGGAAGATCGTTTAAAACAAGAGCTACTCATGCTTTTGGTGTCGTATATTACGACGAAAGAGGTCGAAGCGGCAATGTAAACCCTATAATATTTCAGCAAGTTGCTCAAGGTAGCGAACCTTTTGTTAGTAAAAATTCTGAAGGTGTTTATGTAAAAGGATATTCTGATGAAGAAAGATCAGAAAAGGGCAGGGTGTCTATGGAAATAGAATTACTTAATGACCCTCCAGAGTGGGCTCACCATTATCAAATAGTTTATGCTGGAAACGTAACAAAGGGTAATTTTATACAGTATAGCACAGGAGGTGCATTTATTACAAACTTTGCTGAGTCTAATTTTCCTGATGCGTTTATGCCGCCAGAAGATTTGCGAAGCACCAACATATATGTATCTTTAAATTACCTACAACATAATAAAGATGTATCGTATGCCGAAGCATTTGGTGCAGTATCTCCACTAGGAAATAAAGACTTGTACATTTACAAACCTGGAGATAAGCTTAGGGTGTTAGCATACTACGATACTCCTGGACAGAGACAATGGCCTCACCAGTATGAATTTGACGTTCTTGGTCAGGTAGAATTACCAGCTGTAAAAGACGACAATGAGTTATATAGAGCGTTTCAAGACAACCTAGACGCAGGACCGCTTATGGCAGATGTTAGAACTGGTCAGTTTTTAATATTAAAGAATAACCCAAAAGCTGTAGGGTTTAGCTATAATGAAGTTAAGCAAGCTCAGAATTTAGAGACAACGAACTTTCACAATTGGAACAATATATGTACCGTAGAGATATATTCTCCTTCAAAAATTGCAGACTTAGAGGAAAAATTCTACTATGAAATAGGCGCTGTATTTGATATACTCAAAGATGAGAACGGTAATGTATATCATAAATCTAACCCTGTTGAAATTAGCAGAGGTGATGTTTGGTTTAGAACCACAGCTTTAGCAGTCCCAGAGTTTGAAGAGGTAGCTGAACTGGACGGTGGAGACCCTAATCCTAACTTTGAGATGTATAAAAACTTAATACTGTTTAATACAGATCAAGAAAACGACCAAGGTAAGAGTACGCCTAGATTCAAAAACTACTATGTAGAATCTATGACTTTTAATGATACGTTTGCTGGAAATGATGTGTTAGGTATAGGTAAGCCTAAAGTTATAAGGTCAGACGAGGGTCAGATTAGAAAAAGAGCTTCTGTTATATATTCTGATAAACATATATTTAACAGAAATAATATTAAGTTTCCTTCATTTAATGGTAGTATTGGTAATTTTAAAGACCTACCAAATGAGTATGGAGCTATAAATTATATACAAAACAATTACGACTCTCTTCTGTGTATACAGGAAAACAAATCAAGTTTATCTCCAGTAGAAAGAAACATCATATCTGATGCTGGGAAAAATGAAAGCTTAGTTACAACAAGCGACATAATTGGAGTTCAAGCATTTTTTGCAGGTGAGTACGGTGCAGACAACAACCCTGAGTCTGTTGTTAGAACAGAGGCTGCTACGTATTTTGCTAGTAAATCAAAGAGTGAGGTATATAGGTTGACGTCAGAAGGAATACAAATCATATCTGAAGAGGGTATGAAGTCGTATTTCTACAGAATTTTTGAAGAAGCTAAAAGGCTACAGGCTGAAGGCGGTGGTAAAATTTACATACCAGGAGGGTATGACCCTCTTAAGGATGAGTTTTTAATTACGATTTCAAATCTACCATATATAGCAACCACTGGTGTTCATGAATACGATCAACCTCAAGACGGTGAGCTTATACCAGACCCCGTAGATCTTGAAGATCCTACAGAACCTATCGTTGGGTGTATGGATCCTGCAGCAGAAAACTATGATCCTGACGCAACAATACCATGTAGACCAGACGCAGAAACAGGCGTAGATTGCTGTAAATACCCTGAAGAAGGTTGTGCGGATCCAGTGGCTACTAACTACAACCCACTAGCAGAGCAGTCTTGTGCAGACTGCTGTGTGTACTTCGATCCTTGTTCTTTTGATGAGTTTTCTGAAAATCCAGACGGAAGCGTTACTCCATCAGACATATTATACATATGGGAGGAGGTTATCCCTCAGTTAACGCCTGAAGAAATTCAATTACTTGGTTGGGATTTTGCTTGGGTAAATCCAGAAACATTCAGTCACAATGGGTTAGGCATGCCTCCTGAAGACAGTTACAACGTATATACTGGAGGTCCAGTAGGTACAGAAATGGGTGTACCTTGGGACTTTCAGCAAGGGGTAGCGGGAAGTCCGTTTGGCACATTCGCTAGCGCTTACAACTTTGCTCTAGCTGTTTATGCTGGGGCAAGCGGTTATAACGTAGGACCTTGGACGTCAAACACAAAAAATTGTCCAGATACACCAATTATTGCTCCAGGTGACGATACAACTCAGCCGATATTTAATCCTTGTGATTACCCTAGACTTCTTGATGAGGATGGAAACTTAACTACATTCTCAGTACTTCAAGCTGTAACAGTACAAACTGAAGATGGAGGGTACATAGTTGACGAATCTCTAGTGCCTGATGAAGTAACATTTAATCAGTTAATGGCTCTAGCTTTACAGGGTAATGTATCTTGTGTAGAAACTGGTTACGAAGAACCTGAAGTAGGTATAGACGGGGAGGACTATGACTATCCTTTTAACATTTGTAACTACTTGAACCCAGAAACAAATACTATTGATATTGCATATAGCGCACCTTTATTTAATTTAGATGCTGCTGCAAACGGGTGGGATTTAGAGTATGTAGAAATATTTAGTCAATACGTTGGGCTAAGCGGTTCTGAGATTGGCTGTACAGATCCTACTATTGGATTGGATGACGATGTTATAGTTGATGACGATGATGGATTCTCTGAAGATGAGTTAAATGACTTTGAAGATGCTGATCCGCCGCCACCGCCGCCAGAACTTCCATTTTGGAATCCTTGCACTGTAGAAGAGTGGATAAATCCTGATGGATCTATTTCTGTGTTAGCTGCTTTAGATTTGCTAGGCGAGGGTGTTGAAGGAATACCAGGTCTACCAGAGGGTTATACCGAACAAAATGTTATAGATATAGTTCTTGGATATGCAACAGGAGGGTGTCCAATACCAGATGTACTAGAACCGCTTCCGTACACAGGTAGTCTGTGTGATTATAATCTTGGATCACCTCAAAATCCATCAGCTATAACAAACGATAGCCTTCTATTTCATTTTAACCAGGTTATAAGTCAAATATCTGATGGAAGCATAACTCTAGCTGAGTCGACATACCTATTCCCTGATTTAAATAATGACGGGGGTGTTGGAACTGCTGACTTACAGATATTGTTGTCAAATGAAATTCAATCTCAGCTACCAATAGACTGTGAGTATATAGTAGATCCAGATGATGAAGATGTTAATATAACTGAGCCTACAGTAAGGAGCACTTACAGCGGACCTCAATTCATCCCGTCAACACCAGCTCAAAGCGTTCAATCAAGTAATAACAACGAAACTACTACTCTAAATAAAGTTGCTATAAAGAGCAAAACAAAAGAAACAAGATCTAAATTAAGATCTCATAAAAGAAAATATAGATATTAATTATGCACGGTAAAACAATAGCTTTTGACAATAGAGCTAAGTTCTGGAAGACCAGATACAGCTTTGTACCTACGTGCTATGCGTATGTAGATAAAAAATTTATGTCTTGCAGGAGCACAACAAATTCAGATCTTTTATGGAGGCATGATCTCAAGTTAAGACCATTTAACAATTTTTATGACACTCAATATAAATCGTCCCTAAAAGCTAGTTTTAATGATAACTTATCTGTAAATAAGCTATATAAAAGTTTGTCTTTAGAAGGCACAGAAAATTTATCTGGGGGTCAGTCAAGGTTTCTTGCTAATAGCACATCTCAACCTGCTCAGATGAGAGATGCCGTTGTTGGAAGATTAGAAGAAAAAGGCGGTATATTGTATGCGCCGCTGGGGAGGGGCACAAAAACAACAAATAGCAACCTTAATGCAATAGGAGTTGCTAGATCTATTACACCTCTATTTGAAACTCGTGCATCGACTCAACAGGAACTTTTATCTATTATCTCTACAGGTGAACTTATATACGGTTATAATTACGATCTAAAAAAGTTTTTTTTAGAGGTGGATTTTTTCACGCATAACTTTATGTCTTCTAACACATTTAAGATAATATTTGGAGGGGCTAATGGCTTTTTAGGGGAAACAACTGACAATGTATCAAATGGCTCCTACAACAACACAACCGCCTATTATTTAAACAGCACATTAGTTAGCCCATCTGGCGTTTCAAAAGCTACTATTGATGGTAGAAACGGTATTATCGTTGATTTAGAATATGAACAAACTTCTGAAATAATGTTAGATATTTTACAGGGGCAAATAGATCTTTATTTTGATCTTGGTAATAATCTTTCTGACGACCTAAGCGGTAGATTTTCTGCTGGTAGTCCTGCCGTAGTGTACATGTTAACTCCAAACAAAATTAATGGGGCAGATCCAAAAGGTCAATATGCAGACTTAGAGTTAGATTTGGGTGTAAGCGGAACAGAAGATTTTGAGCTAGATCAAATAAATTTAAACTATGAACCAACTAGGTTGGACCACGGAAGCAATTAATTTAGTAAATTTGCAGTAGTATGGCAGCAAGAGATATATTAAAACTCCTTAATAACAGGAGAAATAGGGGTGAAAAGGTGAAGTCTTTTCAGCCTGGCGGCAGAATAGAATACGTGGGTGATGTTCCTGGTCTTTCACCAGACTTTGTTCAAGCTTTTGCAGACTATTTAAATACTCCTGTCGAGGATAGGCCAGATCCAGGAAATTCAGGAATTGGCGGTAGTTACGTGTATTATGAAAATCCAGAGGACGCATATCAAGCAGCTGTAGAGTCTCTTACGACGCAAATAACTGGGGGCGCACCGCAGCTTTACGGAACTGAAAACATTTCAGATGCGGATTTAAGAGGTTCGGTAACAACTCAGTCAATTCTTAAAGACTTAGGGATAGAAGAGTATAAGGACTATGAAGCACCAGTAGTCACTGATGTTATTGATACAACTGGAGCTGAGGGCGGAGCTGGAAGTGGTTCTGGTGTCAAAAACACTAATTTTGTAGACCCCACAAAAGGCACACAGGAGGTAGAGTACGAAGTGGGTACAATGGGTGATATTGGGAGCATACTTAAAGGTGCTTCTTTAATTGGTGATATCGGTAGTTTAATTACAGCGGGAGATAGACAAGAAGAAACCGTTAAAGCCTTTGAGGACGCTGCTGACGTAGCTGGAGATCCTAGCGTAGTAGATCCTTCAGCAAGAAATTTAGCTTACTTACAGGCGAGAGGTGATGATAGTGAAAGAGCGTCTACGTTAGCTACGCTTATACAGCAGGGAGTAAATCCAGCTCAGGCTGCACAAATTATTCAAAAACAAAAAGACGCTGCTTTAACTCAACTCATTAATGCGGAACAATCGTATCAGCAGCAAGTTTTTACAGCCAAAGAAAGAGGTAGACAAAGAAGACTGCAGTTTGATATGATGGCTACACAAGCTGGACTACCTATAGACTACTGGGGTCAAGCTGGTCAAATTGTAAGTAAAGCTGGGGACTTAGCTCTTGGTCTTGAAGGACTTTATAATCCAGCTCCTGAAGTAAAAACAGACAAAAAAGCTCAGGGAGGTACTTTTAAGACTGGCGGTGCTTTTTCTCATGAAACTAACCCTCTTACACTTGTAACAAAAGATGGTGAGATAGCTAAGGATACAAAAGGTAGAACAATGGAATTAACTGGACAGGAGTATGTTGTGCCAGAAAACAAAGTAGATGCAATACAGAGCCTACCTCCAGACGAAGCTTTGAAAGCTTACAATAGAATGTTTAATGAATTTGATAAACAAGCGTAATGTCTGAACAAGGATTTACAGCCTCTTTAACTGCGTTAGCTAATCAAAAGCGTGCAGCGCTTTTACAAGAGCGAACTAGGTTACAGAATGAAGAAAACTCTAGAGCTCAAGCTATAAACGAGTTGTCTGGGTTTAATGCAGCGAGTATAACAAACCCGCATATGAGAGCTGCGTTTGAGCAGCAAATAAGAGACGTTCAAGACTACATTAGTGGTGTAGGAGAATATGAAGGTCAAGAGTATGATGTTGTAGGATTTGCTAGAAACTTAAGAAAGATTACAAATTCATACAACAGTATGATAGGTCATAATAATGAAGATGTAAAGAACGGAAGGTCGACGCTTCTTACTAGCGCAACCACTTCAGCTGAGGACTCTAGAATGAGCGAAATGGGTGGTATTGGTACAGGTAAAAGAATTTACAGTAACAATAGCTTAACGACTCTTGAAAACGCTGATCAATACCATAATAATTACTTTGAGCCAGTTATGGAGAACGGTAAGTATGTGTATGACGAAAACGGTGGGCTTATGGGGAGAGAGGTTTTATTAGATGAAAACGATAAACCTGTGATTGACCCTGAAACAGGAGAGTTTAGGTATGATTCTGAGGTTAAGAGTATATACGAAATGCATGCTTACGCTAATGCATCAAATTATTCTGGGGAAACAATAGAAGCTGATTTACCAAGTATTATGGATATCGCTCAAAGCGATCCTGCAAAAAATAGATTAACTTTTATCAAAAGCACTTACGATTCACAAGATTACGCAAGAATAGGTACTAACCCAGAAGATATTCACAGAGATGCGGTGGGGCGACTATTTGAAGACTGGTGGACAACGGACTCACCCATGGCTAAAGATTGGAGGGAGTCAATTTTATTTGACACTCTTAAAAGAGCTGGGCAGGGTACGTTTGAGCTAAGCGAAGAAGATCAACTGAAATTTATTAACGGAGAAGAGTTAAGCGTTGCTGGCCAGGCAGAGCTTGATAATATTAGAAATTTTGCTGAAAACATATACTACAACGAGAGTTACTCAACGCCTCAGATTAAAGGCGACGACGGTGGCGGCGGCGGTGGCGATGATCAGGACGCAATATTTAATACCTCTTTATTCAGAACTGTAAATACTTCAACTTACAACCCAGATACAAGAAGGTTTGATATTGGAGAGGGAGGCGCTCAAAGAGACATGAGAGGTCTTGTGAACACTATTGAGGTTACAGGATCAAATGTGGAGGGACTGCCTGCTGGAGCGCAAGGCTATACAATACAGAATATTGGTGTTAACCCTATGAACACAGAAAATCCAGGAGCTATGTTTGCAACAATTGCTATTGAAGTGCCTGTAACAGACGATGACAACCCTCTTGGCTTAGACATAGGTGAGAACGGAACAGTTATACAATATGTTGATGTGCAAGTAGGTCCAAATATGGGTGGTCTTGGTGAAGAGATATTTAACACTCTGGGAACTGGTGACAATTTAGTTTATCAGAATTACTTACTTGAACAAAGAAATGCAGCTTTACCTTCAGATCCTGATGAGTTTGCAGCATTCGAAGAAACTATGGAGTTAATCGAGGCTGATAGAGCTATAGTTGAAAGGTCTACTCAAGGAGCAAACCTATATTCTGCAGCTCTAGATGATATACCTGGATACGCAGAAGGCGGTACTTTGAGGGGGGACATTCAAGAGAGACTGAACGATCATACAGCTTATACTGGAGACAATGAGGAATACAGAGAACTAGGACTTACTGTATCTGAGGTAGCTCAACAAGAAATATACGACAACTTTACCGAAGACAATTACATGGATGTGTATGGGGCTGGTATAGGCGATAGTTTCAAAGGTTTGTTTACTCTTGGAGGAATAAGCCCTCAAGATGTTAATAAAGATGCAAAACAAGATTATAACCAAATCAAAAATGTATTACCAAACCCTGTAGAAGACGCTAAGAGAAGAAAAACAGAAGGTGATGCAGAAGCAAGAAGAGAAGAAGTAGCAGAAGAAAGACGCCAAGAGCAGAGAGATGAACGACGAGAAGAGGAAGATAGAGCAGAGGAATTAAAAAATAGAAGGATACAGAGAAGACAAGAAACTAGAGATCTTCAAGATGAATTAGGATATCAAGATGCAGAATCATATGCTGTGGACCCTGAAACAGGAGAAAGAATTTATGAATTTGAAGGCCCTGAAGGAGAAGATGAAATATTCCAATTGCTTATAAATAACCCTATTGATAGCAGAGCTGGTAGATATTTCAAAGAGCTTCAAAGAAGAGCTGATGGCGAAGAGCCAAGAAAGGTTACTTACTCATCCGAGGATGGAGTACTAACTATCGAAGGTGAAGAAAAAACTGAACCTGATGGAGGTATCGCACAATGGGAAACAGAGATAATAGTTCCTAGCGGATATAACAACCCAGATAAGACTCTCAAAACACAAGCTTTTGATCGCTATGTTGAAATGTTTGAGATTCTTGGACACCCATTCCCTGAGGCTGCTGCAGCGCAAGGTGCTGTTGAGTCTAACTGGGGTAGCCAGATGCCTAACAACAACTTCTTTGGTATGAAAGCTGGAAGCGCAAACAAAACACAAAAAGCACTGAGGGAGGCTGGAGTTGACTTTACTATAGACTATATACGAACTGAAGAGGTTGTTGATGCTGCAACTCTTAAAAGGCTTGAAAAGAAACACGGAAACTTATTAATAAATAAAGGGAAGGATACAACAGATCCAACCAAAACTAGAGTATCAATTCCTGGAGAACCATTCCTAGTGTTCGCTACACCAGAAGACGGTTTTAAAGGGTATATGGCGTTTATAAAACAAAACTTCCCGAAAGCCCTAAAAGCTAAAACTGGTAAAGCATACTTAGAAGCATTGCAAGATGGAGGATATGCTACTGCTACAAACTATGTTTCAGGAATTATAGCTAGAGCTGAATCAGCTGACAGAAGTATAGATCCTGACGCAGACGCTGTAGCGGAAACAGAGGTGGAGGAAGATTCAACAACAGAAGAAATATAACCTATGGCAAACGGATTTGACCCAAACGACCCTACACAACTAACAAGGGGTAATGAGGGGCAGCCGCAAGGCGGTGCTCCACAGTCTAGATTTTTTGAACTAAATCCAGACCTAGCTGCTAGCTTAAATCAGGTAACTATGGACCCTGAAGAGCTGGCTAAGATGGAGAATGAAAAAAGACAAGCAGACTTTGATGTAATAGATAGAGCTTTTGATCTTGGATGGGATGCTGATAAGATCGTAGGTATGATGAGTACTTGGGACGGTTACAATGAGGCTGACGTAAGGGCTACGATGTATGCTAAGTATGAAATAGATGCTGCTGCTTTTGAAGAAGAACAAGAAAGACAAAGAAAGCAAAGAGATAAAAGAGAAGCAGAGAAAGCAGAAAGGGATAGAAAGTGGACCGAATCTTTAGAAGACTTTGAGGAGGTAGATTGGTATGGCCACTGGGAAGACGGTGAGGCTGCTACATCACAAGCTCCGTGGTGGCTTCAAGCTATGGGTATAGAAAGCGTCCCATGGGTAGAGAGCTCACATACAGGACTTCATTGGTATAATATAGGATCTGGTTACGACTGGGAGCAGTCTATGAGAGATGCTGGTTATGATGACGAACAAATAGATGCTGTTCGTCAATTCAACCCAATGAGTATGGCAAACAGAAGTGAAGGCGCTATACAAACAGCACAGGGTATTCAGGGGGCTACTGCTCAGCATATAACAGTACAAAAACTACAACACTCTCTTGCCGAAGATTATAACAATTCGGCTATAGCTTACGGCCTTCTTAAACATCTAACGGATGGAAATATGGAGGATGCTGATGAGCTATTAGCGATGATGAAAGAGGATGGCACTTTAAATCCAATATTTGATGATTATGATTTATCTGATCCAGCTACTGTTGAGGGATTAAAGACTATGGCTGTAAGGATGCAGGACAATAGCGATAATAGAGCTAGAGAAAAAATGACACAGCTCTCTGCTGCTTATGGCGATATGGGTATAGAATATAACCTAAATCCAGAAAGCGACGTAGATTTACATAACGCTCTTTTAGAGGCTAGCAAGTTTAAATCTAGAGCTGACGAATATAATCAAGGTTTACAGGAGTTTTTAAGAATATCCAAAGAAGCAGAATTTGATTATAACATTCTTTACGAGTCTTGGGGAGGTGGAGCTTTTGGAAATGCAGCTGCAAAAACTCAGGAAGTTATTGGCGGTTGGGTAGAAAACTTAGAGGGTAGCTTTAGAGGGCTTCAGGCTCTTTACTACGATGGCGTTTTAGATGAAAGAAAAGCTGAGTATTACGGCAAAAAAGCTCAAAAGATTCAGTCGTATAGATCTGCATTTAACTCTGCTAGAAATAAAGCGCAGTTTGCGGACAACCCAGAAGTTAGAAATATGGGGTTGTGGGAAAGTATAACGAGTGATAAAGCCTCTTGGGGTGATGCTGGTGTAAAAGCTTTAAATACCTTTGGAGAGGTGTTGCCAGACGTAGTTATAGCTGCTGTGACTATGGGTAGAGGTAGCCTAATTAAGCAAGCTGGAAAAGAAGCTTTAGAGGAGGCTGGCGGTATGGCTGTAAAAAAGTTTAGTAGTAGATACTTCGGAACTCAAGCCAGGAAAGACGCAACTAAGCAAATCATGACTGGTCAGCTAATGACAAAAGGAACTGCTGGTTTCTTTGGCTTGAGAAGTGCTGGTAGTACATACGCTTCAGTTAGAGATAGAAAAGATATGAGCTACGGTCAGAAGTTGTTTTTATCCACTGTAGTAGGTGGAGCAGAGGCGGTCATGTCAAGTATATTTGTTGGAGCTGAAAAGTTGGGTATGCAGGGTATACGTAACGCTATGACAGGTGTTGGTAGCTCTGAAGCTAGAAAGACAGCCATGAGACAGGCGCTTAGAGGTTTGAGAAAAAGAGATATATGGGCTAAAGCTGGTAAATCAATAGGAGCTGAATGGTTAGAAGAGGCCTCTATTGAGGCTGTTGATCAAGCCACAAGGTATCTTATTGATTGGTCTAACGGTAGACAGCCAGAGCCTATTGATTATTATGCTATTATGGATGCTGGGCTTGGCGGTCTTTTAGGGGCTGTACCAGGATCTACATTTGGGGCTGCCACAAGTCATATGGCGCACAGCAAAATACAAAACTCTAGAACAATAATTTTAGCTGAGCTTGACAAAATTGACGATAGAATAAGAAACTCTTCTGATCCAACCACACAGACAAACCTTAGAAAGAAAAGAGCTAGATTATTTAAAATGCTAGCATTGACCGATTCTCAAGGGGCAAAAGAATATGATAAACTTACTGAAGCTGAGTTAAAAGAGGTTAACGCAATAAACAGAGAGCTTGCTCAGATAAAAGATGAAATAGATGTAGAGAAGGATGCTGAGACAAGAAAAAAATTAGAGGAGAGATTTGGTAATCTATATGAGAGAAAACTTGACATAGAGCAAGGGGCAAAAGAAAGACCTTCTGTGCCTAGAGCTAGTGTAGATCAAGACGCTGAGGGTAATGATGTTAATTCTCAGCAGAACGATATGACTGATCAAACTAGGAGGGCTCACGAGAATATGCCTGAAGCAGATCATGATAATGATTTTACGACAAGCGGACAAAGAATATCATCTTTAAAGTCTAAAGTTTACTCTGCATTTAGAACAATAAGTAGAAATGCTTTGGGTAAGCCAGGCACGGATAGGGACGGTCAAGATGTAAAAACTAAAAAACAAAAAACAACTAAAGGAGCTCAAACAAAAGCAATAAACGCATTAAAAGCGTTAGGATATACAGATGTTCAGGCTAAGCGTATTGTAAACGAGCTTACACAAGTAGAAAACGAATTAGCCAGACTTGAGGGGACCGCTTTAAATGAAGCAGGTATTCAAAAGCTTGACGCCCTTAAAAAGCGTAAGCAGAGATTGCTAAACATGGTTGGAGTTCAAGAGGCTGCTCAACAGTCTTCTCCAGAAGCTGAAGCTCAAGCTGATGCTGAAACTGAGACTCAAGAAAGGGGCGCACCAATAGAAGATAATTCTGTTGATGTAGATTTAGACGAAGGTATTGACTTTAATGCTAACTGGATCGGAGGCGGTCCTGGTAAGATACCTCTTGTTGTTGCTTCACAGATACAAAGAATGATGAAAGCCTTTGGTAAGGCTTTAAAGGCTGGAGGTATAAGAGTTAAGATTCACTTAACTCAAGAGTCATTTGATTTAGCTACAGGCAAGAAGGGGTCTAAAGGTTTTTACGATACTTCAGGTAGGGTTATACATCTTAACCCAAACTCTAGTAAAGCTGATGTTCAAGAAGAATTTGGACACTCTGCGTTTAGGTTCTTAGTAAATTCAGACCCTGCAATAAGAAATGTATTATACAACGATCTTCTTAAATTAGCTGGCAATCCAAAAACAAAAGCTGACGGAACTGTAGATACATCTGAGTTTATTGATAGAAATCCAGAAACAGGTAAACCTCGATGGAAGATAGATAGGAGGCAGATACAATCTATGAATCCAGTGCTAAGACTTCTTATTGAGCAGGATGTAACGTATTCGGATTACTCTACAGAGAACAGAATGGAGGAG
>CXWF01014872.1_pt1 | contig 22235 bp, 22 predicted proteins | sample 468421 | NCBI WGS metagenome assembly CXWF01 (sample SAMEA2620812, study PRJEB7988) | marine metagenome | biome: marine biome (ENVO:00000447); feature: surface water layer (ENVO:00002042); material: "saline water (ENVO:00002010), including plankton (ENVO:xxxxxxxx)" | depth 5 m
GACATCTACGTCCGCAACCAGAAGAGAAGCGCGGAAAGCGCGGGCGTCGAGTTCGAGGCGCGGGCCTATCCCAAGACGACCTCGCTCGAACAGCTCATCGGTATCCTTCAGGGCCTCAACCACGACCCGCGGGTGAACGGCATCATCATCCAGCGGCCGCTGCCCGCGCATATCCCGGTGAAGGTGCTGCAAAAGGCCGTCCATCCCCTCAAGGACGTGGAAGGAATGCACCCAGCCTCGATCGGCAACATCGTCTACAATGACCTTGCGCTCGGGCCCTGTACCGCCGTGGCGGCCGTCGAAATCCTGAAAACCCTGCCCCTGAGCCTTGAGGGTCTGACCGTCACCGTGATCGGGCACAGCGAAATCGTCGGCAAACCCATCGCCTTCCTCCTCATGGGGCTGGGCGCGACGGTCACAGTCTGCCACCACATGACCCGCTCGGTCGCAATGCACAGCCGCGCCTCGGACGCCGTCTTCGTCGCCGTCGGCCGCGCAGGGCTGGTGACGGGCGACATGATCAAGCCGGGGGCGGCGGTCATCGACATCGGGATCAACCGGGTCGACGGCAAGACGGTGGGTGATGTCGATTTCGACAGCGTCGCGCCGGTCGCGGGCTGGCTCACCCCGGTGCCCGGCGGTGTCGGCCCGGTCACGGTCGCCACGCTGATGAAGAACGCGGTGCTGGCCACGCGGATGCAGATGGAGCATTACCGCGACGCCTATGACAAGACGGATTTCTGAATGACCCGGCCCGACCCCGCCACACTCACCGATCTTGCCGCCATCCGCGCGGGGATCGACGCCATCGACGACGAGATCATGGTGCTGCTCGCCGAACGCATGGCCCATGTGGAGGCGGTCGTGCCGATCAAGAAACGCGAAGGCATCGCCGCCGCCGCCCCGGCACGGGCACAGACGGTCTATGACAAGACCCGCGCACGGGCCGAGCGGCTCGGGATCGACCCCGACATGGCCGAAGCGATGTGGCGCGTCATGGTCGAGGCAATCATCGCCCGCGAAGAGCGGGACCTTGGAAAGACAGGAGACGACGCATGAGCGCGACAATCATAGACGGCAAGGCCTTCGCGGCCGAGGTGCGCGGCAAGGTGGCCGAGCATGTGGCGGAACTCGCCAAGCAGGGCATCAAGCCGGGGCTGGCCGTGGTGCTCGTGGGTGAAGACCCGGCCAGTCAGGTCTACGTCCGCTCCAAAGGCAAGCAGACGGTCGAGGCGGGCATGGAAAGCTTCGAGCACAAGCTCGACGTCTCCACGTCCGAGGCCGACCTGCTGGCGCTGGTCGACAAGCTGAACAACGACCCGGCCGTGAACGGCATCCTCGTGCAACTGCCGCTCCCCGATCACATCGACGAAGACAAGGTCATCAACGCGATCGACCCGGCCAAGGACGTCGATGGCTTCCACATCTCGAACGTGGGCCTGCTGGCGACCGGGCAAAAGGCGATGGTGCCCTGCACGCCCTTGGGCTGCCTGATGCTGCTGCGCGACCACTTCGGCTCGCTGTCGGGCAAGACGGCGGTGGTCGTGGGACGCTCGAACATCGTTGGAAAGCCGATGGCGCAGCTTCTTCTCCGTGACAGCTGCACCGTGACCATCGCCCACAGCCGCACCAAGGACATCGAGGACGTGGTGCGCGAGGCCGACATCGTGGTCGCCGCCGTGGGCCGGGCCGAGATGGTGACGGGCGACTGGCTCAAGAAGGGCGCGGTGGTCATCGACGTCGGCATCAACCGCCTGCCGCCCGCCGAAGAAGGCGCGAAGGGCAAGCTGGTGGGCGACGTCGATTTCGCCTCTGCCTCCGAGGTCGCGGGTGCGATCACGCCGGTCCCCGGTGGCGTCGGGCCGATGACCATCGCCTGCCTGCTAGCCAACACGCTGACGGCGACCTGCCGGGCGAATGGCCTGCCTGAGCCCGAGGGTCTGACCGCCTGATATTCCGGCACCCGTCCGGCCAACCGGGCGGGTGCGCTAGCGCTTGATCTGAACGCTCGTTCAGTTAACCTCGCCCTATGGCGCGAAAATCAGGCTCACACGCCGACATCACCGGCCCCAAGGTGCGCGAAGCGGCGCTGAAGCTCTTCGCGCGCGATGGCTACGCGGCGGTCTCGATGCGCAAGATCGCCGCCGAGGTGGGCGTGCAGGCCGGCGCGCTCTACCTCTACACCCCCGACAAGCAGTCGCTGCTCTACGACCTGATGAAGGTTCATATGGAGGAACTGCTGGCGGCCTGGGCCGAAGCTGACGTGAACGGCACGCCACCCGAACGGTTGGAGGCCTTCGCCCGCTTTCACATCCACTACCACCTCGACCGGCCCGACAATATCTTCATCGCCTACATGGAGTTGCGCAATCTCGAGCCTGAAAACTTCGCCGAGATCGAAGTGCTGCGCCGCCGCTATGAACAGGGCCTCATCGACATTCTCGAGGCGGGCAACGCCTCCGGCGACTTCGCGGTGCCCGACCCGAAACTCGCCGCGATGGCCGCGATTTCCATGCTGAACGGCGTGACGACTTGGTTCCGCGACGAAGGCCGCCTCAGCCGCGAAACGGTCGAAACGATCTATTGGGACATGCTGCGCAAATCCGTGGCCGCGTGACACTTTTTGGAAAGGTATTGGATTGAAAGTTCTACTTTGGATTTTGGCGCTATGCGCAGCTGCTCTTATTGCAACGGCCGCACAAGCCGAACCCGAAGGGTGCTATCACCGGTCCTATGACGCGGCGCATCTCGCGGCGCACCCGGCGCAGGTGGTCGAGGCGATCTCGATGAATTTCACCCGCGACCAATACGGCCTGAACGTCGCGCTCGACGTGATCTCGGCCGATGGCGGGCATGTCGGCGCGCTGGGGCTGGGCGGGCTGCATTTCGACCAGTCGCTGTCTTGCTATCAGGATGACCCCGTGGCCTGCGCCGTCGATTGCGACGGCGGGTCGTTCACCGTGGTCCGGGACACGGGCGACGTGCTCGACATCCGCACCGAACACCTGACGGTCGGCGCGACGGAAGAGTGCGGCGGCGCGATCAACATCGCCGAGCAGGTCGGCGCCCCCACGACCTACCGTCTGTACAAATCTGCGCCCGAGGCCTGCGTGGTCAATTGAGGCGGACGCGGCAGAGGCCTATATAGGGGTCATGTCGCTGCCCCCCGGATTCCTGGACGAACTTCGCACCCGCACCTCGCTCGCGCAGGTGGTCGGGCGCAAGGTCATGTGGGATCAGCGAAAATCCAATCAGGCCAAGGGCGACCTTTGGGCGCCGTGCCCGTTCCACCAGGAAAAAACCGCCAGTTTCCACGTCGATGACCGCAAGGGATTCTACTACTGCTTCGGCTGCCACGCGAAGGGCGACGCCATCGGGTTCGTGAAAGAGACCGAGAACGTGGGCTTCATGGAGGCGATCGAAATCCTCGCCCGCGAGGCCGGGATGCAGATGCCCGCCCGCGACCCCAAGGCGCAGGAGAAAGCCGACCGGCGCACCCAGCTGGCCGAAGTGATGGAGCAGGCGGTGCAGTATTACCGCCTCCAGCTCAAGACCAACCAGGGCACCGGCGCGCGCGAATACCTTGACCGGCGCGGACTGAAAGAAGACGCGCAGGCGCGGTGGGACATCGGCTTTGCCCCCGACAACCGGCAGGGCGTCATCCGCCACCTCAAGGAAAAGGGCGTGGCCGAGGATCTGATCGTCGATTCCGGCCTCGCCATCAAACCCGACGAAGGCGGCAATCCCTACGATCGCTTTCGCGGGCGCATCATCTTTCCCATCCGCGACCCGCGCGGCCGGGCGATCAGTCTCGGGGGCCGGGCGCTCGACCCCAATGCACGCGCCAAGTACCTGAACGGCCCTGAAACCGAGCTGTTCGACAAGGGCCGGTCGCTCTTCAACCACGGCCCGGCGCGTGAGGCGGCGGGCAAGGGCGCGCCGCTCGTCGTGGCCGAGGGCTATATGGACGTGATCGCGCTCTCCGAGGCCGGGTTCGGCGCCACCGTCGCCCCGCTGGGCACCGCGATCACCGAGGACCAGCTGCGCCTCCTGTGGCGCATCGGGCCAGAGCCGATCATCGCGCTCGACGGTGACACGGCGGGCCTGCGCGCCGCCATGCGCGTGATCGACACGGCGCTCCCGTTGCTCGAAGCCGGGCAGTCGCTGCGTTTCGCCATCATGCCCGAGGGGCTGGACCCGGACGATCTGATCAAGGCGCAGGGCGCGGGTGCGATGCAGAAAGTGCTCGACGCCGCCCGCCCGATGGTGAGCCTGCTGTGGCAGCGTGAGACCGAGGGCAAGTCCATCGACAGCCCTGAACGGCGCGCGGCCCTCGACCGGGATCTGCGCACGGCTATCGCGCGCATCCAGGACCCGTCGATTCGCCAGCACTACGGCGAGGAAATCAAGCGCCTGCGGTACGAACTGTTCAACCCGCGCCGCGACTCCGGCCCCCGTCAGGGCGGCTGGCAAGGCGGGGGGAAAGGCGGCCGGCGCGGGCCGTGGAAGCCCGCAGGCCCCGCGTTCCAGCCCGCCACCAAGGGCTCGCTCCTCGCCGCCGCTTCGGGGCAGGTGGAGGAGGTGCTGCGCGAGGCCGTGATCCTCGCCACGATCATCACCCACCCCCGCCTCATGCAAAGCTTCGAGAGCGCGGTGGAGCGGATCGACATGGCGACCGAGGAACACGCGGCGCTCCAGCGCGTGCTCCTGTCCCATCACACCGACGACAGCGATGCGCTGCGCGAAAAAATCCAGGCGGAAGTGGGACTCAGGGCTCTTGAAAAGCTCTTTGCGCTCAACCATGTGCAGATTGCTCCCCCGATCCGGCGGCCGGACGACTCCGAACTTGCGGCCCTGTGCCTGGCCGAGGAACTGGCCAAGCTGGAAGCGTCGCGCGGGGCGCGGCGCGAGGTCGACGATGCCGCGGTCGAAATCGACGCGCTCGCCGACGAGGGGCTGACATGGCGACTGTCCGAGGCGGTCCGTGTGCTCGACGAGGCACGGCGCGGGCAGGGCGAAGACAAGGGGCTGTTCGAACGTGCGGATAACGGCGTTCTGGTGGCCCGCGAGGAAAAGGACGCGCTCGATGCGCTCCTGAAGCAGATCGAGGACCAACAGGGCGGACGCAAGAGACCCTGATTCCCATCACATTTTGACACATAGCCAAGGAATCCGGGGTAAACGGGTTGGCGAATCAGTGATTCGAGGAAAAAATCGCCTCAAGCGAATCACTCCGAATCAGTCCCCCACGTCGGGACGCCCGGGATCACACCCGAGAGAAGGGAAGCCGCATGGCCGCGAAAGACTCGAACGACGATCAGAACAAGCCGGAGCAGGATGACGCCAATCCGATGGCGGACATGGATCAGGCTGCCGTCAAGAAGATGATCGCCGAGGCCCGTGAACGGGGCTACATCACCTATGACCAGCTCAACCAGGTGCTTCCGCCCGATCAGGTCTCGTCTGAGCAGATCGAGGACGTGATGTCGATGCTCTCCGAGATGGGCATCAACATCATCGAGGACGAGGAAGCTGAAGACGACGACGCCAAGGGCTCGACCGAGGTTGTCGCCAAGAACGGCAAGGGCGAAGTCACGGTCGCGGGGGCGGAATCCGAAAAGCTCGACCGCACCGACGACCCGGTGCGCATGTATCTGCGCGAAATGGGCTCGGTGGAGCTTCTGTCGCGTGAGGGCGAGATCGCCATCGCCAAGCGGATCGAGGCGGGCCGGAACACGATGATCGCGGGGCTCTGCGAAAGCCCGCTCACGTTCCAGGCCATCACGATCTGGCGCGACGAACTTCTCAACGAAGACATTCTCCTGCGCGACGTGATCGACCTTGACGCCACCTTCGGCCGCCAGATGGGCGAAGAGGGTGACGACGACGAGGTGGTTCCGGGGCTGGGCGAAGCGGCCGCGACGCCCGCTGCCGGTCAGACCGCGAAGAAAGAAGACGATCAACCGGAGCTCGACGCCGACGGCAACCCGATCGCCAAGGACGACGACGAGGATGACGAGGACGATCAGGCCAACATGTCGCTCGCCGCGATGGAGGCCGCGCTCAAGCCCCGTGTGCTCGAAACGCTCGAACTGATCGCCCGCGACTACACCAAGCTGTCCGAAATGCAGGATCTGCGCATGTCGGCCACGTTGAACGAGGACGGCTCGTTCTCGGACAAGGCCGAAGGCGCGTATCAGAAGCTGCGCTCGGAAATCGTGCTGCTGGTCAACGAACTGCACCTGCACAACAACCGGATCGAAGCGCTCGTCGACCAGCTTTACGGCATCAACCGGCGCATCATGTCCATCGACAGCTCGATGGTGAAGCTCGCCGATCAGGCCCGAATCAACCGCCGTGAATTCGTCGACGCCTACCGGGGCGAGGAACTCGACCCGACCTGGCTCGACCGCATGGCCGAAAAGCCGGGCCGGGGCTGGCAGGCCTTCATCGAACGCTCCTCCGACAAGGTGACGGAACTGCGCGGTGACATGGCGCAGGTCGGTCAGTATGTCGGTGTCGACATCAGCGAATTCCGCCGCATCGTGGCGCAGGTCCAGAAGGGCGAAAAAGAGGCCCGTCAGGCCAAGAAGGAAATGGTCGAAGCGAACCTCCGCCTCGTCATCTCCATCGCCAAGAAATACACGAACCGCGGCCTGCAATTCCTTGATCTCATTCAGGAAGGTAACATCGGCCTGATGAAGGCCGTGGACAAGTTCGAGTATCGCCGGGGCTACAAGTTCTCGACCTACGCGACATGGTGGATTCGTCAGGCCATAACCCGGTCTATCGCCGACCAGGCCCGCACGATCCGTATCCCGGTCCACATGATCGAGACGATCAACAAGCTGGTGCGCACGGGCCGCCAGATGCTCCACGAAATCGGCCGCGAGCCGACGCCGGAGGAGCTGGCCGAAAAGCTGCAAATGCCGCTCGAGAAGGTCCGCAAGGTGATGAAGATCGCCAAGGAGCCGATCTCGCTCGAAACGCCCATCGGCGACGAAGAGGACTCCCAGCTTGGCGATTTCATCGAGGACAAGAACGCCGTCCTGCCGCTCGACTCGGCCATTCAGGAGAACCTGAAGGAAACCACGACCCGCGTTCTGGCCTCCCTCACCCCGCGCGAGGAACGCGTCCTGCGCATGCGCTTCGGCATCGGCATGAACACCGACCACACGCTCGAAGAGGTGGGTCAGCAGTTCAGCGTCACCCGCGAACGCATCCGCCAGATCGAGGCGAAGGCGCTCAGGAAACTCAAGCACCCGAGCCGGAGCCGGAAGCTTCGGAGCTTCCTGGATCAGTGACCGGCTGCAGTTAGTCGGGCGGAGTCGATGACTATTTCGTCTTCTACTCCGCTCGCTTTGCAATAGTTCTCAGCGGCGTTCAGGATTAACGGCAGAATCTGAGATGCTGCAGTCTGATATTGTTCTAGATTTGTTACGGACATTTTTGTTTGGTCTTCCAAGGCTTCTTTGGTCACGAAGCATTTGAATGGTTCCCCTGCGAACTCCATCGGGATCGCGATGCCGTCTCGGTTCGACAGTAACCTAAAGCTGTTTACATACCTCATCTTCCGCTCGCGGAATCGAACGCCCTCTCCAAACTCTTCGCCTTTGGGCAACATTTCGATACCTGCGGCATAGAAGGAAGCTTTGATTGCACGAAGATTGTTTGTAGTAGGCGCACGCTCGCGGCTCTCGAAGTCAGCGACAGTTGCTCGCGATACAAGTGCGTTCTCTGCGAGGTGGTTTTGCGACCAGCCCAACAAAGCCCTGGCTGCCTTACATTGTTCTGGGGTCATTTTGATCGTCCTTTTCGCTATATGTCATACAAAATGACGGATTAGATGCAAAATGTCAATTCAATTGAGCACTCTCAATGATCTGGGGGCGAAGCTTGTCGAATACCGCTGGAAACCTTGTGCAATCCGGACTCACTCCCCGTGATTTTCGACCCCTCACTTGATTTCCCGCTACGCGAAATGAACGAGCCGGTGTAACCTGCGCCCACAGGGGCATGGTGCCCCAGCGCCCGGCAAGAAGGCGCGAAACCATTGAGGACCATATTATGGCGACCAAAACGAAAACGGAAAAACCCGTGCTGACCCCGGAAGCGGCGGCACGCAAGAAGGCTGTGAAGCTCATTGGCTACCACGGCTGGCTCACCGAATGGAAACGGGCGAACCCCGAGGCTGACGCGGAAGCCCTCAAGGCGGCTTGGGCCGAGGCGAAGGGCCAGCGCAAGCGCGACGCCCGCCGCGTGGTGAAGCGGCTCGAAAAGAACGGGCTGCTGAACACACCGACGGCCGAGGCCATCGCCGCCGAATAACACGTCCCGCCCGGCCCAGAACGAGCCGGGCGGAGACCGTTCACCTCAGGTGTTCGTCGAAGAACGCCACCGTCCGCTCCCAGGCAAGGTCCGCCGCATCGGCGTCGTAGCGCGGCGTGGTATCGTTGTGGAACCCGTGATTCACGCCGGGATAGATATGGGCCGTGTAGGTCTTGCCGTGTTCCTTCAGCGCGGCTTCATAGGCCGGCCAGCCCTCGTTGATACGCTCGTCCAGTTCCGCGTACTGCAGCAGCAGGGGCGCTTCGATCTTCGGCACGTCCTCCGCCGCGGCCTGTCGCCCGTAAAACGGTACCGACGCGCGCAGTTCCGGATAGGCGACCGCAAGCGCGTTGCACACCCCGCCGCCGTAACAGAAGCCCACGCAGCCGACCCGGCCCGTCGATCCCTCGGCCTCCATCAGGTATTCCGCCCCGGCGAAAAAGTCGTTCATCAACTTCGCGCCGTCCACGGTGCGCTGCAATTCGCGCCCCTTGTCGTCGTTGCCGGGATAGCCGCCCACGCTGGTCAGCCCGTCCGGCGCCAACGCGAGGAACCCGGCCTTGGCCACGCGGCGCGCGACATCCTCGATATAGGGATTCAGCCCCCGGTTCTCATGCACGACGAGCACCGCCGGGTGCGGCCCCGGCGTCGTCGGCGTCACGCGGTAGGCGCGCACTGTCCCGTGGCCGTTCGGGCTGTCATAGGTGATGTATTCCGGCAGGATGTCGGGGTCGGTGAATTCCACCTGATGGGCATAGGCGTAATCCGGGCTGAGCATGTCGAGCAGCGCCAGCGCGGTCAGCCCGCCCACGGCGTATTTCCCGGCACGGTCGAGGAATTCGCGCTTGGACATCTGCCCGTGCGCGTAGAAATCGTAAAGGTCGAGGAGTTCCTGGTCGAAGTCCTTGGCCGTCATGCGTTTCATGGTCGTCTCTCCCTGTTTTTCCAAAGCCTAAGGCTGGCCCCGCCGCGTGCGTGCTGACATTGTCGTGTGTGCGATCACATTGCGGGAGATTGGCGAACCATGCACAGGACGTTCCGGATCGAGACACGCGGGCAGGGGCTTTACGAGTTCACCCGGGACGTGGCGCGCTGGGTGGATGGCGCCGGGGTGGACGAGGCGCTGCTGACCCTGATGATCCGCCACACCTCCGCCTCGCTCCTGATCCAGGAAAACGCGGACCCCGAGGTGCAGACCGACCTCGCCAACTACTTCGCCCGGCTGGTGCCGCCGTCGAGCGACCCGGCCATGTCCTATCTCACCCACACCTATGAGGGGCCGGACGATATGCCTGCCCATATCAAGGCCTCGCTGCTCCCGATATCTTTACAGATTCCGATTATTGGTGGGCATATGACCCTCGGAACCTGGCAGGAAATTTACCTTTTCGAACATCGCGACCGCCCGCACGGCCGCGAAGTGGCCGCACTCATCCGCTGATTGCGGCATAGGGGCCACAAACCACCCTCGCTATATCTGGGCACGGTGCATTGAGCCTACCCAAAACTTGGGCACGGGCCTATAGTGCCTGTGGATAAGTGGGCAAAGACCCACGATCAGAGGTGACAGGCGAAGAAAAGGACATGGGATGCGGTGCCCGTTCTGCGGAAATATTGACACGCAAGTGAAGGACTCTCGTCCTGCGGAGGATCACGTTGCGATCCGGCGGCGACGGTTCTGCCCGGCCTGCGGGGGCCGGTTCACCACCTACGAGCGCGTGCAGCTGCGCGACCTCGTGGTCATCAAGACAAACGGGCGGCGCGAGGATTTCGACCGCGAGAAGCTGGAACGCTCGATCCGGATCTCGATGCAGAAGCGGCCCGTGGAGCCGGAACGCATCGACCAGATGATCTCCGGCATCGTGCGCCGGCTCGAAAGCATGGGCGAGACGGACATTCCCTCCAAGATGATCGGCGAGATCGTGATGGAGAGCCTCGCCCGTATCGACACGGTCGCTTATGTGCGTTTCGCGAGCGTTTACAAGAACTTCCAGGCCGCTGACGACTTCGAGAAGTTCATGAGCGAACTGCGACCGGATATCCCGCCCGAAGAAACGACGTGAGTGACGCACGGTTCATGGACCTGGCCCTGACGCTCGGGCGCCGGGGCCATGGGGCTGTCTGGCCGAACCCGGCAGTGGGCTGCGTGATCGTGAATGGCGGCCGGGTCGTCGGGCGCGGCTGGACCCAGCCCGGCGGACGTCCCCACGCGGAAGTCGTGGCTCTGGTGCAGGCCGGCGCAGCGGCGCGCGGCGCGACCGTCTATGTCACGCTCGAACCCTGTTCCCACCACGGCGAGACGCCGCCCTGCGCAGGCGCGCTGATCGCGGCGGGCGTGTCGCGGGTCGTTGTCGCACTTGGCGACCCGGACCCGCGGGTGAACGGGCGCGGCTTGGCCATGCTGCGCGACGCGGGCATCACGGTCGACGTGGGGCAGGGCGCTGAGACAGCACGGACCGACCAGATCGGGTTCCTGAGCCGGGTCGAGCGTGGGCGGCCGATGGTGACGCTCAAGCTCGCCGCCTCCCTCGACGGGCGCATCGCGACGGCCACGGGCGAAAGCCAGTGGATCACGGGGCCAGAGGCGCGCCGCCACGTCCACGCCCTGCGCATGACCCATGACGCGGTGATGGTCGGGGCCGGGACCGCGCGGGCGGACGATCCGACGCTGACCGTCCGTGACCTCGGCGCGGCGCATCAGCCCGTGCGCGTCGTGCTCTCGCGCCATCTCGACATTCCCCTGACCGGCAAGCTCGCCCGCACCGCCCGCGACGTACCGCTCTGGCTGGTCCACGGCGACCGCGCCCCGCGCGACGTCGTCTCGGCCTGGGAGGGTCTGGGCGCGCGCTGCTTCGAGGTTCCGGTGGTGCAGGGGCAGGTGGACGCAGGTGCGGCGCTGGACGCGCTCGGAGCGGCCGGTCTGACACGGGTGTTCTGCGAAGGGGGCGGCGGCCTCGCCGCCTCACTTCTGGCGGACGGGTTGGTGGACGAGTTCGTGGGCTTCACTGCCGGGCTGGCGCTGGGGGCCGAGGGGCGGCCCTCGCTCGCCGCGATGGGCGTGGGCGCGCTCTCGGACGCGCCGCGGATGGACCTGGTGGAAACGCGCATCGTCGGCGCGGACGTCATGCACAGGTGGCGGGCCGCGCGATAGCGGTGCGGGCTTGCGCCCGCGCAGGTATTGCGCCGCCCCGCCTTCGGCAGGGCGCCGCGGTCAGGGGGACCAGTCCCCCTCGAGGCCTTCCCGAGAAGGCCTCCCACCCCCTGAAGTATTTCCGGAACGAAGAAGAGGGGCGTCAGCGCCAGATGGTCGTGTGGGGCGCGAGGAGGCCTTGCAGCTTGGAGACGAGGCGCAGGGATGGCGAGCCCGGGCCTGTGTCGCCCGCCTCGATCCGGTCGAGGATGACCTCCACCGGGCAGGGGGTGTTGGTGACCGGGTCGTGGTAGCGCGGGTAGTCGATGAGGGTCGCGTGAACCAGACCTTCGAGGCTTGGCCGGGCCGTGCGCCGCTCCGGCACCCAGCCAAGATCGCGGGTGAGGCCCCAGCCTGCATAGAACGGCGCGCCGAGGCAGGAGACCGTCTTGCCCCGGATCAGCGCCTCGAACCCCAGTGTCGACGTCATGGTCCATACCTCGTCGACCGCCTCGATCAGCGCGATGGCGTCTGTGTCCGTGGCCACGACGTCGGCGAGCTCCGCGGCTTCTGCGTCGGGCAAGGCGCCGTCGCGCAGGCCGGCCTCCACATCCGGGTGGGGTTTGTAGATCACCACGGCGTCCGGGTTCGCCGCGCGCACCCCGCGCAGGAGGCCGCGGTTATGCGTGACCTCGCGAGTGCCTAGGCGGATCGACGCGTCGTCCTCCACCTGTCCGGGCACGAGGATGCGGTGGCCTTCGGGCAGATCGGGCAGGGCCGGTCGGTCGAGATTGTATTTGCTGATGCCGGTCGCCGTGAGGCGCGCCATGAGCGCGGCGGCGCGGCCCCGCGCCCCGGGGGTCAGGTGTTCGGCCTCTGCGATCAGCGCTTCCAGCCGCGACGGCGCGGCGGGGTCGTAGTAGATGCCCAGGTCGTCGCGCACCAATGACAGCGGGGGCGTCAGTTCGGCGCCCAGGCCGCGCGAGCGGATGAACCCGTCCTCGATCCTGAGCGCCGGGGCGGTGAGCGTGTCGGCCTTGCCGGCCCAGACGGCGAGGTGGCGGCCGTCCTTTGCCGCGCGCCCCACGGCCTTGTCGCCCTCGGCAAAGACCATGCCGCGACCGGCGCCGAAAAAGCGCGTCAGCGGCTTTCGCTTCCACAGCCGCATCCCAGCGCCGACATAGCCCGGCGCGTCCTCTCGCGCGGCCCGGGCGCGGGCCTCCAGCGTGCCCAACACGTCCTCGATCTCGCACAGCCGGTCGCGGTAAGGGTCGTACCACGTCGGGTATTCCAGCATCGCCGCTGCGAAAAGCTGCGCCCGCGTGAGGCGGCGCTCGCGGCGCGGCACCGGATTCTCGTCCGTGGTGAGACCCCAGCCCGCATAGAACGGCTTGCCGAAGACGCGCGGCTTGTGGCCCGCGTAGATCGCCTCGAACCCCATGCCGGAGGAGACGGTGTAGACGCCCACGGCACCCTCCATCAGCGCCCAGGGGCTGACCGGATCGGTCAACAGGCTGACCTTTCCGACCGCGTGTTCCGGCCCGTAGTAGCCGGGGCGGTGGCCCGCGCGGGTTTCCGGGTGCGACTTGATGACGACGCGCAGGCCCGGATGTTCCTCCTGCGCCATGACCAGCATCTCGCGAAAGGTCTGCGGCGTGGCGCCCGACGCGGTGACCGAGGCATCGTCGCGGGTCTGGTCTATGACAAGGACATAGGGCGCGCGGGGCACTTCGGCCCCGGGGTCGAAGGCGTTGTATTTCGAGATATGGGCGTGGCGCATCCGGTCGGCGGCGTCGCGGGCGCGCGACAGCAGCGCATAGTCGTCGAGCGGGGAGGTGGCCAGCATCTGTTCGAGGTCACAGGGCGTGGCCGGGTCGAAATGCACGCCCGACCGGTCGAGAAGCAGGCCAAGGGGCGGTTCGCCGTCCCGGCCCAGCCTCACCGAGCGCAGAAAGGCGTCCTCCACCCGCACCAGCCCCGCGCCACGCCGCGCGGCAATCGCTTCTCCGCGGTGCGCCGTGGGCGATTGTCCCCAGACCGCCACGCTGTCGTCAGACCGGGGCAGGCCCAGCCGGAGCTGCCAGCCCGCGAGCGTCAGGATACGTCGCACCCGACGTTCACGCAGGAAACCGCCCGAGTAAACGTAAAGCCGCCGCGAGGAGGGGGGCTCCGTCGCGGCGGCCTTGATCCTGTCGTAGGGCGTCACCACCCGTGACCTTACGGCGTTCCGCCGATGAGGCCGAAGGTGCTCCCCGCCGTGGCGAGGCTTTCCGCCGCGCCGAGCGTTCCGGTGAGAGCCGTGATGACCTTGGTCCACTGGACGTAGGGGGCTTCGGTCACATAGACCGTGTCGCCGTCGCGCACGAGGAAATCGCGCGCCTGGAACATGCCGTTGGGCTCGGTCAGGTTGAGCACATAGATCATGCGCTGCGGACCGACGAGGTCGCTGCGTGCCAACACGGAATTGGCAATCTCGGCCGGCTCGTTGCGGAAGATGAAGATGCCCGTCGGGTCGGCCAGTGTCGGGTTCAGACCGCCGACCTGCGCGATGGCCTCCAACGCCGAGAGCGTCTGGGTCTGGAAGTTCACGCGGGTCTGCGTGCCGGTGGCCCCGAGCGCGGTGAACGCGCGGGTGTCGGCCTCCACGAGGATGCGGTCGCCGTTCCTGAGCGCGATGTCGAGGCGCGGGTCCTCGAACAGGTCCTGGTACCAGATCTTGCCGGTCGCCCCGCCACGGATGATCTTGACCACCGCGACCTCGGGGTTGACCGCGACACCGCCTGCGCGCGCCAGCATGGCGCCCAGCGTGCGGGTGGGCCGTTCGATGGCATAGACGCCCTGACCGTTGACCGCGCCGGTGATCGACACCGTGGCACCGTCACCCGCGATCCGGGTGACGAGGACCTGCGGGTCCGGGGTCTGGGTTGCGAGTTGTTCCGTGATGATGCGGCGCACCGCCTCGGGCGAGTTGCCCGCGGCCTTGATGCGGCCCGCGTAGGGGATGAAGATGAAGCCGGAGCCGTCCACCTGCACCTCTTCGAGCGCAGCAGGTGCGCCGGCGGAGGCGAGGATGCCCTGCTCGACGTTCTCCCAGATCGCCACGCCCAGCACGTCGCCGGGGCGGATCGTGTCCGAGCCGACCTGACCGGCCGACAGGAAGTTCTGGCCGAAGCCCAGCGACGGGGTCACGGCGGTCGCCCGCGTCACAAGATCGTTGACCGAGACGACGAAGGCGTCGCCCTGCCTCTGCACCGATCCTGCGTAGATTTCCTGCTTGTTGGGACCGCTTCGGGGGAGCACGTCACATGCGGCCACACCCATCACAAGCGCCAATAGGAGCGCAATTCGCGCCCACGTCATGCCCTGATTTTTCACTGCCCGGGCTCCTTTTTGGAGTTCTGCCTCAGTTTTCTTTTTTCTCAACCTACAGGCGGTGAGGGCAAAAATCCAGCGGCGATTCGGGCGGTTACTTCACGAGTCTCAACTGTTGCCGGGGGGCCGCGGTGCCCTTGGCGAGGGCGTCATAGGGGTCGTCCCGCGCCAGCATCATGTCCACCACCTGCCGCAGAAGCTGACGCCGGCCACGGGCCGAATAGAACCCGCCGGGGATCTGCGACGTCTCCAGCAGATAATGGCGGTAGTCGTGGTAGGCGCGGCTGTCGGGGCGCGTGGGCTGGGCGAAGAACTCCGGCAGCGGTTGGGTCGAAACGAACTCCGGCTTGTCATAGACGGCGGCCCCGAACGCCTTGAGCGGCAGACCGCGCCAGAGCACCTGTTGCGCGGCGGTGGAGTTGACCGTCACAGCGCTGCGCGCATGGTCGAGAAGGCGGGCGAGCTTGCCGCCACGGACGTAATGCACCCGGCCCTCGACGCCGTATTTCGCGGCGAGACGGCGGATCTCACGGCGCAGCGGCACCCGGCCATCCTCCAGCGGATGCGCCTTGAAGACGAGGTGATGGTGACGCGCGGCCCCTTCGGCAAAGCCCCCGATCACGAGGTCGAGGAACTCGGTCACGCTGTCGAAGGGCGAATGGTCGAGGAAACTCGCATCATGCGCGAGTTGCAGCAGCGCCAGGTGATAGGGAAACCCGCCGTTGCGGATGCGCCGGGTGGCGATGATCCGGTTCAACGCCTGGAACGGCATCAGAAGCAGGCGGCGCAGGTAAAGCTGGAACTCCTTGCCGACCGTCAGCGCGCGGTGCGGGCGAAAGCCACGATAGCGCCGGTTCGCGAACATCACGAACCAATGGTAGAGCGCGCCGTAGAAGATGTGGTGGCGCATGTCGCCCCAATGGGCGGGCGGCTCGGGGATGTCGAGTTGCGCATCGGCCAGCACGCGCTGCATCTGCGCCACGTCCATATCCATCAGCCGGGAATGCCCGTTGGCCCCGCCGCGCTCATAGCTGACCCAGTAGGGGCGCAGGTAGCCTTCTTCGAAGACATGGACCATGACGCCCGCCTCCTCGGCGGCGCGCACGGCCTCGGCGTGGATGAAGCGGGTGTCCCCGTAAAGGACGAGGTCGCTCACGCCCTTCTCCGCGATGATCGCGCGGATGCGGGTGGGCCATGTGTCCTGGGCTTCGGTGAAGGGAATATAGGTCGCCCGCTCGCTCCAGAAGACCTGATCGCCCATGTTGAACCCGACGCGCCAGACGGACGCGCCCGAGGCGGCCAGCATCGTGGCCAGACGGCGCAGATAGGGGCCGTGGGGCCCCTGCAGGAACAGGAATGTCCGGTCGGTTCCGTCGATGGCTTTCATGCGCCTGATTTTACCTGCTTTTCTGGCCTCTGTCGCAGACTATCGCCGCGTTTCGGTAAGGAAAACCTTGCCATTGTCTCTTGGCAAGACACAAATCACGCGAACCCGGCCATTTTGTGACGATCCTGCACCAGCAGCGTGGCAGGTCGCCTTGGCAAGGCGGCGGATTGCGATTAGCCATGAGGCAAAGGAGACGGCCATGTTCACAGGCATCATCACCGATATCGGCACCGTGGAAACCGTCGCGCGTGGCGAGGATCTGACCGCGCGGATCAGGACCGGCTACGACACGTCGGGTATCGACCTTGGCGCCTCCATCGCGTCGGACGGGGTCTGCCTGACGGTGACCAAACTCGGGCCGGACTGGTACGAGGTGTTCGTCTCCGGCGAGACGCTGGAAAAGACCAACCTGGGCACATGGGCCGAGGGCAAGCGCGTGAACCTCGAACGCGCGCTGAAGGTGGGGGATGAGCTGGGCGGTCACATCGTCTCGGGCCATGTGGACGGCGTGGCGCAGGTGACCGACGTGCATGACGACGGGGAGTCCACGCGGATCTCCTTCAAGGTGCCCCCCGCACTCGCCCGGTTCATCGCGCCCAAGGGGTCGGTCGCGCTGAACGGCACGTCGCTCACCGTGAACGAGGTCGAGGGCGACACCTTCGGCGTCAATCTCATCACCCATACCAAGCACGTCACCACATGGGGCGACGTGGCGGTGGGCGATGCCGTGAACCTCGAAATCGACACGCTGGCGCGCTACGTCGCGCGGCTCACCGACTATGCGGCGTGAGCGGGATCGGGCATAACGGCGGGCCGGGCGCGCCCTCGGGCTGGCACCGGTATGCTTGGCGCCGGGCGCGGGCCGAGCTTCTGCCGACCCTGCCGCTCGAGATCGTGCGCCTCCGGGTGCGCCGGGCGCGCGAACTGGGCATCGATTACAAGAGCTACGCCTCCATCCGCGCGGCCACCGGGCGCGACGTGATCGCGCTCCTGTTCTCATCCAACGCTTTGAAAACCGGGCCGAAACTCGTGGCGGTGCCAGAGGCCGAGGCGGCCCGGCTGCGGGCCGTGGCACAGACCCAGCGCCTCGCCGCGGTCCATCGCCCGCTCGACCCGCACAGCTTTCACGGCGCGAACGCCGCAATCATCGACGCCGCCGCACAGGCGCCGACGCTGGCCGACGGCTGGTCCGCGACGCGCGAAAAACTGGCGGAACTCACCAGCGCGCGCGGGCTCCCGTCGGACGCCGTGGTCGTCATCGGCGCGACGATGCTGGAGGCCGAATGGCCCGTGGCGGGGCGCATGGCCGGATACCTGCCGGCCGAGCGGTATTTCGGCCAGCCCTGATCCGCGCGCCATACATGCTTTCAATCATGCGCATTGGTGCATATGATCCTCGCCAAACAGGGAGGACCACATGCCACTACTGCGCCCCACACGCCGCGACATGCTCAAACTTGCCGCCGCCATGCCCGCCTTCGCCATGCCCGCCGCCTTGCGGGCGGAACTCGGCCCGCCGGCCGGCGACAACCCCAGCCATTTCCGCTTCACGCTGGGCGACCTGAAACTCACCATCGTCTCCGACGGCTGGTTCCCGCAGCCCACCTCGTCCCTCGGCATGAACGCGGACGAGGACGAGCGGATGGCCTTCCTCGCCGCGCATTACCTGCCGACGGACGAGATCTATGGCCACACCAACCATGTGTATGTCGAGACGGGGGAGACCTCGGTCCTGATCGATGTCGGCTCCGGCAACCGGTTCTTCGACACTGCGGGCCGGCTCATGACCAATCTGGAGGCTGCCGGGATCGACCCCTACGCGACCGAGCGCGTCGTTATCACCCATGCGCATCCCGACCACATCTGGGGCATCCGCGACGACTTCGACGAAGCGCTGATCCCGGATGCCGAATACACCATCGGGGCCGCCGAACACGCCTATTGGACCCAAGACGGGCTGGTGGACCGGGTCGCGCCCGAGGACCAGCAATTCGTGCTGGGCGCGGCCAATTCCATCGCCGTGGACGGGGTGGACTGGACACTGGCCGAGGACGGCCACGAGGTCGCGCCGGGCGTGCGCCTGATCGCGACCCACGGCCATACGCCGGGGCATATGTCGGTGATGCTGGAGAGCGGGGGCCAGCAACTCCTCATCCTCGGCGATGCGATCACCCATGCCTACGGCCATTTCGCCCATCCCGACTGGTACGGCTCGATGGACAGCGACCCCGAGGCCACCGTCGCCACCCGCCGCCGCGTGCTCGACATGGCGGCGACGGACCGGATCCCGGTGGTGGGCTATCATTTCCCGTTCCCCGGCGTTGGCCACGTCATGCGCGACGGCGACGCATACGCCTTCGTTCCGGCGCTGTGGCAGTTCTGAGGGATTTCGCCCGCTCACGCGAGCGACCCGGGCACCCCTGCGGGGTGCCGTGAAAGCTCGGGGCTCTGCACGTCACGCCGGATGGATGCGCACAAGACGCGGGGGCTCTACCCCCGCACCCCCGAGGTATTTGAGGACCGAAGAAGAGGGGAACGGGCGCGGAAAATGCAGCCCGCGTGATTTCACAGGATATGTGCGCGACGTTCCTCTGGCGTCGCCGGACGCGGCGCGTTATCTCGCGGGGGCAATGGAAGGGAGCCCGCGATGTCGGACGGCAAGATCTATGACGCACCCGGACCCGTCGAGCGGGAGTGGGGCGAGGTGATATCTCCGATCGAGGAGATCATCGACGACGCCCGCAACGGGCGCATGTTCATTCTGGTCGACCACGAGGACCGCGAGAACGAAGGCGACCTTGTCATCCCCGCGCAGATGGCCACCCCGGATGCGATCAATTTCATGGCAACCCATGGCCGGGGCCTGATCTGCCTGTCGCTCACCGGAGAGCGCGTGGATGCGCTGGGTCTGTCGCTCATGTCGACGCAGAACTCTTCGCGTCACGAGACGGCCTTCACCATTTCCATCGAGGCGCGCGAAGGCGTGACCACCGGCATCTCGGCCCATGACCGCGCGCGCACCGTGTCGGTCGCCATCGACCCGACCAAGGGCGCGGCCGATATCGCCACGCCCGGCCACGTCTTTCCGCTGCGCGCCAAGGATGGCGGCGTCCTCGTGCGCGCGGGCCATACCGAGGCGGCCGTGGACCTCGCACGCCTTGCGGGCCTCAACCCGGCGGGCGTGATCTGCGAGATCATGAATGAAGACGGCTCGATGGCCCGGCTCCCCGACCTCGTGGCCTTCGCGCAGAAGCACGGGCTCAAGATCGGGACGATCTCGGACCTCATCGCCTACCGCCACCGCCACGACAACCTCGTGAACGAAAGCGCGGTCAAGGCCGTCACCTCCGCCTATGGCGGCGACTGGTTGCTGCGCATTTTCACGGACGAGACGCAGGGCGCCGAACATATCGTGCTGACCAAGGGCGATCTGACCACGGATGCACCGGTGCTCGTGCGCATGCACGCGATGAACCCGCTTGAGGATGCGCTGGGCCTTGGCCCCAATCCCCATGACGAACTCCCCCGCGCGATGGAGATCATCGCGGCCGAGGGGCGTGGCGCGGTCGTCCTCCTGCGCGACCCGTCCATGAAGCTCGCGACCGACGAGGGCGACGTGAGCCCGCAGGTCCTGCGCCAATACGGGCTTGGCGCGCAGATCCTGTCTGCGCTGGGCATCCACCGGCTGCACCTGCTCACCGACAGCCCGCTGCCCAAGGTCGTCGGACTCGACGCCTACGGGCTCACCATCGAAGACACCCATCCTATCCGGGGAGAGAAGTGATGGCCGGAACCGAAACCCACTACACCATGCCGCGCGCCGAATTCGATGAGCCGGTGAAGATCCTGATCGTGGTCGCGCCCTATTACCGCGACATCGCCGACGACCTCATCGCCGGTGCCAAGGCCGAGATCGAAGCCTCGGGCGCGGCGTGGGAACTGATCGAAGTGCCCGGCGCGCTGGAACTGCCGACCGCCATCCGCATTGCCGACCGCACCGCCGATTTCGACGGCTACGTGGCGCTGGGCTGCGTGATCCGGGGCGAGACGACGCATTACGACACGGTCTGCAACGACAGCTCGCGCGGGCTCTCCACACTCGGCCTTGCCGGGCTGTGCATCGGCAACGGCATCCTCACGGTCGAGAACCGCGAGCAGGCCGTCGTGCGCGCTGCCCCGTCCGAGATGAACAAGGGGGGCGGGGCCGCCGCCGCCGCGCTTCACCTCGTGGCGCTCAGCCGCAAGTGGCACGGGGCCGTCACCCCCGTGGGGTTCCGCCCTGCCGGCGCGTGAGCGGTTTTTCACGAACCGCGCGGAAAAGCGGTTTCCTCCGCCCGGACCATGCCCTAGATACGCGGCCTGAGTTTGCGCGAGAGCCGAGATGACCGACGAGACCCCTGAAAAGACCGAGAGCCCGAAGCGGAAGATGACGCCGGAGCTCAAGCGCCAGATGAAATCGGCGTCGCGGCTCTATGCCGTGCAGGCGCTGTTCCAGATGGAGGCCGCCGGGCAGGGGGTCGAGCGGGTGCGCCGCGAGTTCGAAGATCACCGGTTCGGGGCAACCTATGAAGAGGGCGAGTTCGAAGAGGGCAATGTCGACCTGTTCCGCGCCCTCATCAACGAAGCGGTCGAACGTCAGGCCCGGATCGACCAGATGACCGACCGCGCGCTGGTGGCCAAGTGGCCCATCGCGCGCATCGACCCGACCCTGCGCGCGCTCTTTCGCGCTGCCGGGGCCGAACTCGTCCTTGGCGACACCCCACCCAAGGTGGTGATCGTGGAATTCGTCGACGTGGCCAAGGCGTTCTTCCCGGACGGGCAGGAGCCGAAGTTCACGAACGCGGTCCTCGACCACATGGCGCGCGAAGCCCGGCCCGAGGCGTTCTGAGCGTTAACCTGTCGCCTGTCTGCACAATCGTATGCACAGCGTATGTACAGCATGTGTACAGGGTGTGACTCGTCGCATCTGGCCGTTTGAGCCGGCGTGCGCCCGCCGATGCGACAATCCGACCATTGGCGTTCTGCGCCCTGTTCCCTAGGTTTGAGGCAGGAGGTGCTGTCATGCCCAAGCTCATATCGCTCTATATCCGTCACGTCCTGATCGGCTTCGGCCTCGCCGCCGTATTCGTGGCGCTGCTCCTGTGGACCAACGTGGGCAACCTGTGGCACCTCGTGTCCACCTCGGACGTGGGCGTCATGGCGGTCATCATGCTCTTCATGGGCAACGGGATCGTTTTCTCCGGCGTGCAGTTCGCCATTACCGTCATGCGGATGGGCGACGATGACGAGCCGCGCGGCGGCAAGCGTATTCCGGTCGCGACGAACATTCCGGCGCGGGTCGAGGCGACGGCAACTGCGCCGCGTAAGCGTCAGTAAACCTTCAGGATTTCCGACAGCGGCTTCTTGATCTTCGCGACAGCGGGGACCGTGGCATTGTCCGCCGGATGCCCGACGGCGAGGATCATCACGGGCTTCTCGGACGCCGGGCGGCCCAATGCGCTGTTGAGGAATTTCATCGGGTTCGGCGTATGGGTGAGGCAGCTCAGCCCGGCCTGATGCAATGCCGTGATGAGAAAGCCGGTCGCGATCCCCACGCTTTCCGGCACATAGTAATTCTTGAACCGTGAACCGTCGTCGAATTCTCCCCAGCGCTGGGCGAAGATGACGATGAGCCAGGGCGCGACCTCCAGATGCGGCTTGTCCGCGTCGGTGCCCAGCGGTTCGAGCGCGCGCAGCCACTCGTCCCCCGCGCCGCCTTCATAAAATCTTTCCTCTTCTGCCTCAGCCTCGGCCCTGATCCGCGCTTTCAGGCCGGCATCCTGCACGGCCGCAAAGAACCACGGCTGGTGGTTGGCCCCGGACGGGGCGCGCCCGGCGGTGGCAACGGCGGTTTCGATGATGTCGCGCGGCACGGGCCGGTCGGAAAAATCGCGCACGGTATGGCGCGCGGCCATGAGATCGAAGAAGGCCGTGACCCGGGCGCGCGCCGTGTCGTCCGCCCAGTCGAACCGGTCGGGG